>MDTG01195804.1_pt1 | contig 25165 bp, 23 predicted proteins | sample 811421 | NCBI WGS metagenome assembly MDTG01 (sample SAMN05326645, study PRJNA326480) | marine metagenome | isolation source: seawater | place: Pacific Ocean: South East | collected 2011 | reverse complement strand
TGCATGAGTTATATTTGTTACGTAAATTAATCTTATAAAAATTTAACAAGGAGATGAAGATATGCAAATATCACCGATACCAACTTTATCAGAAGAAATTAATGATATTCGTCTTAGAACAGCTGACATTGTAGCCAATCGTATTATTCCTAATGAAGGAATAATTTATGCTGGTGGTGACAAATCTAAGAAGTTGAGGAAAGAAATCAATGAGGAAGTAAAAAAACAAGGCCTATGGGCTCCTCATCTTCCTTCTGAGTATGGTGGTATGGATAATGGATTTCTTGAGTTAGCTTATATGAATGAAATTTTGGCTTGGTCGCCTTTAGGAAATCGTCTTTTTGGTGTCATAGCGCCTAATTCGGGAAACCAAAAAATCCTTGTCAAATACGGGACAGATGAACAAAAGAAAAAATGGCTTATTCCACTAATCAATCAAGAAATGGAATCTGGTTTTTCTATGACTGAACCAGATTCTGCTGGATCAGATCCAAGATCTCTTAAAACTACCGCAGTAAAAGAAGGTGATGAATGGGTAATTAATGGACATAAAATAATGACTTCAAATGGAAATAGAGCTGATTTCTTAGTCGTTATGTGTAAAACAGAAGACGATGGCGATGAAGGCGGAGCCAACTCTAAAATGACACAAATTATTGTACCTACTGACTCACCTGGATTAACAAAAGTCAGATCAGTTCCAATTTGGGGTCATACCGGCGGAGATCACATGGAAATCAAATATGAAAACGTTCGTGTACCTCTCGAAAATGCTCTCGGAGCTAGAGGCTCAGGTCACCAAGCTGCACAAGACAGACTCGGTGCCGGAAGAGTTTATCACTGCATGAATACAATTGGTCAAATGTGGAGAGCTTTCGATATTATGGTTAAGTATTCAACTGAAAGGGAAGTTCATGGAGGTAAGTTGGAAACTAAACAATTTATTCAAGGATTCATTGCAGATTCCTATATGGATATTCAAGCATCACGATTAATGACTATTCATTGTTCAGAAATCATGGATAAAGAAGGTGATGCTCGAGTTGATATTTCAGCAATAAAAGTATTTGTCCCAGCAGCTGGAACAAGAGTTGTTGATAGGGCTATCCAAATTCATGGATGGAGAGGAGTGTCTAGCGATACACCACTAGCAGGCATGTATCAGGGCTTTAGAACACTTAGACTTGCCGATGGACCGGACGAAGTTCATAGAATACTGATTGCCAAAGAAATCCTTAACAGATACCACGATGGTCTATCTTGGGATTTTGGAGTTTAAATCAAATTTAATTGATCTATCAAAGTATTCATTGCCAATATAAGAGAAATGAAGGAATTTGGTTTTTGTTAAGTATCTTTTGAAACCAAACGAACAGTAGAAGTTGAGCTAGCAACTAATTTGCCCTCTTGATATAGCATACTGGTCATAAATGCCGTGCTCTTTCCTATCTTCAAAGCTTTTGCACTAGCTGTTAGCTTACCCTGCCTTGTTGGAGCTAAAAAACTTACGTTTATGTCGAGTGACATAGGGATTATCCTGAAATCAAAAAGACCCATCAGTAAGTGAGCCATAGGAGCATCAAGCATACCAGTAACAAAACCTCCCTGCACAACCTCACCATCTGAATGAGTGAACTCATGCAAGGCTGTAAACTCCATTTCTATTTCTGGAGGATTAGAAGAAAAAGCAAGCACCTTAGCACCCAAGGTTTCTGTACAAGGCGCTGAAGAAGATCTCAGTGTCTCGAGTATTTCATCATCATCAATATTCGTCATTGTCATAATTTAATATCTGTATAAATAGTAAGATTATTATTTGTAATAATAGGAGAGTGTAAACCTATACCTTCAATTAATTCTAAAAAAGGTTCTTTTTTTTCCTTGCCAAATATAGCCACTATAATTCTTTTTGATTTACTTAAAAAATCTACTGTGAAACTTATTCTAGAACTTGGCATCTTTACTGCATTAGCTGTGAAACAAAATCTATTATCTCTTAGTAAATAAGAATTTACGAAATGACCTGCTAAATGACCATCTTCTCCTAGACTGAGTAGAGTAAAATCCAAAAACTGTAATCCTAATCTCTCTCTAATATCAATGTAAGAAAGTTCTGGATCTTCGGTTTGTAGAAAGGGTGTGAAGTTAGGCATCTTAAAACTCTCCAACTGTCTAAGTCCTATTAGAGTTGATTCTGCATTTTGATGCTTTTTATCACAATTTAATCTTTCATCTGTGATGTAAATTTCCTCATCCAGAGGTGCATAATTTAAGTTAATAAGTTCACTTAACAAGAATGAACCAAATTTTCCTCCTGTCAGGCAAATCCTGGAGGGACTTGTTCTTATTAATTCTTTTGCCGTCTCTTGAACGGCAGATTGAAAGTCAGTAACTATCAAATTCATTTGTAAACTTAATGAGAGATATCTTTGAAAAGAATGGTCTTAAATATGGTTCGAAAAATAATTTGAAGGTCAAATAAAAATGATTCTCTTAGTTGATACTCTGCATCTAGTTCAACTTTCTGATTGATTGGAAGACTGTCCCTGCCATTTATCTGAGCCCATCCTGTTAGACCAGGTACCAAAATATTTATCCCTCGATCTCTTCTAAGTGAAATAAGATCATCTTGATTATACAGAGCGGGTCTTGGTCCAACAAAACTCATATCGCCCTTAAATATAGAGTAAAGTTGAGGTATCTCATCGAGACTGGTTTTCCTTAGTAACTTTCCAAATGAGGTTAAGTGATCATCGATGTCACCAAGAAGATGTGTCGCTACAGCAGGAGTGTCTTCTTTCATAGTCCTAAATTTAGGCATAAAAAAAATTTTCTCGTCCCTTCCAATTCTGCTAGACCAATAAAGCGCCGGGCCTGGCGAAGTAGTTTTTATGGTGAAAAAAATTATTACAATCAGAATAGATAGAAATATACTCAGGAAAAAAGAAAAAAAAATATCAAAAGATCTTTTTAACAAATAATTTCTTTCCTTATTCATTACACATTCTCTTAAAAAAAGATATTTATTTGTAATCTCGCCAAACAGTTCTATTTATGTAATCTGTATAGCTATGGATTATCCTTGAAACTTTTACAGACACTTTTCCTCCACAGTAGTCTTGTACTGGTCTCATGGCAAAGTGTTTATGTTGAGAAAGAATGGTTTCTACAGAATCTAAAACTTGTTCGGATACAATATCGGACATGATCAGAATACCTTCATCCATGCCTTCTGGTCTTTCATGTGCTTGACGTAAAGTTACAGCGGGGAATTTTAGTAAAGAAGATTCTTCTGCAATAGTTCCGCTATCGGAAATGACACACTTTGCATTTTTTTGAAGCTGAATATAGTCCATAAAACCCATGGCTTTCATTAACTTGATTCTTTCGTCAAGAGTTGAATCTGTTAATTGATCTAGTCTTGCCTTAGTTCGGGGATGAACTGAAAAAATGGCAGGTATGTCATATTTCTCGACAAGACTATTTAAAGAATTCATTAAACCAAGTAATCTTTCAGGAGTATCAACGTTTTCTTCTCTATGAGCACTTATGACAAAGTAGCTTCCAGATTTTAGATTTAGTCTTGAGCATATATCTGATGAATTTATTTTGTCACTATAGTATTCGAGCACTTCTTCCATGCAGGAACCAATTTTTATAATAGTTTCTGGTCTTATGCCTTCCTGGATTAAATATCTTCTAGCGTGTTCAGTGAGAGGCATATTTATATCACTTATATGGTCGACTATCCTTCTGTTTATCTCCTCAGGAACCCTCTCATCAAAAGAACGATTTCCAGCTTCCATATGAAAAAGTGGAACTTTTCTTCTTTTAGCGACTATTGCAGATAGACAACTGTTTGTATCTCCATATAACAAAATTGCATCTGGCTTTTCATTTACTATCACTGGGTCAATTTTCGATATTACTTGAGAAACAGTTTCTACAGCTGACTCAGCCGCAGCATCTAGATAATAATCAGGTTCTCTTATTTCTAAATCATCAAAAAAAACTTTATTCAGCTCATCGTCATAATTTTGGCCTGTATGCACTAAAATATGGTTCGTTGAGTTGTCTAATTCCGCTAAGACCCTGGAGAGCTTAATTAATTCGGGTCTTGTACCTACTATGGTCATAACTTTCAAACGTTTCATACCAATATTTCTCCTGATTCCTTAACCAATTCCATACCAGGAAGCAGATTATGTTCTTCAAGCAAAGATTTAGTTCCTTCAAAGTCTAGGACATTATCTTCAGAGCTGAATTCTTTATTGAGTGCAGGGACAAAATCTTCTTCAATTAGTTCAGGAAGCATTGGCTTTATAGCATAATAGTTTTCTTTGGCTGTTGTCATAGTGCACTCTTCATCCGATACCATTATCTCATGCATTTTCTCTCCAGGTCTGATGCCTGTAATTTCAAGATCAATTTCACTGTCTCCTATTAAGGCCTTAGCTAGGTTAAGTACTGTGACTGAAGGCGCATTTGGTACAATGATCTCACCTGGTTCTCCATTCTTTAGAGCAAAAAAGATAGTGTCAACGGCCTGATTCAATGAAAGAAGAAATCTTGTCATATCTGGAACAGTAATAGTTACAGGTCCGCCTACTTCAATTTGATGTTTGAAGAGAGGTATAACCGAACCTCTTGACGCAATTACATTGCCATACCGTACACAGATAGATCTTGTTTCAGGATTTGTGATATTTCCTGATATCATTATTCTCTCTTGGAGTGCTTTTGTCATTCCCATTACATTTATTGGCTTAGCAGCTTTGTCTGTGCTAATTCCAATAACAGTTTCAACGTTTGAGTCAGACTCGTTAATAGCCCTAACAATATTGAATACTCCGTTAGAGTTAGTATCTATTGCTTGTTTTGGGAAGTATTCCCATGTGGGACTTGTTTTAGAGCTGCAGCATTAATAACAATATCTGCATCTTTAATAGCATTTCTTACGTCAGAATATTCTCTAATATCTCCAATTCTAAACTCTAAGAATTGATTAAAGTTCTTATAAATTATTTCATCTGTACCGTATTTATTATTTAGATAATCAACGCGCATATCGTGTTGCTTACCTTCGTCTCTAGAAAATACTATTATTTTTTTTGGGGTTCCTATTTCTCCCCCAGACAAAAGCCTTCTAACCAATACTTTGCCTAAAGAACCTGTTCCTCCTGTCACAAGAATCGTTTTATTTTCTACTATCATATATCCTCTTATTTATATCTTCGGCTAAGTCATCAAGCATCTTTTCCCAGCTAGGTACTGAAATGTTAGTCATTTTATTGAATTTATCAGGACTCAGACTTCTATCAAGTTTTATTTTATCATCTCGAATGATATCTATATGGAAGTTGTCCAAACGATCTCTAAGGTTTACAAGTAACTCATATTTAGATATTGGTTCACTTGCTATGTTTAATACGCCATTAAGATCGGGATAATTCGTAAAAATTTCTTCAACTATTGATGCCAAAAACGAACTTGTGAAGCCAGAGTAAATTGCTTCAGAGTAACCTAAGATTTGACCTCTTTGGCTTAAAAACCATTCAACTAGGCCATGCTTATTAGTCAATTCTAGGCCTATTGTTGATTTTCTAAGAGTAAGAGAGCTAGAACTTGTTAACTCTCCAAGAAATTTGGATTTTCCATAGAGGTCTTCAGCATCAGATGAGTCTGTTTCTGAATAAAGACCTTTGTTACCGGAGAAAATACAATCTGTGCTCAATTGTATCAGTTTTATTTCTAGGTTTTTGCAGAATTCTTCTAATTTATGAGGAAACATCGCATTAATAGATATCGCATCAACTGTATTATCTGATGTGCATAAACGTTTAGTTATACCGATACAATTTACAACGCAGTCGGGCATGAAAGTCTGGATACATTTTTCAAAGGCATCTAAATCGACAACATTCAAAGAGAAGAATGAATTGCTTTCATTGAAGATTTTGTACGGAGCATACTGATCAGACCTTCCTTTAAGGGTTACTTTTACCTCATGGTTATCTTTCCATGAATTAAAAAAGGTATGCCCCAACATGCCATTACCACCAAGTATTAATATCTTCACTTTGTTTAAATTAAGGAAGGATGTCCTTTATATGGCACTCTAACTCAGTGATTAATTTATCTCTATTAAAAACTTCATCATTGTATTTTAGAGCATTTTCACCCATGTTTAAAAGTTCAGAGTCCGACATCTTACTAAGCTTCATTACTTTATCTGATAGTTCTTCAGCGTTTCCTGACTCGATAGTTACTCCACTGCCACTTTCCTTTACAACATCAGCTCCAGCACCAGAAAGTAACGCTACAATAGGCTTGCCACAAGCCAAATAGGATTGAATTTTTCCTGGAATCCATGCAGAAAATACTGGATTAGGTTTTAAAGAAACTAGCATCACGTCTGCTAAAGAGTAAAAATAAGGCATCTCAGTGACCGGCCTATTACCAAGAGTAACTATGGAATCTTCCAAAGAATGAATTTTGATCTGTGCTTCCAGCCATTTTTTTTTCCTACCATCACCTAAAATAATCCAAGAAATATTCTCATCTTTAAGTATTATTGCTGCATCAACAATGGTATCAAAGCTTTGCGCCGCGCCTATATTGCCTGCAAACATAACTTTAAAAGAATCATCTTTAGGTATGTAAGCAACTTTTTCTTTTGAAATATTCTCCGCTATTGGAATAAAAAAACTTTCTGCCCAATTAGGGAAGAATTTAATCTTGGTCTCGTCAACTCCCAAATCAGATATCGGCAATTTGAAATCCTTAGATTGGATCAATATTAAGTTGCTTTTTTTATAAATAAATTTCATCATATTTTTGACCGCAGAATAAAAAATCCTTGCTTTTGGAGCTTCAACAGCCATGAAAACCTCAGGCCAAAGATCTTGTATCCAGATTATGTGAGGGATTCGTTTAAAGAAATTAAAAAAAATAGCTGGCAAGGCAACTGTCACAGGAGAAGGGGCATATGTGAATATTGCATCATATTTTTTTCTCATATAAAAAATACCTACAAAACTCGCAAAAAATACAAAACTTAGGTAATTAATTGCTAATTGCATTTTTGTACTTGAAAATCTTGGAATAACCGGCACTCTTACAACTCTAACTTTTCCTTTAAAGGATTCTCCTATCGAAAAATATGAAAATCCTTTAAAAAATTTTCCATCCGGATAATTTGGCAATCCTGTAAGTACAGTAATCTCATTTCCTCTTTTATCTAGCTCATAGACAAGATCATTGATCCTAAAGTTTTCAGGATCAAAGAATTGGGTAACGATTAAAATTCTCAAAAATTCTCCTGTTGAACTTTGTTAATGTAATTAAAAGTCTCATGAGAAGCATATTGCCATGAAAATTCTCTAGAGTAAGAATAGGCTTTTTGTGCTATATCTTTCCTCGTTTCTGGAGATAAAAGTAACTTCTTCAAGGCAAGTGATATTTCTTTAGGTTCAAGTGGATTAAAATAAACACAGCCATCTTTTACAATTTCATGCATGGAAGATAGCTCAGAACAGGCAATTGGTAATCCCGAAGCCATGGACTCCAGAACTATTTGACCAAAAGTTTCACAAGATGAGGCAAAAACCGATGCGTCAGCATTTCTGTAAATATTGTGAACATCAGAAAAATTAACTTCATCTTTGTAATATATAAATTCTTGCTCTGGATCATGTTTTCTGATGTATTTTTTAAGTTTTTTCAAAGGCTTCTTATTAGCAACTCCATAAAGTTCTAGAATTACAGGAAATCCTTGAGATCTTAAAATAGAAATTGCCTCAACTACATTCCATTGATGCTTGTATACATCTATAGATGAGATATAAATTATTTTATAAGGGTTCTCTTCAGAGAAATTCTCTATAGGAAATTGGGGCCTTGGGGGTTCAAAAAATCTCTCCTCGACACCATGATAAATAATCTTACTGTATTGAAATTCTCCTAAATTATTTTCTACTATATTTTTCGAGAATTCAGAAAGAAATATAATTGCATCAGACCTAAGAAAAGAAGAAGATTGTATGACCCTCAAAAGATAGAACCTCAAAAGCTTAAATGATAAACCAAATCTAAGAAGCTCTCTTGAATCAAATGGAAGTAAATTCTGGTGAAAATTAACTACCGGTTTAAAGTCTGTATAAAGGGACCCTCCTAAAACAAACAGAACAGAACATGAATTGGAAATTAAAGATTTTTTTAGGTGAAGAATTTGCCATAGTGTTCTAAAAATAAGATTCTTATTTAAAAAAGGATGAGTCTTTTTGACCAACCAGTCCTCATCTTCAATTAGGTCCAATGTATTTTGGTTGGACCAAATAATTACTTTGTCAAAGTTGAGATTATTCTTATCTGAATGTTTAAGAAGTTGAGAAAGGTGAGTGATTCCTCCACCGTGTCTAATATTCGTAGCATCAATACCAAGTATCTTCACATTATTTATCATTTTCTATGCTGTTTTGTCTTCGAGTACTTAGGATAGTTAGAATCAATATTATTAGTCCTAAGAAAGTAAAAATTGCCGAAGATCTATGACCAAAACTTATGCCCAGTATCAACAACATAAAAAAGGTTAGGTTTCTCTCTTGAGCAAATCTTTCTAGTCTCATTACAGGACTTATAAAGGCAATGATGAATAATAATGTGCCTATTACTCCGCTCTCAAAAAAAACTCTAATTATATTAGCGTGAGGATTGAGAACACCTCCTTCACTCAATACGTAACCATTTAAGATTGAGGTTGTTCCGAGTCCTGACCCAAGAAATAATGGCAAAATATTTAGATTCATTAAATCTACCCATCTTATCCATAAAGGATAAATATTGTTTATCTGAGCCATTATTACAGCAGGAAGTTCTTGCCCATTCTCCAGAGCATCAATCGCTAAAGGAGCTGCATCTAAGTAAATTTGGATCCTAGTTGAATTCATTACCAAGTAACCTACTGCTATTGAGGTAATCAAGAAAGTTAATAAAAGTAAAAATATCGATCTAATTCTCATTCTAGGAACTTGGAATGCAATAATAAGTGCAGCAGCCATTCCCAAACCTAAAATTCCTGAAGTAGATTGAGTTAGTAATGCCGCTATTAGTATTATTGGGACCCATAGCCTATTGAATTTTTTTCCGTCCCAAGTTTCTTTTAGAAATAGAAGACACAAACCAAAAAAGAGATGAACAAAAGCATCTCTGGGCTCGCCTGCGATCCCATGAAATCTAATACCTACATGCCTCATATCGCTCAAATGCCTAGGAATAAATTCATAGCCTGCCATATAAACTAAAAGAAAATCTATAATTCCCAGAAAGAGGGAAAGAAAAAACATAAAAAAGAATATCCTAAAAAAGTAATTAATTCCTTCTTCAGACCTTAGAATAAATATGGGCAAGACAGCAAAATAAACAAAGTAGTAAAGAGAGATGAAATATTCAAATCCTGGTCTAAGGACATTTGATGAAAAGTTGTCCTCCTTCCCTACATATGCTCCTGAAAAATAACCATAAAGAAAAGCAATCAGAATAAAGAAGAAATAAATGAAATACCATTTAAAGTACTGAGAGAAAGGATTAAAAACTCTTATTTCCGAAGATGATTTAAGAGATGTCTTTACAATTAGTGAAACTATAACTATGAACTGCAATATACGGCTGAGGTTTCCTCCTACTAATGAGACCTCTTGGCCTACTAGAATGAAGAACAGCAGGGTTTCAAATACTACAGACCAAACATAGATTTTAGCTGTTAAATTTAATTTTTTAGAGGCTGGAAGAGAAAATGTACCCTGAGAAATCACTTTAAAATCTAATTAAATTATGAAAGTAAAGTCTTCTCCATTCTCCGGTCAAGGAATACATCATGGGCTTCAGTCCTTTTTTAAAATGAGCAATACCTTTAGGAGTTTCACTGGTAAGGCCTCCAATATCAAAGTTTAAGCATTGCATCTGTTTAGCATTTAGAATGCCTTCCCATAACATCACATAATTAGCCTGAAGTCTTCTTCCGTCATCAGTTGTAACACCAATTAAATAAATTGAAGTGTCCCCATGATCGACTGTTACTAGGTAACCCAAAGAGTTGTTATTTTCGTCATTTGCTTTGAATATATTAAAATTCCACAGATTATGTCTCTTACTTGCCAAAGAGGTTAATAATTCTTTAGTTAAACCTGAGAAATCTTTTTTTGTTTGTAGACTTTGATATTGTTCAATGAGCTTTTCTAATTCATTTGGTGAGTCAGAAACATTGAAGACCGTAACACCCATTTTTCTTCCCTTTCTATAGCAATTTCTCCATTTACCGTTTAAAGACATAAGAAGTTCATCTTCATTTAGTGAAAGATCAAGTCTTCCTGAGGACCAAGGAACATTGGAGAGCCTATTGAAACCTAATTTTTTAAACATAGACTCAACTTGCTCAGATTCATGTATTTCGGGAGCTATTTGTACCAAAAAGGAATCTTTTTTCAGTTCATCGATGATGGTCTCAATCACACTGCATTGAGATTCTAAAGATAAGCTATCAGTCAAAAATATTGGGCCTCTATTAATTCTTGTTAAAGCTCCTAAAAATGGAATTTTCTTTTTGAGAATTTGAACTATAGCTACATCTTGGCCTGAATCTGATACGCAAAGATTAATTAGACCAAACCCTTCAGATTCAGACTTTGACTCTCCATAAAACCAAGATTGAAGAATATTAGTGTCTGTGCCTAATTGCCATAACCTTGACCATTCTTGAAAGTCTAATTTTCTAATATTGATGATACTTCCTTTAGATTAAATTAATTTGAAGATTCTATATGCTTTTTATCAATAGAACTATGTACTTGAAAAAAAATACATCGATTCCTGAGGTCTATTGAATTTTTGAAATAGTCTTTATTTTGTAAAACTTCCTCTGGCAAATCTGGCCAGGTACAAATAGGAAATTCTTTTAAATTAAACCATGTCAAAGCTTCATCTAACTCTTGAAGATCGGAAAATTCAAAACCTAAAAGATAAATCGACTCTGTGTTCTCTTTAGCAAATAAAATTTTAGCAGAGGGATAACGGTATAGAACTAAACTCATCCAGGCTTGAGCATTTTCTTTTCTCAAAATTTTGTTTTGCTCCAAAAAGTTTGTAAGAACGGAGAGAAGACTCTTAGACATATTTGTCATTCCAGGTTTAAAAAAGCCATCGGAGGTATTAATGTATTCATCATGAACAAAGTCTTTTATACCAACATGTATGCCAATATTTAATTTCTGAAGTAGCCTTTTAAAAAGCCAAAAGTAGCCTTTCAGAAAACTGCGTTCAACGAAGGGGGATGAATTATAAAGATCAATAAAATTTCTTTCCTCGGCCTCACTCATGAATATATTTTTATTTACCATGAGCAAAGCTCCATCAGAGATAGGTAAGAACTTATGAGGACTAAACATCTGAAAATCGGATTTTATTCTATCCTTATCCGGTACGTTGAGTATGTGAGCAAAATCTTCGACTAACCAAATATTCTTCTCTCTTGCAATATGTGATAATTCTGTAAAATCCATAAAAGATCCAAAAAAATGTACACCTACAATGATGTCGATCTTCTTCTCTAATAGAATCTTATTTACTTCATCCATGTTAGGTGTACCATCTTTTTGAATGGGATAGAAAACTAAGTTTGTTTTCATTTCGCGCAAAGGTGCTAAGCTAGAATTGCAGAAGTATGATGGAACCAGAAAGTTCAGATAGGTCCTTTTAGATTGGATAAGTTTATAATCTGCGATCAATTTGAGAGACCACGCGGATCTTGATAATGGTACTATCAAATGATTGGGTGTTCTCCAAGAATCTAAGAAACTATCTCTTGGTTTACTTCTTCTGAGCAAAGATTTTCTTAATAGCTTTAGGGATGGTAGTGGAGCATTAGTAAATCTTGCCATGATATTTAATGCACGTCTTTAAACCAAGATTCGTATCTCTTAAATTCGTTTTTATATCTGCTGTCCGCGGAACCCTCAAGCAAAGAAGCAATCTGAAGATTTGAATCTTCAAGAGATATCGTATCTCTTCTTAATGCCCAGACTGGAGTATCTTCAGAATTATCACCTCTCATTCCTGTATGTATATAATTAAAGTGTCGTTCAGCTATTAAGAGTGCTTTTTTGCTGAAATAATCAATGTTCCCAAAACCGAAAGAAAAATGATTTATCTTGAATCCTAATTTTTTCTCTAGTGCTAAAGCTCCTTCAACAATCTCTTTCCTTAAATCCGATTCAGAATCTAAGCTGGCTAGATTCTTGTGTGATGTTGTATGAAAGCCAATACTGTGGCCATGCTTTCTGAGGTGCTTGAGATCTTCGATATCCATATTTTTCATTTCTTTCAAGTTCTCTGGATAATCGTGACCTCTCCATTTAGGGTACAAACAATCTCTTATAAACTCTTGCTGGTCATGATGGTTTTTTTTGTCAACAAATTGGCCTACTATAAAAAATAAAGCTTTTATTTTAAGAGGCTCAAGAATCTTGTCTGCTATGAGCCTGTTAGAATGAAAGCCGTCATCGAACGTCAAAAGCACATGCCTGCCCTTTAGAGTCTTTTTACCAGACAGGTGATCTTCTAATTCTTGAGCAGATATAAAATTCCATCTCTTAGAAATATTATAAATTATAGATTCAAAACCCTTGTATTTATCAGTTGGTACATCGTGCATTAACAAAATTCTAATTTTTGTACCTTCTTTATTGAATAACCTCAAGGTGGCATTGAAGATAAAAAAAGGGAAATAAAGTGAACTTATTATTATATTTCTAAGATTCATTAAGCAATTTCTCTGCAGCAACCTTCCCGCTCATCATAGCTTCATCACTCCAAAGGTAAGCCCATAGACCGTATCGTCCACATGGAATTATGTTGAAGGGCTTCAAAAAGCTATGAATTGTTTTTACAGCTGACTTCTTTTCTTTATCATAAAGCACGTAACCATATTTGATGTCGTATGTATCTAAAAAAACTATCTCATCATCACGATTTAAGATTTCAGCTTTGACTAAGTCTTGCTTAACCCTTTCTATAATCTCTTCTTTATTCGCTCCAGGGAGAGGATTTTCATTTCCATAAGCTATTTCCACAGAAATAGAGCTGCAGCCAGGGGGAACAACGGAACTGGGATTATGCGTAAAATTAAAAGGAAAACTTACTCTGACAAAAGAAAATTCTTTCTCTAGAAAGTAAATCCAGCTTTTATCTGTGATATTTGGTCGCCTCACTCCAATGTTCACTACATAAATTGAATTTGTCCTCAGTTTTTTTGAGGCTTCTAAAATTTTCTCTGGAGTATCTGGAATTATTTTCAATAATTCAGGGAGAGGAATAGTCGACAACATCTTCTCATACCCTATCTCTCGATCATCATTAAACGTAACAATTTGATTTATAGGATCTATCTTGGTTGCTTTCATGCCCTTATTTATTCTTCCTTGACAGGCATCAGATAAACACTTTCCAATATAACCAAAGCCGCCTTGTTTGGGGTATCTAAAAGAGGCATTTATTCCAAAACCTTTCTTTTGATCGCTTATCGCGCCTGTAATCACTTCCTCCATACTTGGCCTTGGATGCCTTACATTCACCCAATCAGTAGTAAGGTCTTTAGGATCGACTCCCCAAAACTTTTTGCTATAAGGGATCATAAAATGATTGGCTATCCCATCCCCAAATATGTATCTGACCCAATCTTCATAATTTTGTATTTCACTTTTTTTGTGATTATTCTCTATGAAGCCAAGCAAACATTCTTTGACTATTCCAACAGGTAAGCCATAAGTGTTAGCTTGAAAGGGATATCTTGTCATTACGCCATGAGAATGTATCCAAGCATCTCTGTCTTTGACCTCCAGATTGACACCTAAGTCTTCGCAAAGGGATAGAATATATTCATTCGAAGTATGTAAAACATGGATACCTTCATCGAATACGAAACCTTTGGAAGAGTGAGATCTTGCATGGCCCCCATCGGTTGTATCTTTCTCATAAGAAACTCCATCTCCGTGATAGCAAGCACTTAAGCCAGCAAGACCACCACCGAGGATAAGTGTCTTTTCTTTTCTTATAGACATATTTTTAATTTGAATTTGTAAAGTAATTATATATTTTCTTAAACATAGTTCGTACTTTATTATCAAACTGCGGAGAAAAAATTACGAAAGTGACAATATAAAGTTTTTCGGGAAGGAAGTTAAAAACCTTCTCAAACATAAAGCTGAATCCTATTCGGCGGATAAATACCATGTAGAGAGATCTAGATTCTTGAGAATTAAGTTTTTTCTTGCTTTTTACAGAATTAAGTAAATCCTTAGTTTGTTTTGACAAGTCTCTTAGTTGCTTCTTACTTAAGTTGAAAGGACTTTGTTCAATTCTCAGGAATGATGCGAGCTCTTCAACATCATCGGTCTCTAACATTTGCATAATAATTTCCCTCTGGATCTTATTTGCCATTTTTTTTTGTTCAGATTCGAATTCCTTAGATTGGCTCGACTCATGCTGTCGTTGATACAAATGAAATGAAGGCAGTATGGAAGCTTCATATCTTTTGAAGGCCATTCTTGCGGTTACTTCAAAGTCCTCTGCTCTAGTGTATTCTTTTTTAAATCCTCCAGCTTCAATCATATCTTGAGTTTTAAAAGCAATAGAAGGATGCCATATGGGGCATACACAGAGTAAAACCGGTCCAATAAATTCGCCATAGTTTTTACATCTACGTTTCCAATCTCTGCCTAGATTACCATCAGAGTCGATGGTGTGTTCCCAAGAGCATATTATTGAAATTTTTTTATTCTTTTCAAGAAATTCTATTTGTTCTTTCACTCTATTAGGAGTGTTTATATCATCTTGATCAATTCTTATCGTATAAGGCGTGTCAATAATTTTGAGAGCTTTATTAAAGGAATCTGAAACACCCATATTCTGTTCATTCTTAACATACACTATCCGATTATCATCATAGGACTCGATTAATCTTGACACATTGGGATCGGGACTAGCATCATCAAGGATCAAAAATTTAAAATCCTTAAAGGTCTGGTTCAATGTACTATCAATGGACTCCTTTAAAAATGGAAGTCCGTTATATACAAGAGTTAAAACTGTAACTTGAGGCCTATTTTTTTCCATGGAAATACTTATTTAATCTTATATCAACTGCATCCCTTAACCTATGATGTAGTTCGAAGTACTGTTTTCCCTCGTCATCAAGCTGAGGAGTCTGACTGTTAAAACCTTTTTTTGCTGAGTTCAGGCCTTCTTGCATGGCTTCAATGGTAATTTTTAAATACCGAGGCTCAACGTCGTCTATGCAGGTTAAATCTTTAAGGTTTAAATGCTTCACAGCTAATATGGGTCCTGTGTCAACGCCTCTCTCAATTAGGTGAGACGTAACTCCCAATTTTGCTTTTTCCTCTTTAACACTGTGTAACAATGGCCACTCTGTAACCCCCATTCCTCTATAGTCGGGCAGAATTCCTTTGTGCACATTTAAGACACCTAGTGATGGTATGGAAATAAATACATCTTTAAGAATGATACTTCCAATTGAAACTATTACATCAGGTTTTGCGTAGGACAAAAAATTAATTGAATTTAGGTCATTTGGATCAGAAATTTTGGAAAGATTAACATTTATATTCTTACAAAATTTTTTCAATGAATCTTCCTTTAAATTATAGTCGTCTATTAATACTGAGAAGCCATCTGCAAGTGCATCTTTTGATTTATAAAGATATTTATTTAGAATTTTTTGTATTAGTCTAGGTCCAAGCCTTTTAACCTCAAACGAAATTCTTTTAAAAGAGAAGACCTTGAGACAACATACGCCAACAAGTTCTATTTCCGGATCATCATGACAAATTTTTGCAACAAGAAGTGAATATAGATTCTTATCATGAGGAGATGAAATTGCAACTCTCAGCTTATTCATCTCTCACTAATTCTTCATATAACTTTTCTTGTCTTTCTATATTAAGAACATATAGAAAAAGTACCTCTAAATCTTCATGATCCAGCTTCTTATCAAGATTTATATACTTAACACTAGTATATATCCTATCAATTGCTTTCATTGCTGCATTTAAGAATCTCAGATCATTATTCTCCTGACATAATAGTAGACAAAAATAAATAATCTTTAGCTGCTCTAAAAGCATTGAATTATCAGAATAATTATCACTAAAATCGATACACTTATCCCTGCCGATCTCTAATTTTCTTAAGATCCTTTCGCTACTTTGCTTTAAATAGACTCTATTTTTAGGATTTTTAGAAATTTGAAATAAGTTTAATGAGCTATGGAGCAGATAAGATAATCCATATGGAAATTCCCTTAAAGAGTTCCATTCTTCATAAGAGATACATTCATTTAACTGAACGCTTAATTCCGCCTCTTCACGCTCATCCTTAATTAGATAAATCCTGTAGAGAAGATTACGATATTTTGTAGAAAGGACATCATGATTTTCCTTTTCAAATTGTTTAAGTAGATCTGATAATTTTTGATTTAAACCAATATTCTCGCGTTTCAACATTCCTTCAAGATCTGCTATATCTACCGGAAAATTATCAAGATTTAAAAGAAGAATCTGTTCAAAGCTGAGATTAGAAATTTTAAGGTTTTTAACTTCATTAATTAGATTAATATTAATTAAGTCTCTCTTTCGTAAAATGGTTTCTTTTAAAGTTAAGTGGTCTTTTAAAGATACAACTTTGTCCATACCCTTAAAAATTTTATTTAGAGGTGCGTTGACAAAGTTAAGGATATTTAGCTCTGGCATTATCGGGGTACTATAAGAAAGTTTCGTCTTCGTAATATTCCTTAATACAATCTTTCAGTGCTATCTTCCAGTCCCTCATCAAGTTAAGGCCGATATCATTCAATCTTTTATTTACTAATCTCTCGCAAGCTGGTCTTTCAGCAAAGTATTCTTCTTTAAAAAAATCGGAAGAGACTTTCTCAATAGCAATTTTTTGATTGAGATTAAGAATTGATAATAACTCTGTTGCGACTTCATATCGACTCGTCAACCCCCCACATACCATATTGAATAAACCACGATGGTTACTTTCAATTAAAGCTCTAGAGTTTTTGGCAAAATCATGTGTGTAAGTTGGCGTGCCGTCTTTATCATCCACTATGTGCAAAGTTTGTTTACCTTCCTTTATTTGACTTATTAATTTTTGAACAAATTTCTTATCTTTAGCTTCTCCACCACCCATCATCCAGCCTGCTCTGCATATAATGAAGTTTTGGCAATTTTCTTGAACATAAACCTCACCTAAATATTTAGAGTTGCCATAATGACCTAGAGGCACAGGTTGATCTGTTTCATCATAAGTCGCTTTTTTTCCGTCAAATATACCTGCTGTACTTACATACAAAAGAGGTATACCTAATTGATTTGATATTTTTGTTGCGTTTTTTACAGACTCTGTATTTGTAATATAAGTATCTTCTGAGTTAATTTCACAAAACTCCAAGTCGGTGTAGGCACCTATATGAAAAAGCCAATCGGGAGAAAAATCAGAAACTTGTTTGAAATAAGAATCATAATTTCTAAAGTCTAAATGTTTTAACCAGTCTTCATTAAGATCTTTGTCAGTAGCTAAGACTTCGTAATTATTCTTAAACTCTTTATAAAATGCCAGTCCGAGCATTCCTCCTGCTCCAGCCATGTAGATTTTTTTCATTAACGCATTTTATCACTTAATTATGATTTTAATAATTTGCTAATTCCTGAAGAAGTTATGGGCTCAAAATATTCAGATCTCACTTCCTTTCCTAACTCCGAGACTATTTCTTTTTGATCTTCAGTTAAATTAAGAAAGAGTCTTACTGATTTAGCCACATCATTAAGCGATCTACATTTCCTATAGAGGTTCATGGGTATGTCCTCAGGTATAGGATCGTATGTTAACCCCCCCCGGTTGCAGATCATCACTACCGGCCTTCCCATAGCAAAACTCTCTAAGCACACACTCGAGGCTTCCGTAATCAAGAGAGAACTTTTCTCCAATAATTTAGAAAAAGACTTTTCTTTCGTGAAAGAAAAGTTGGAAGGCAATTCACGTTTCATAGAAGTAATCATTCTATCTAAACTCACTGCGGGATGGACTTTTAAGACGAACTTAACATCCATTAAATCACCACAACTGGATACCAATGTCTCTAAAATTTCTATTGATGTTTTTATTGAGATTGGGAAAGCTACTAGAACAGTCGACTGGTGATTTTCTTTACTATTTTGATTCCAAATATAGTGGTTCTTAAATGCAGGCACAGACATAACTTTTAACTCTGGGCAAAATTCCTTTACTAACTTTTCGCATGCTTTTCCTTGAACCGCAAAATTGATAGGAACAACCTTAGCTTCAATTTCATTAGAAGTAGGAAAAGTTGACAAATAAAAGGGGAAACTACGAAAAGTTTCATACGCAAGTGATTTCGAATCTTGAAAGTACCTATGAACGCTCAAGTTCCATAACTTATCAACTGGATGCCCCTCAAACCAATCTATAAAAAGCCTCACTTCGATTCCTTTTACGGATAGATTTCTCAAAAAAGAATAAGTTAATAAGGCCTCAAAAGTGCTGAATACATCTCTATTTTTAAACAAGCATTCTTTTACCAGAGCAGTAGTGTCCAACCTCCCTAAATGGCTATTTCCAATGTTAATTTTCCTTTTCCTACCGCGATGTAAGTAAGCATCAAATATATCTTTTACTCTCAGAAATTCTTCTTTGAGAATATTATTTCTTTCAGTAACTTTAATAGAGTTTATAATTTTAACGAAGGCTAGTAAGCTTTGATCTACAACAGTAGGAACAAAAATAATATTTTTTTTAGTCTCTTGGTCAAGATTCTTCCAAAAATCTCCATACCATCTATCTTCATCTTTATAATCTTGAGTTATAAAGGTATCTACAAGAATATAAGATTTCTCTGACCAGGTCCTCTTCTTAGCTAAGATCTTAAAAGCAACTAGCCTTAATAATCTTATGAATGCAAACCACTCATAATACAGAATTGAAAGTTGATCTTTTAATTTAGATTTAATGGTTGATTTAAAAATTAATTTTGTATTTGCAAACAAGAAATCGAAATCTCTTTCTAAGATTTTTTTAATTTCAATTGAATCAACGAGTATGGATGTTATTTGTACATTTTTTTTGCTCAGCTCTTCAATCAACCTCAAGCAACAAATATGATGGAATAGAGGGCAAGCGTAGGTATTTCTACTTGAGACATTTTCAGCCCACCAGTCAATGTCATGATTTATAGGCAGCGATGATTCAGTTATTATTTTGTTATATTCAACTCGAGAGTCCATTGCAAGTTCATTGAAGAGCGGCACAACACTTTCGTCTAAAATGGAACCAAATCTTAAATCTAATATCACTTAAATTATTCCGTAACTAATCACACTAGTGCTTCAAAAGCTTCATCAAAATCAACAAATTTATTTTCTATATTCTTATTTACTTCCTTCCATTCTGAAGCGGTTGAAATAAAAACAAAATCAATTTTAAAGCTTTCTGCTGCCTCAAAGTCACTCACAGAATCTCCAAAGAATACTTCTTTCTTTTTGGACCGATAATTCTGTCTTATCTTTCTTAGATTTTCCTCTTTATTGGAAGGACTTCCGTAGATTTCTTTAAAAAGGTGATCTAATTTTCTATGTCTAAAAATTTTTCTTAACTCCTCCTCATCAGATCCAGAATTTATATAAATATCTTTATTTAATTCTTTAATCCTTTCTAAAAAACTTATAACACCTGTAATTGTCTCTACTTGCAACATCTCCTTTGAAACTTTTTTAGAAAATGCGTCCAAGGCAATCTTTATTTTTAAATCTTTGTCTTTAGACGGACAAATTTCAGAGAAGAAATAGTTAAACTTTTCATAACGAGAAATGCCTCCATTCTTTTTATGAAATTCTATAAGTCTGTTCACTAATTTAGGGTCTTCATCTTTTAAGGCGAACTCGAAAGCTGAAGTCTTTAGAGTGTTTGAATTGAGTATGACGCCATCACAATCAAATATATAAACCTCATGATCTCTTAAGTTAATCATCAATAATTGATTCAACCCTAATTAAATCTTCTTGAGTATCTACTGCTATAGATGAGTTATGCAATTCAACCATTCGCACTTGGAACCCCTTCTCTAATAACCTCAATATCTCTATGTCTTCTATTTCTTCCAACTTAGTCTTAGATCTATTAAGGCCAAACTGATTTAGGTGTTCCCTAGGAAAAGCATAAATACATACTTGTTTCATCGAAGAAATGAAAGCTCCATTTTTAGATGTTGGTATAGAGGAGCGCGAAATATAGAGCAGATTATTAGTATTATCAGTTACAACCTTTGGAACATTATAATTCCTAAATTCCTCTTCGTTATCTATTTGTGTCATTGCACAATGAGTAATATCGGGATCAGATTTATATGATTCGATTACTTTTTTGATATCCAAAGGATTTATCAATGGTTCGTCTCCTTGCACATTTATATAGAACTCAGCATCTAATGTAAATGCAGCCTCGGCTAATCGATCTGTTCCAGTTAAACATTCAGAGGAAGTCATAATTACCTGCATCCCATGCTCTGAGCAGTGGCGTTCAATTCTCTCATCATCTGTTGCTACAAAGACTTTTTCTTCAGAACTAGCGGAAATGCATTTAGACCAGACACGATTAATCATGCTTTTTCCTTTAATTTTTGCTAAAGGCTTTCCTGGAAACCTAGAGGAATCAAATCTGGCTGGAATGATAATTACAAAGTCATTTTCCATCTATGATATTTTCTTTGATGGCATATTTTGTTGGAGTTAAAGATACTATATCTACCGATTCGCCTAATTTAGTGTACTGATTAAAAATTTTCTGCATCTCTTCAAATCTTATATCATCTTCTTCAAACCCATCAAACCCTACGAGGTTAATTCTTTTTGCTCCTGCTCTGGTGCAAACTGCCAAGGCATATCCTGCCACGATTGAGCTATCTAATAAACAAGACTTTTCTCCGATTTCCATTGATCCCTCTTTTATATTCAGACCATAGTCAAGAAGCTCTACATCTTTAATATACTTACTAATTACCTTGCCTAGAGTTTTCATTGGTATTATCAGCGGGTGCGAAATTTCACTGTAAAAGGAAGCATCTAGAAAAGCACGAATCTCGTGAGAGACTATCGTTGCTATTCCAATATCTTGAGGAATAATCTTATTTATATTTAAAAATATTACTTTGAGATTTTCTTTTTTTATATGTTTTATAATTTTTTTATGATATTTTTCTACCGAGCTGCCCCCTCCTACTAAAATAATTTCTTCTCCTTCAAGAAATCCTTTAGGGTCCCAAGAACCTTCTTGAGGCTCATCAACATTATAAATGGAAGATTTCAGAGATTCATGGCTAAAACTAGTAGAGTTATCTTCTTTGCCAAGCACCTCCAAAATCTTCAATGCTTGATACTGATCATATCTCTGATCTTCAAGAAGCACCTGAACAAAAGTTGGGTGTATATTATTATTGGCGGCATATTGATAATGCATGTTGGTGCCCCATTTGTATTTTCTTTGTAGCTCTGAGAAATCTGAAACAGTGCCTTGAAGAAGCGATAGATTGACTTGCTTAAGTCTTTTATTGTCCAATTCCATCAAAAGACTCTCGGTTGTAACATTGCCAGCTCCTCTCCCCATACCTGTAACGGTAGAATCACAGTAATTAACACCTTTTTCTATCGCTGTAAGAGAATTACTTAAAGCAAATCCTTTATTATTATGAGAATGAAAACCTAGCTCTCCCTTCCACCCTTTTTTTAGTGATTCAATAATGAAACCTATCTCTTCAGAATTCATATTTCCTAAAGAATCAGCAAAATAAAGAACATCAACGAGATTCCAACTCTCAATCTCTTTAGAAACTCTAGCGTAATCTTCTTTATTTTTTCCATTTGATTGCATTAAATTAAGCCCAATCCGATAGCCTAAGCTTTTTATACAACTTAATAAAAATCTTGTTTCTAAAGCGCCATCAAAATTGATCGCAATCCTTACTAGCGAAATAGGAGAAGACTCTGCTGATGAAAAATTTTTATTTACCAATTCTTCAACTTTTTCGTTATCTGAATCTAGAAATTCTTTCCCATTTATCATTAGCGCGTACTTCATAGAAGAAGGTAAGTCCAAAGTTTTCAAAAATTCTTCTGAGGTCCTTCCAAATGGGCCAATAGAGGGATCGCTAGTATTAAACCTAAAACCAAGCTCTACATAGTTTACCGAACATTGCTCCATAGCTCTGAGATAGCTATTTACAAGCTCAGGGCTAAATTTCCAATTATTGTAATAGCCACCGTCACGGAGTGTACAATCTAATATATTAAGCATTTTATTCCTGATAATTTTCCATTAGAGAATCTATAGCCGCCTCTCCTAATCTCTTTATTGTCTGGTTTGTCGTGCCAGCTATATGGGGAGTAGAAAAGAAATTTGCACAATCCAAAAGTCTAGAAGAGAAATAACTAGTATTTTGGGGCTCGTCTTCGAAGACATCAGATGCAGCACCAGCTAAATGTCCTTCTTCAAGAACCGTCAACAGGGCTGATTCATTCACTACTCCACCCCTTGAAAGATTAATTAATACACTTCCCGGTTTCATCATTAGGAGTTCTTTCTTGCCAAAAAGACTTTTAGTATCTGAAGTTAAGGGCACATGAATAGAGATTGCATCAGATAGCTTCAATATATCACGGAAAGCAACTGATCTTACCTTATCATCAATAATCTCGCCTTCTTTAATTATCGGATCAAATATCAAAACATTTAAGTTAAATATTTGTAAGTACGAAGCTAGTTTCTTCCCAACATTTCCATATCCAACTATGCCGATGGACATATCTGAGAGATCTCTACTATTTGAGACTTTTGCCCACTCATTTGAAAGTAGCCTTCTATTCAACGTGTATGCTTCTCTCAACATCAATATAAGATAAGATAAAGATAATTGAGCTACAGCCTCTGAATTAATACCTGATTTCCAGCCTAATTTGATATTTTTAGTCTTTAAGTACTCTGTATCTATTGAGTCAAGCCCCACGCCAAATTTAGAGACTATCTGTAAATTCGGGAGAGAATCTATAACCTTTTTAGTTATCAAATCTTCACTGACTATTACAGCTTCGCACTCGCGAAAAAAATCTATCAATTCTTTTTCGTTAAAGTGTCTCAACTCTTCGTTGTAATGAATATTATCAAAGTGATTTTCCAAAGAGCTTCTGAGAAATTTAGACTTACAAAAGGACCTAGAAGAAATTCCAATTTTAGATTTTTTTGTCAGCATTCAATTTCAGTTAGATTTATCTCTAAATTAATTTACTAATAATTAGTATAGATGATTTTATCAGAACCCCATTTTTTGACGTACAGTTCAGCTGCTCTTTCAAGAGATTCATCTTTATCCATGCCCATATCAATACCCTCGTGTACATCAGTGAGGTGATCTCCAATCCTTTTTGCACCTAAATCATCTCCGAATGGGTCGAATTCTGCTACAGATTGAGACCAATTGCCAACTTTGAATCTAGATTCCTCCGAATTGAAAAATTCTTTAGTCGCATTCAAAGCCTTTTCCCAATCTTGAAAGATAGTGTTCTCTTCAAACAGCTCATAGAACACATGTTTTGGAGTACCTTCTCTATCAATCATAATAGTGGGTTTATCTATTAGAGCAGCTTCAAATGAAGCAGTTCCGAAATGCCCATGAATACAAAAATCACTGGCCAAAGCAGCAAGCATAGGAGGAGCAGAGGTAGTAAAGTCTCTAATCCCTAAATCATCCAATATCATACATCTTCCGGTTCTTGTAGCATCAATCAGAAGTTGGTAAGTTACTTTATCTAGTCTATCTCTTAAATTTCTGCTATTTTTTGGTTTAAAAATCAATCCATAATCTTCGTTTGTCATTATGAATTCTAAAGGCTTTTGATAATTTTCAATCTGAAGAGAGTGACCGGTATGCCATCTATCGTCATCTATAGAATTTTCATCTATAACAAACAGGATTTTCTTTGCCCCAGCAGATAAGATCTTTTTTCTAATTTCTTTCGCTTGATCAGAAAGAAGATCTTTTGTGTATGTTTTGGGATAACCTGAAATTATTTGATAGTTTGCTTTGGAACCTCCCGCAGTATCAATATCTACACTTAATTTAGAGAAAGAATAATTTACATCCACATCATATCTAGCATTGATCACCTTAAACCCATCAAAAGCTAATTGCCAAATTGCAGAAACGCCCCCTATATCTTCAATCGCAGCTGCTTTGGCAATGTGTGTTTCATTATATTTGTTCCAAGTAAGATAGGTTTTAACATCATATTTTAAGAAAATAGCCTTCCAATAATTAGTCAATGTTTGGTAGCGCTTCATTGATAGGAAAAGTCTCTTATGTTCTTCATTGAAGTAATCGCGCTTAAAGGAATTTACAAAGAATGGAAGATTTTCCTTGAAATCAAACTTTAAATAACATGATGACACATTATTCCTTTCAAAATAATCTGCTTCATGGTCGGTTTTTACTTCGGTTATTATTTTTCTGGAAGGAAAATTAGAATTAAGGAACCAAAAATAATCTGAATGATAACCATCATTTGAAAGATTAATATCCCCTCTCCCTTCAATAAATAAATTATTCTTGGAAAGATCAATATAAGAGTCTTTTACAAAGAGTTTTGTTAAGTACTTAGAGATAAAATACAGTAAGGGAAAGTTTTGAAAACCTAAATCTATTGAAGGTATAAATTTTTGCTTTACTTGAATATTATATTTAAGCCCCAATTCCTCATAGAGATAAAACCAAGGCCGCTTATCCAAGATAAATTGGATTTTTTTAGATTTACAAGTCTGAAGGCCAGAACTAATCGCTTCAAGCAATAAGATATATCTATGGATTGTTTTCTTCTCAGATTGACTTCCATTAATCAAAGATTGCTTCGTAAAAGATTTTAGCCTTCTAGGATTAAACTCTAAAGTTTCAAAAAAAGATTTAAAAGATCTTGAGTTTTGGATATTTCTCTCAAATTCAAATAAATCTTCTCTTCTTATTCTTTCTTGGACGAGCTCA
>MDTG01051492.1_pt1 | contig 25165 bp, 19 predicted proteins | sample 811421 | NCBI WGS metagenome assembly MDTG01 (sample SAMN05326645, study PRJNA326480) | marine metagenome | isolation source: seawater | place: Pacific Ocean: South East | collected 2011 | reverse complement strand
ACGACGCCGCGGGCCTGGCCATTGCCAGCCGCATGACAGCCCAGATCCGTGGTCTGGCAATGGCTGTTAAAAACTCGAACGATTCCATGTCACTCGCTCAAACTGCTGAGGGTGCCATGGAGGAAGTCACCAATATGCTTCAACGTATTCGTGAACTGGCTGTTCAATCGGCAAACGGTACAATGAACGCTAGTGACCGTTCTTCTCTTGACGCTGAAGTTCAAGCCCTGAAAGCTGAAATCGATCGCGTTGCCAACACCACACAATTCAACAGCCAAAACCTTTTGGATGGTTCTTACTCGGCCACTTTCCAGATTGGTGATAAGGCGGGCCAGACAGTTGGCCTCGACATTGGATCTGTTTTGACCAAAGACCTTGGCATGGGTGCATCTTCAGGAGGCGGTGAGTCTCTTATCGGTGCTCGTATCGACACAACCAATGCCGTACACGCTGGCGACATCAAGATTAACGGCCAGGAGGTAGGAGCTATCGCAGCTTCGTCCGACATGGAAGTGGTACTCAAGGCTATCAATGACAACGTTGATAACGTAGAGGCTTCTGCTTTTAACGTGGTAGTGGCCAAGAATAAGGGTAACGGTGTTACCACTGATGGTCAGTTTGACATTACTGTCAAAGAGCTTGGCCAGGGTAACACAACAGTCTTCGACATCTCGGCTTCATCAAGCATGGAAGAGCTTGTTGCCAACATTAACGCTGAAGCTGGTGGCGTGGTTGCAGCTTCCATCAATGACGAGGGCAAACTGGTACTTAGCAACTCAACTGGTGCAACCATTTCCGTGACTGATGCTTCTGCAACAGGCGCTGCTACAGCTGATGGTGGTTCCGGTATTGGAGGCACGACCATTGCAAACTTTGCAGGCTTTGTTAAGCTGACTTCACTTGATGGCACGCCAGTTCGGATCGAACAGGGGAACCTGGCGCTTTCTAGTGCTGGTGCGATCGGTGCGGGTACTGCTGGTGAAGTTGACCTTGAAGTTCTCGGCTTCAGGGAAACAGCGGGCGGCGTAACTTTAGACTCCATTCGCCTTGATGATGCTTACACAGTCACCGGCAAACGCTTGACGGCCACTGGTGCAGCCACTGAATGGGGCAAAGGTGATTTGGTCATCAATGGAACTGAGATCTTTGATGCTGATGTAAAGACAAATTCCGCACAGAAAAAAATTGAAGCCATCAACAACTTCTCTTCAGAAACAGGTGTTGCCGCTTCCCTTTCACATCGTCTTGTCTTTGACCTGTCATCAAAGTACAGCACCACCACATCGACTGAGCATATCATGATTAATGGCAAGGCGGCCGATAAGGGCGCAAGCATTGGAGCACTTGTCACTGCCATCAATGCTGTGACCGCTGACACAGGTGTGACAGCTGTACAAAAGGGCAGCAACCTTGTCCTGCATGCATCTGGTATCTCCCAAATCGTGCTCGCTGAAGAAAAGGCTGCGGGTTCTGTAGCCGCCACCACTGACTTCATCACTGATGGAACTTATGAGGCTTCAATCAAGTTGGATTCACTGAACAATACTCCAATTTCGATTGAACTGGGTGATAATGCTACCGTGGCGGAACATGGTTTCCTCGAAGCTAACGTCGGCGCTGCAGACTATGAAGTCAATGATGCAACATTGGGTGGAGGAGACAACGCTTCTATGGAAGGTCTCTCAATCACCACCGCAACTGGTGCATCGGCCGCTATCACGACACTTGATAATGCAATCAATAGAGTGAACGAGATCCGCGGTGACCTTGGTGCAATCCAGAACCGTCTTGATTACACTATCAACAACCTGTCTTCTATCTCGAATGCCACATCTGGCTCTCGCGGAAGAATTATGGATGCTGATTTTGCAATGGAGACTTCTGAGTTGACGAAGCATCAGATCCTGACACAGGCCGCAACTAGCATGCTGGCTCAGGCCAACCAGTCAAAGCAAGGTATCCTCGCACTTCTGCAAGGTTAATTTAAAACCAGGCTATACTGGTAAAACATAAAGATAAGCCCCGGTGAAAACCGGGGCTTTTTTTATATACTAGTTTTGATTGATGATAACGGAAGTGACCAATCATCTAAATCTTTTTGCCAATGAAGATGCAGCGACTCATACCAATATGACTTGCAAGCATTGTTCTCACCCCATCGCCATTCTGCACTGAAGGGGAGCAAAACATGACATTCTTTACCGATGGCTCCGGCAAAATGCACGGTCGAATTATCAATTGAAACCACTGTGTCACAAGCGTCAATCAGAGCAACAAAAGAATCCAAATCTGACCAGTTGTCCACATTACCAAAAGAGGCAATGCCCTTGCCTAACTGCTGCGGTAATGCGCTGACTTCATTAGCTACGTCCCCATATTGCAAATTCACAAGAAATAAATTGTCATCGAGATTTTTTGCAATATCGATCAAAGGCAAACTGCGCTTGGCGCCATTTTGATTACTTTTTGTATGCCAACTGAGACCGACAATCTTTTTCCCGTCACTATACTTCAGTAACTCAGAGCGCAGAATTTCGACTTTTCTTTGGTCAGGGACCAGCCAAGGCTTCGTTCCTACCTCAAAATCTTCAATTTTTTGACGAAGATGCCCCAAGGCCGTTGATGCTGGCGCATGACAATCACACCCAATGTCTGGCGCCGTCGAAGAACGCTCGATAATGTTTATTTCTTTGGGCAAGCTTCTGGTGAAAAGAGGCAGAAGCCTGGTGCCTACAGATACGGTTAGTTTGTCGCAAAAATTCAGTAGCTCAGGGAAACAGGACGCAAACATTACTTCGTCACCAACGCCCTGCTCCGCCCAAACAAACAGGTGCCCTGTTTTATTACCGGTCCATTCGGGTTTGTTGATTTCCAAATAAGGCTCCTCACAACCTATTCGCGTCCACCGGCATTGGCGCTGTTTCCAACCAATTGAGAAATTTTGTTTCCTTAAATTTATCGTCGATAAATTATATTCAGCTGTCGCATATTCTGGATCAATTTCTACAGATTTTTGCAAAATTTCTGCCGCTTCATCAAAGCGTCCTATCTCCTCATACAGAAGCCCTAGGTTATTCATTAGGCGAGGATTTTTTGGTTCGATCTTAAGCGCCTTCATGTGAGCATCTTCTGCTTCTGAGAATTTCTTGAGTTCTTTTAAAAGATTTCCCAAGTTGCTAAAGCCAGCGCAAAAACTTGGGTCTATATCTACAGCCCTACGATGGGATATTTCGGCGAGCAAAGGAAAGCCTGCGAAACGTTGAGCAATGCCAAGAAAATTCCAAACTTGAGGAATGTCTTCATTATCATCGATGATCTCAGAACATTTTTTGATGAGCAAAAGCCACTGCTCTGTTTGGAATAAATGTTCGCACTCCTGAAATGTTTCAGGTGATAGAGTTTGCCACTCTTCAGACGGCGAGGTGAATTTTGCAGTTAGCCGCTTAGCAACCGATTGGAGCCTTGGATTATCGGGGTATTTCTGGATTGCCCTTTCAATTACAGCTTTAGCCGAATTGATGTCACCGCGTTTATTGTGCTTTTCAGCCTGTCTAATGGAATAATCAATTGCTGCCGACATTAAAGGATCCAATTTGCTCTACATTGTGAATACCACTCTCATTGCTCAGAGCAAATTACATGCCAAGAGCTATTTGGCTCTTCAATGTGAGCGCCATGTCCTAGCAATTTTTATTTGGTTTACACAGTTGCTCCAATCGCCATAGGACGGCTGCCGGTTCAAATGAACTGATTGATACCAAATGTTAGAGCCCCTCTTGCATGTGCCCCAACGCCAATCTGCACCAAATGGAAGCAATGCATTAGTTCGTTTGCCCAACGCCCCTGCCAAGTGAACTAGAGAATTGTCAATTGAAACGATTTCGTCACAAGCCATGGTCAGTGACGCTAGACCATCTAAATCGTCTGTAATGTCTAATTTGGGAAAAGAATAAATTTGCACATTTGAATGTTGCGCCAATTTATCGAAGTCACTCTGAACATTTCCATACTGTAGATTTACCAAAAACAAATTTTCAGGAAGTAAGCTGACTAGTTCTTCAATCTCAATACTTCTCATGAACCCATTTCGGATCGAATTTGTGAACCAGCTGACACCAACAATTGGCTTGCCAGATGCCAGCAAACTCAGATGCTCACGCATCATCCTGGTTTGCTCTTTATTAGCCAGTAAGTATGGCTTTTGTGCATTTGCGAAAGCCTCAATATTTTGGCGTAAAAGTCCCAGCGCTGTCATTCCAGGAGCGTGAAAATCAAATTTTTCATCACCTAAATTCGATGTCTTATCAAAGAATGTAATGTTGGATGGAAAACTCCTTTTAAAAAGGGGCAGTAATCTCTGGCTAACAGAAACTGTCAAATGCCTACAAATAGTGGAAATTTCGTTAAAACACGAAGCGTACATTATTTGATCACCAATACCCTGTTCAGCCCACACGAATAATCGATCTACCCTTTGACCACACCACTCCGGTTTACGGGTGTTTAACTTGGGTTCTTTTCGATCGTCAGACTTCCAATACGCTTTCTTTTGTGACCAACCTTTGGCGAACTTTTGGTCTCTTAAATCCATATGTGCCAGGTTCACAGTTAAGCGTGGGTTTTTAGGATATATTGCCAAGGCTTTATTTATTTCAACGCGCGCTTGATCAAAGCGACCCATGTCTTCTAGGAAAATCGAGAAATTATCCCTGAATTGAATGTTCGTAGGGTCTAGCTTGATTGCTTCTCTATAAAAAACCTCTGCCTGATCACATTCGCCAGCGATTTTGAATGCATTGGCAAGATTAAATTTGAAGCTAGATTTTTTTGGAGATAATTCTACTGATTGCTTTAGATATAAGATCGCATCCTGTATTTTCCCCATTTCAATCAGTATGTTACCTATATCATTCAAGAGATTTACATTTTCTGGATCATAGTTTTTAGCGCTTAAAAATGAAGACAGCGCCTCTTCCAGCTGGCCTAATTCTCTGCAAAGAATTCCGTGATTTAAGTACGCTGCTGCAAAATCAGCTTTCAGGCTGATCGCCTCTGCAAAAGCCATCTTTGCGCCTGAAAAATTGCCCACACGCATATGACCCAAACCAAAAACATTCCACAGAACTGGAGAGTTTGGATATTCAGGAAGCAGATTGGAACACTCATTGATGACCGAATACCAGTCTTCGTTATCAACTTGAGATTGCAATCTCTGCAAAGTGTTAAGTGCTAGGTCCATGAACGCTTCAGTGCAAATCGGTTTGCATTGGGAACGCAATTTGCGTGCCAGCCAAAAGAAACATTAACAAAGTTAACCTGAGCGAGAGAAGTTGATGAGGATCAGGGAGATTCCAAATATCAGATGGCTCACTTTTATGTTCATGCACATCGAGGAAGGTCTATTAAGACACACCCATTGTGATTACATCGGGAGAAATTCTAGCTCTTCAATAATTTCGTTTGGAGGATAATCGTCAAACTTGCTGTCTTCAATACTGGCTCTCTCGAGACATTTGGTCAGTGCATTTAATCGGGGATTTTTTAGATGACTATAACGGCTGAGCTAGCGTGCTGCTTTTGCAGCAACAAGATTACCGACGTTCTCAGATTTCTAGGCTTTGTGAGATTGTGTGATCAGTTGGAACAGCTTTCTTTTTGATCTGATTCGTCACTTTTGTTCTATTTGGATAAACTTGTTTTAATTGATCTTTGAACTCGTTAATGCCGCTGGTAAAATTCATTTCCTTTAAATTTAGGTTTTTTATGCAAGGCAATGATTAAAAATCTGACGTCAAGATTCCAGTTCGTTCTGACGCAGTACAACAAAGACAATACCATTATTAAATGATTGAAAACAACAAATTAGAAAAACAGCAGATTCGCCTTAATACTGCTTGGCATAAAAGTTGCAGCTGGTTTCAGTCATATAACTTAGTGTCAAAAAAATGGGCAAAAGCACAAAAGCTATCGTCGTTGGTAACTTCAATGTCTTACATCCTGGACATGTGAGATTGCTGAAGTTTGCAAAATCGATTGCCAACAAATTAGTTGTGGGCGTCTATGATGATAAGCTCGCTGGCCAAAGTGTTGCGGTCGATCAAGATCTCCGACTTGAAGCCGTTGCCTCTATCGAATGCGTTGATGAAGCAAAACTTGTCACAACTAATCTCAAAAGCTTTCTTTTGTCTGAAAGGCCGGACTTCGTGGTTAAAGGGAAAGAGTTTGAAGACAAGTTCAATTCTGAACAGGAAGTTCTTGAGACATTCGGTGGACAGCTTCTCTTTTCGTCAGGCGAAATAAACCTGAAAGCACTTTATGAAGATCCTGAAGATACTTCCCTTCCACAAGCCAAAAAAGCATCCATACAACGATATCTCAAGAAACACGATACTGGGCTTCCTGAAATCAATAATTTGATCAACCAGTTCGCCGACAAAAACGTTTGTGTGATAGGCGATCTAATCGTTGATGAATATATCGATTGTTTTCCACTCGGAATGTCTCAAGAAGAACCTACCATTGTGGTTAGTCAAACAAACTCAAGAAAATTTGTTGGTGGAGCAGGCGTAGTAGCCTCACACGCGTCACAACTTGGCGCGAATGTGCATTTAATTTGTGTGACTGGACATGATAAGGAACGTGACTTTGCCGCGAAAGAACTGGATGCGAGCGGCGTGAAATACCACTTTTTTGTCGATGAAGCTCGGCCAACTACAGTCAAACAAAGGTTTAGGAGTGAAGGCAGATCACTGTTCAGAGTTAGCAAGCTGTCGCAACAGGCCATTTCGGTAGACCGGCAGAATGCTATCTACAAACATTTCGCAGAGATCGTCAAGCAAACAGATCTTTTGGTATTTTCCGATTTTAATTATGGATGCTTGCCTCAGGATTTAGTAAAAAAAATCATTACCTTAGCGAAAAAATATTCAGTTTTTATTGCTGCAGATAGCCAAAGTTCTTCGCAGATCGGTGACATAAGTCGGTTCAAAGGAGTTCAACTAATCACACCAACTGAAAGAGAGGCGAGGATTGCCTTACAAAATCATGATGATGGGTTAGTTGTTCTCTCTGAAAAGTTAATGAAAAAAGCAAAGTGTGGGGCGATCATATTGAAACTGGGTTCTGAGGGAATGATTGCGCAAACGAAAAAAGCCAAAAAGCCGTCGCCAATAACTGAAAAGCTCGAACCACTTAACAGCAATCCAGTTGACATATCTGGCGCTGGCGACAGCGTATTAATCACTGCGTCTTTAGCTATGTCCGCAGGCGCATCACTTTGGCAAGCCAGTTTGATCGGTAATTTAGCAGCATTTATCCAAGTTGGTAGAGTCGGCAATATCCCAATTAGCTCACTCGAGCTTAAGGACACCTTGTCATGGTAAAGGCATTAATTTTATCAGCTGGTTTAGGCACAAGGCTTGGCCATATAACGAAAGCCAAACCAAAATGTTTGGTGGAAGTTAACAACGTCACCATGCTTGACCATTGGCTATACAAATTATCAAATCTGGGCGTGGAACAATTTTTGATTAACACCCATTACTACCAGGAATTGGTCGAGGAATTTTGTGAATACCACCCTCTGAGGGATAAAATACATCTTGTTGAAGAGAAACAACTCTTAGGTACAGGTGGAACAGTTAAAAGAAATTTAGATTTCTTTGGTTCTGATGACAGTTTTATTGTGCACGCCGACAATTACTGCAGGGACAATCTAATTGGGATGGAGAATGTATTTCAACACCGACCCGGCGAAGTTTGCCTAACAATGCTTACGTTCAAATCAGAAAATCCATCAGCATGCGGAATTGTAAAAACAGACGAAAAAAACATAATAGCCGAATTTCATGAGAAGGTTTTCAACCCTCCTGGAAATACCGCAAATGGAGCAATTTATCTTTGTGATAAACGTTTTTTTGAAGTTGTAAGTGAAGTTGAGGCCAACATTTTTGATCTAACGAGGGAGGTGATTCCAAAACTAATAGGCAAAGTGAATTGTTTTAAAACAGAAGAATTTTTTGTAGATATTGGAACCCCACAAGCCCTTGTTAAGGCGAACAAGTTTGCTTGTTCTTGAAATTAGAACAGCACGATAACAGGAGCGGGTGACCGACATGAATACGCTATATTGCTTTTATGATATGCAGGTGAGCCCATGCTCCTACGACTTTTTCACATTTCTATATTCTGCAGAAATATGCCGCTTAAATCGAGGACATAAAAGTATCAAATTGGTTCTGGTCAAAGGGCCTAATTTTGATTTCAGAGAAGATAATTTACGCACAAGGTCTCAGAACAAAACATTTTTTGAAAATGTTATTTTGCCCGGAATTTCTCTACTTCCGAGTTGCGACTCATTTATGTGGCTGACCCGAGAGGAAGCAACGCTAGACCTTCAGAAGGAACAAATTTTCCCAAAAGGCTACAGCATACACAACCCAACTAATGGGTATTTGCCACACAATTTAGTGGCATCGAAAATTCGACAGGATGAAATTAGTTTTTTCAAAGCCCCTCAATATGCGTCCGCAATCGCGGACCAGTTCGTGAACCAACAGATTGATGACAACGCTTTCGTCACTCTTACAATTAGAGAAATTGAGCGCGATGACTTCAACAGTACCAGACAGATTAATATCGATTTTTGGAACAATGCTATCGATAGATTGTCTAGCTTAGGATTAAAAACTGTCCTCATTAGAGACACATCAATGTGCTTTGGCGAAAAAATGTTGGAGGGTGCTATTGAGGCGCCAGTCGCCTCCGTTCATCTCCCTACGAGGATGGCGCTTTATGATAAAGCCAAACTCAATTTAACAAAAAATAACGGTCCAGCGATCCTTCAGCTTTTTGGACAATCCAATTGTATATATTTCAATCAGTTTGATGAAAACGTAGTAGCACTTAGTCCTAAATTCTACGCAATCCATTACGGAATGGGTTTAGGGTCGCAATTCCCAATGACCGCGACTAACAAGATTGTTTCTTGGGAGTTGGACAACTGCAAAACGGCGCTAAAACAAATTGAAGCTGGCTTAATAACGTCCTCACAGCTAGAGCCAAACCATACCTTCCATGATGAAGATAACTATTTTAAGACACTAAGTGTTGGGCTGCGCCATCTAATTGACAGTTTAAATTTTGGTACGTTGACCGAAGACTTGGATTTGTATCAGGCCTTAGAAAGCTACAATAACAAAAAGAAATTTTTGGATGACCTTCTCGAATTCGTTGCTTCACAACGGGACAATAGTCTGGAAAGTCGCGCATTTGAAGAATTTCATTCAAAGTTAAAGAGCAATAACCATACTGTTGAATAGGCAGAATCAAACCTCAGTTTTGAGGATAAATTTACGTGAACTGAGCTAAGATTTGAGATCAATCAATGGTCGAAGAGTTAATCCTCTTTTCATCTCATGAAGGGCATTATTGATGTTGCTGAGACTGTATTTTTTTTCAATAAGTTTTCCCAGAGGAAGCTTGCCGAGTATAAACAACTCACTAAGCTTTTGAGCAATCTTTTCTGAATTGCTGCCCCCACCCCAACTGCCAGAAATCTTTTTGCCCTTGATCAGTTCATGCGGATCCAACGAAATTTTGCTTCCAGATTTTGGATGGGATGCAAAAATGAGGTGGCCGCTAGTTTCATTTAATATTTCAAAACCCAGTTCTATGCTCTCAATGGTTCCACCAGCTTCAAAACAAACATCGACCCCAGAACCGTAATGACACTTAATTTGTTCTAATACATTCTGCTTTTCAGAATTTATTGCTAAATCGGCACCCATGTCTTGTGCTAGCTGCAGCCTCTTATCGTCGACGTCTACTGCAACGACCTTAAACCTTGATAAAGCGGCTAAGGTCAATAACGCGCTCATCCCTACACCACCAAGACCAACTACAGCTGTAACCATATTTTCTCTGAAGTCTGAGTAGTTCAAGACCATTCCCGCACCGGTCGGCAAAGCGCAACCCAAAAGCACACCAGCCTCATCGGGCATCCCACTTGGAAGTGAGATTAATCTGTTCTCAGATACAATTGTTTTGGTGCTTAGGGTAGTGACCGGGCCAGAGTTGACTAAAACGCCGCTATCTTTTGTCTTGAAAACTGACCCCTGGACATCACACCCCTGGTTTTTGAGCCAACCAAGTACAACTTTGTCACCTTCACCAAAGCGACTGACACCCGGGCCAATCTGCACGACTGTCCCAACTCCTTCATGGCCAAGGAGATGAGGTAACCATCGGTCATGGCCTCTAAGCCCATCTGCTTCCATTAATTGGCTGCGACACACGCCGCTATAATGCATCTCAACCAAGACTTGCCCGTGAGATAATTCCGGAATAATCAAGTCCATAATCTCCAAGGGCTGTCCGACTTGAACTAAAACTGCTCCTCTCATTGTATTCAATTGACAGACACCCTTCACAAAGTTTGACAAACATATTCCAGATTCGAAAATATGTTCTCAGAGTTTTATCAACACCAAATTCTCTTGCAATGCCGAAAACCATTGTCTTTTTTGCTGCTTCTAGAAGGAGCTAATTAAAAAAAGGTTTGTTTTCAATGTCCTATTTGCATTGAAAGAAAATTTAGCAATGTCAGTTGCGAACCGACTTAGAAGCTTCTACATACATGCTCCAATCGCCCATAGCATCTATGTCAGGTATCAAATTGGAGTATTTTGCGATCACCTGATCCTTTGAGCTGTATTGAACTTCAAAGTTGTGAGCGCTCAGCAAAGAGCATAGGTCTTCAAATGACCACGCATTCTGGTGATTGAATGCTTTCAACTCACTATCCTTAAGACACTCATTCTTTAAATAATGAACTATCTCGCGAATTGAGGAATTATCAAATAGTTCACGCAACTCAATTTCTGAGAGTTTAGCAGGGCCATTATACGACTCTGGACCTTTATTTATTTTGCCGGAAAAATGGTCACCATAAGCCTCATTCCAATAACCGCAAAACATGTACGATAGCTTGTTTATTGAACTGTCTTTAACACCAAAACTAGACCATGACCAACTTGGCCAAAATCGAATGATATTTTCCATAAGGTCTTTTGAATTGCTCAGATACTCTTTTAAAAACCAGTCATAATCTGGAATTTTTATAAGTATTGATCCTGATGAAGTTAGAACCCGGTGCGACTCTTCTAGCAATCTTGACACAGTGTCGTCATTCAAATGCTCAATACAATGAGATGAATAAACCAAATCCTTAGAGGCGTCATCAAACGGGAAAATGCAGTTGGAATTGAAATGCATCTTTTGGATACCAACGGCTTCGATTTCATCAAAACAGTTCCAACCAATCCATGGGTTCGAACCGCTGCCAATGTTGATAAAACGACAATCAGTATATCTATTTACTAATGAAGTGAGTTCGTTCATGACGTTTGACCTTGGCCAGAAGTTAGGGCTTTTTCCAATTCCTCAATACCGCAAAGAAGTTCATCTATTGTGTTTTTGTAAGCTGCTGTTGCTTCCCCGTCTTCTTGATAAGCAGAGCTAACATTGAGGAAATGTCTGCCAAAAGGATGGCTTTCGTGTTGTTGTTCACTGTCCTGAAGTGTTCGCATTATCGTTACTTCAAAGCAAATTCGTGGAAACTTAGTGCCCGGCTTGCCCGAATGTAATAAATCCGAGTTTTTGAAGGCCAAGCAGAGACCTGGCGGTTGATCAGTGATTTCTCGCCCTTCAATCCAAAAATCACCAAACTCCTTGGACATCGGCGTCAAGTAAACCATGATTTTCATATGGCCAGGTTCAAAGCCATCTTTGTGAGGTGAGTTGGGGCCAAATTGATCGCTCTTACTTTTCGTAATCCAGGCGCGAGTGTTCACAAAGGAAAATGGTGATCGCACATATTCTCGAATTTGAGAGCGAATTTCTTGATGTAAATCCGCAATTACATCTGACTGCGGTAGGTCAAAGAGCACCAAATTTTTATCGAGGTTCTCAATCGCGTTTTTTTGGCCAATCTTCGTGATATAAAGGGGACCATTTTGACGGTTTTGTGCCTCGGCAAAAGTCGTGGTGGGCACCCCACTCAAAAAGGCACTCAGTTCCTCAACCTTGACTTCAGACAATTTGAAAGCAAAGACATTGTCAGGAATCCCAAATAAGTGAGAAACTAAGTGATCGTGTTGCTTAAAAACCACTCTTTTCTGCATTGATTTCATGCGTTCCACCACACGGTCGTAAGACGTGTGACTGTTTTGGATAATTTCTTCGTCGGCAAGAATTTGCGTCAGTGTTGTGAAGGCATTCTCCTGCCAACCATGACCCAACTGAGAGTAATTATTTGTATGCATGTCAGCCTCGAAAACGGATACACCAAACTGATGCACATTTTATGCCAACACCTTTTGTGATTTATGTATTCATTCATTCGCGCAAAATAGACCCGGAAAAAGCTGACGCCTTTTAGCTAAATTTTGGTAATTATCACTTACTCTGAATTACCAAGGCATGTAGTCTTTTTTGGAAATAAAAACTGAACCTTCGCGATGACTTTTTGGCATTTCTTCTACCGTTCTAATTTCTTTCCAACCAACTTTTTGGCCAAACAATTTGATTCCTGAGTTTCTAAAGTGATTGAAAATTACCTCAGAATTTTGGATCGAACCAACTTCTACAAGTGCATCAACACCTTCCCAATCGGATGCAATTGTATTGCTCAAAATTTCTGCTTCGTGTCCTTCAACATCTAGCTTAATGAGTTCTGCCCAATTCATTAGATCACCGAAGCTTTCAGTTTGAACTCTGAAGGCCTCTTTTTCTCCATAAGAATCCTTCGCTCCCGCGATATGGCTGCCAGTTGTATTACCAAGCACCCTTACAAATTCCGCTGTCCCTTTATTTCTCGACACAGCTTTTTCGTTTACCTCGACACTGTTCACACCATTTATTTCTAGATTGGCTCTGAGTATTTCAACATGTGAGGGATCGGGTTCAAAAGCACGAACTTCGAAACCCAATTTTGACAGCACTATACTGTGGAGCCCGATATTGGCCCCAACATCTGCAACCTTTTCCAAATGTCCCAGCTGTTTAGAATAAAACGCAAACAGAATTAATTCATCTAATCCAAAAAGGTGGGTGGAGTTGATTGCTCCCATTTGATAATATGGAAGCTCTATTTGTACAGAGGGCAACAGCTCGCATCTTTGTTCACCGTGTGGCCCAAAAATACGATCAGCCAAATCTTGTGAAATATTTTCGATTAAACTGTAGGTCTCACTGCCTCTAAATAGAAGTGCATGTAGCTCTGGCAGCGTTTTGGATAGTGCAAGAAAGTCCAGACTCATTTTGTTTACCCCTTCGAGCATTACCAATAGCTTCAGAAGCTTCTGGCGTATCAATAAATATCACAGGCAGTTTATTCCAGTTGATTGACATCTATCTTGCAGAACCAATAAGCATGCAGTCGTCAAACAAAGCATTGGTCAACAATGGTTCCATATCTTCGTTTGGCCTGCCAAATTTAACCTGTGGAATCACTCGCGCCTCTTCAGGTATTTTAACCTCGAATAAATTCACACCTTTTTGGGGCTTACTTTTGATATGTGCATCTAGCTCCTTAACATTGAAGCTGTCGAAGTGTATTCCTGAAGCGCTTGCAATACTTCTAAAATCAGGAAAATAAAGATCATTGTCTGATGCGAAGTACTGCCCATCAAACCATTGGTCTTGAGTTTGCTTGATCATTGAATAACCAGAATTATTCAAGATATAAATGTCGATGTCAGGCACATAATTTTTGACTACAGAAAGTTCTTGTATCGACATCATGAAACTACCATCACCGATGAAGCAGGTGATTTTTCGACCAGGAGAACCAAAATTCACCCCTAAAGCCGCGGGAAGACACCAACCCATGGCGGTATTGTTGAAGTCGTGGAAGAACCTTTGTTGCCCTTTGAAATGAAATGCCTGCATTAGCCACGGCAATGAGCATCCAGTATCAGACAAAATGACTTCGTCAGAACCAATGCTTAAAGATATCTTTTCAAAAAAATCGTAAACTTCACCACTGTCAGCTTTAATTCGCATTTCTTTATCAACAGATTTCAGCTGATTTTTCCAAATCTTAATTTGCTTTTTCCATTCCTCAAAAGATGGGATCGGGAATGATCTCTTGCGAATAGCTTGAAGAAACACTTCAACAGTCGAACAAACTGAAAGGTCGATTGGCCTCCCAAAATGTTCAAATTTTTCAATCTCCGCTTTATCCACGTCAACCATTATAACTTTGGCATTTCTCGCGAATGAACTAACCGGAGATCCAGTAGCCTTGGTATCAAGCCGAGTGCCCAAAGCTATAATTAGATCTGCATTTTGAACCGCAAAATTGCCAACTCGCTGGCCATGCGTTCCAAACGTTGAAACCAACTGATCGTTATTGGACTTAAAAAGGTCTACAGCCCCCCAAGTTGGAGCGACTGGAATTTTAAATTCTTGAATAAAATCAACGGTTAAATCTCTGGCGGTTTCAGACTTAATACCAGATCCAACAATTGCAACCGGCCGCTTGGATCTAGATATTAAATCAATAGCCTCGGTTATGGCGCTCTCAGAAATTGACAAAGCTAATGGAGAATTACCATTTGCCGGACGTCCGATGAATTTAGAATTTAAATTGTAAATTTGACGTTGAACATCGTCAGCAATTTCAATCACAACAGGCCCAGGTCGACCTTCAATCATAAGGTCGAAAGCTTCTTGCAGTACTTTAATTGGGTCAGTGTTCTTTCCAATCTCAAACACTCCCTTGGTAATTTCCTCAAAGACAGATGCTATTGGAGTTTCTTGGAAACCAATCTGACGACAGCCAGTATTACGTCTTTGACGCGTTGTGCTCACCTGACCCGCAATAACCATCAACGGCACAGAGTCGTAAAATGCACCTGCAACGCCAGTAACCATATTTGTTATACCCGGACCACTGGTGGCAATCGCGCAACCAAATTGGTTTGAGGACCTTGCGAACCCATCCGCCGCCATAACGGAAGCCTGTTCATGATGACCATGAATGGTCATCAAACCAACCGATCGGGCGGCATGTATTAGATGAAGTGAAGCGCCGCCGCTAATTCCAAATACGGTAGAGACGCCTGCGTCACGGATGAATTCAAAAATAACTTCAGCTATTTTTTTTTTCATAACTGCCTCAGAACACTGTTGGCTTTATGCATTTTGAAAGTCCAAAACTATTTGGCAGCCAGATATCTGTGAAACTCCAAATATTGGCCTGAACTCAAACCAAAACCAGAAACTTGAAGACTTCTAAGATTTGCAGAAGAAGCTATGCAAAAGGCGAGCCAATCATTTTGATCTATAGGTTATTGCCAAAGCGTCGTAGCTTAAACATGTCTTTGCAATCCAAAAGCGCCCGAGAAAGAGCATGGTTTTCAATTGGATCGTGAGCACTACTGAAATTCCTACCACCTATGATTTCTTTTTCTGTTGATAGGGCCCAATCGAAAAATGCCAGGAGTTTATCAGGAGCAACGAAGTCATTCTCCGTGTAGCGTCTTTTGGTCTCTAAATAAGCGTCTGGTGCTTTCTCACTATTTGATAATGTCTCTTGGTGAATGTCACTATCCATCCAACCCGGCCCAACGACGCACAACTTCAGGTAATCAATTTCTGAGTCAAGCAACTCAACCATTTTGATAAGTGCAATCTTTGAAGAAATGTAGCTTGAAAAATTAACAGGTGCGTTGTGGTTGCCACCACCAGAAAAAAATAAAACCAAAGGTGCGAAATCACTTTGGTTCATAAATTTGAACAATCTCCTAGCCGCCAAGACTGGACTGGTGAAATTGACTTGAATTCCCTGCAGCCATTCAGCTTCTTCGATTTCAGCAAAATTTCCAATTGGCAGCATTGTTCCTGGCGCAACCACCAAGCAATCAAAATTAACCTTAAGACTTCTAATATTGTTTTCAAATTCATCAAAGGTTTGGGGTTCAGTAAAATCCAGTTTGATGATCTTTTCGAAAGGTATTTTGCCCAGTTTTTCTGAGGCAACTTCTGGATTGCGCGCACTGCCATATACAGACCAACCTTTGCCACACAAATGGTTAGCAAGCAGAGAACCAAGCCCACTGGCAATACCCAGTATCATTGCTTTTTTCATAATCAAAACGGTCCAGAAAACCATTCACCAGGCACGTCATGCTTTAAAGGTGAGATAAATGACTTCTCTATTTTCGTGTCGTCAATTTGGAAGATTGTTAGCACCTCTTCCACAATGTCCTTTGCACCAGGATGGAAACCCTTGGTTAACGCAAAACTTGTCGGCTCAGATTGGTCTGGCATGCCAAGTTTTTTAGGTGCTGATTTTAAATCATTGAACATTTCTGAAGCGACACGGCTGCAGATCTCAGAAGAAAATGAACAATTGCTAAACCCACTATCCAAAGCCAGCAAACGACCTGTTTTGGATACAGATTTAAATAATTTTGACCAATCAAAAGGTTTGATTGATCTGGCATCAATAAGGTCAACGTCTATCCCATGACAATCACTCAAATATTTTGATGCGCGCAAGGCTTCTACAGTCATGATTGAAGAAGAAACGATTGTAATATCGTTACCACTCCTTAAGAGCTCTGAAGAGCCTATCTCAACCCTATAATCATCCTTAGGAATAAGGCTTTTGGAATTATGCAACCACCGATGCTCAAGAAACACTACTGGGTTTGGGTCGAAAATAGCCGAAAGCATCATGCCTTTTGCATCCCTAGCATTCGAAGGCATCACCACTTTTAAGCCAGGTATGTGAGCAAACCAAGACTGCAAGCTTTGAGAGTGTGTTGGCCCCTGCCCCCAGCCACGCCCAATTATCAACCTGATGGTTATCGGTATTGAAACCTGACTCCCAAACATAAAATGCCACTTAGCAGCCGCATTAACTAACTGGTCAATTGCTAACAAAAAAAAGTCTAGTCTCTGGTGTGTCATTATTGGCAACAGGCCAGTCATTGACGCCCCTATCCCAACACCAGTAAACGCATTTTCTGAGGTTGGGACGTCAAAGACCCTCTTAGTTCCAAATTTTTCTGACAATCCAGCGGTCGTCCCAAACACACCTTTCGGATCCGGAACACCAAGACCATAGCATATGACGCGTTCATCCGCTGACATAGCTGTTATGATGGCCTCATTTATCGCCTGAGCATAAGTGAGTTCACGCGTGTTTTTATCCACAAAACTCTCCCTCAAGCGATTTTGATGGGTTTGGAAAGCTTGACCGTTCAGCAAATGCGAATGCTTCGTCTATCTCTCTTTTTATTTGAATCGCCCATTCTGCCTCAAGCTGAACTAAATCTTCTCTGGCGCTTGAGAGAGCCTTCCTGAGCATTTGTATTGGTTCCAATGCCTTCCAAGCTAGAAACTCTTTCTCAGTCCGATAACCAAGATCATTGTCATAGTTTGGACCGCAATGTTCGCGCCACCTGTAAACGGAAAATTCGAGCACAAATGGTCCTTTTCCCGCGCGTATGCGCCTAACAGCATTTTTGATCGCTTTTTGCACGGCTAATACATCATTACCATCGTGTTGGCTGGCATTGGCTCCTAAAGAAACCGAAAGATCACACAAGGAAAAGTTTGGATGACGTCGAACTTCTGGTGGGCTGTATACCGAGTATCGATTGTTCTCCACTATGAATAAAACAGGTAGGCATTGCACAGCTGCAAAGTTAACAGCCTCATAAAAAACGCCTTCCTCAGTCGCACCGTCACCGAGAAAAACACAACTGATATCATCTCGGTTCTGGCGATCAATCGTTAATCCAAAGCCAACACCAATCGGCACACTATTTCCAACGATTGCAGAGGTGCCCATAAAATTAACGCTTAGATCAATCAGGTGCATAGAGCCACCTCGGCCCTTTGAACAACCCGTTTCTTTTCCGTAGATCTCCGCAATCATACGTTTAAGGCAACCACCTTTGCCAAGGTAATGGGCGTGACCGCGATGGGTGCTTATTGAATAGTCCGACCCTCTTAGAACTTGAGAAATAGCAGCCGGAACTGCCTCTTGCCCAATAGACAAATGTGTTGGGCATCGCATTTTCTGTTCGCTGTATTTGGCTGCAATTGCTTCCTCAACAGCCCGTATGCGTAACATTTCGCGGAACAATTTAAGTGCATTGTCCACGTCACCTGCAGATGAAATGTAAGAAAATTCAGTCATCACGGCATAAACCAGTAATAATCGCCGGTGTAACCAGCATCATTGAACAAGGTCTTCCAATCTTTAATGGACAGAATTGTTTTTGCGGTAAGGTTCCAAGCCATCATTCTTTCTTTTTCTTGAGCATTTGAATAGGCATCTACCGTAATGAATGACTTACCTCTAGAGACCCGTTCTATTTCCCTAATAGCCTGAAAGCATTCCTCAACTTCGAGATTATGAATGGTGTTTATTGAAATAATTCCATCGAATGAACTATCGCCAAATGGCAACGAATTAGCATTTGCCACCTGAACAAAGTCAGACACCGGTGAAATCGTATTTTCAATGGCATAGTCTGAAATATCTATGCCTGCGACTTCGATGCCTTTAACAATTTGCAAAAAGTCATAGAGCATAAATCCTTTTGCGCATCCTACATCTAACAGCTTAAAGCCAGCCTCAATGTTCCAATAATCTACAAATGTTGGCACGACCGGTTGCCAAAATTTTGGAGAGTAGTGGAAGCCACCGTAACCGTGTCGACGGTCACCATCAAAAAACTGTCTTCCAAAAAGGCGAGCTATCTCTCTGTCTTTCTCTGTCTTATTTTCGAGCCGTTCTTTGAGATTACGATTTGCTCTAGGATAGTTTTCTAGCAAATCCAATTCGTTACCTGCAGTGTCTTCACTTTTTGTGAGCATAACCAATCTCCAATTTTTCAAGCGATTTTATGTTCGCTTCCACCCAAGAAAAGACCTGGTCAATGCCCTCATCAAGAGAGATCTGAGGCTGCCAATTCAATTCTGATTTGAGTTTTTCTGAGCTCAAGAGGTAAGCTTCGTCCTTGCCTTGGCGCTCTGGTCCAAGACGAGCAATCTCATTAAAATCCTTGTTAGCTCTTCTGATAATCTTTTCGACCAATTCCCTTATTGTGATGAAATCGTCACTAGAAATATGAAAGGTTTCTCCAGGCTTTGCCGATATCGCTAATTCAAAAGTTGCGTTACAAACATCTTGAATGTGAATAAAAGATCTCGTGGAAAGCCCACCCCCATCAAGCGTGAACCTATCGCCAGTCATACACGCCATTATCACACGTGGAATTATCCGGTATAGCTGTTGGCCTGGGCCAAAGACATTGGCTGCTCTCGTAAAAATAACAGGCAATCGGTGTTTCTCATGAAATACCTTCAACATCATGTCTCCTGCAGCCCGGGTCACTGCATAAGGCGTTGACGGATTGAAGGGATGATTTTCAGTGATCAAATCGGCGGTGGAGCCATATACCTCTGGGGTCGTTACGTGCACGAATTTTTTCAACCCGCTATAGGTTTTGAGGCTTTCAATTACACGCGTTAACGCGCCAACATTTGTGTCTACCCAGTCTGATGGATAATCCCAACTTTGAGCAACCATGGACTGCGCAGCGAAGTTAACAATGTATTCAGGTCTAAAAGTAGACAGTAAATGTCTAAAAGTATTTTCGTCTTTATTGAGATCTAGCTCAACAAATGAAAAATTGTTGTTCGCATTTCCTGCCCATTTATAGGGCAGAAACACGTCTGAAGATTCGACGGACCTGCTCGTGGCTAACACTTCGCATCCCTTTTCAATTAGATGCTTACAAAAGTGTGAACCTGAAAAGGAGTTTGATCCTAGCACCATGAACCTTTTCATAGTGTGCATCCTTTAACGTGTTGTGGATTTCTAGCTTAAATCAGACAGCCGAAGTTTGGATTTTTCTTTGCATCCATTTCATTATCATATGCCCAACAACTAGCTGCAAATCTTCAGAAATTTGCATATCACTGACAGCAAAATGTATGGGAAGATCAGCTAATTCTTTGCACTTTCCCCCGTCAAAGCCAACGATAGACGCAGTAGTAACTGAAAGGTTTTTTGCCATCTCCAGCGCGCGGACCACATTGCTTGAGTTACCGCTTCCAGACAGAACGACAAGGACGTCACCTGGCTGTGCAGAAACAGCCAACTGCTCGCTGAAAACTTCCTCATACCCAACATCATTTGCCAGACAACTTAAAACAGCTGAATTAGAACAAAGCGATACCGCATCTATGCCTGCTCCAGTAGATTTCGCCATTGCATAGATAAAATCATTGGCTAAATGGTCCGCATTTGCGGCGCTACCACCATTGCCACAAATGAAAACTTTCTTTCTGTTTTCCCTCGCCAGAAAAAGTAAGTTGCTAAGCTCAAGGACATTCGTCCAATCCGCTGCTGCAAGCACTTCTTGTAGGCTTTCAGCATATGCAGTGAAGAAGCTGTGCTTTTCACAATAAACTGTCGGCCTCTTTTCATTTAAAGATGATACCGGCGTTATGGCCCTGATTTCATTCATGCTGCCAACCTCCCAACAAGCTGATTTTGCTTCATCCATGAGAGATTATGAAAACAGTCTTGGTCACTCAAAATACCTGAATTCAAGGCATTAATTGTCTCTTGAATCGCATCTGAAACCGACTTGCAGGGTGCAAAACCTGTCTTTATTAACTTCGACGAGTCGAGCCGATAAGTGCGTGGATCTACACTGTCTAAAATTTTGATTTTGCAATCGACGTGTGCTCTCACCATTTCGGCGATTTCTAATATCGATAGATTTTCAAATCCCGCATTGAATACACCAACAAGGTGGGGGTTGTTCAACATGTATAGGTATAGGTCACAGATATCGTCGATGTGAATGTTGGGTCTAATCTGATTGCCACCAAATACAGTTACCTCGCCTTTGGTTACTGCCTGCATGACCAACATATTTACGGCCACGTCAAACCTCATTCTGGGAGAAACTCCACAAACGGTCGCAGGCCGAACGATTTGGACATTCATCCTATCTGCGTAACTGAGTAGTACCTTCTCAGATACCATCTTAGTCTTGTTGTATTCTGAAATAGGCTCCAGCTTCAGGTCTTCAGTAACGTGGAGTTCGGACTTTACGCCATAAACACTGCCGGATGACGCGTAAATAAATTGTGAAACACCTGACCGTGACGCCTTATCGGCAAGCTGCATTGTTGCAAGACAACTCGTTTCCCATGTCAGAAGAGGATCCAAATCACCACAAGGGTCATTTGCAATTGAGGCAAGGTGAATGATTGCATCAAATCCATCGAATGCAATGTCTTCAATAAGTGAAATATCACCTTTTAGGACAACTAGCTGATCGCTTTTCTCGAGGAAATTGCCAAACCAAATTTTATCTAAGACAGTTACTTTGTGCCCTGCCTTCAATAATTTAGGCACAAGCACATGTCCTTTATAACCACATCCTCCAGTAACCAACACGTGCATTGTATCCATCCTTTAAGTTTCTCACTTTGGATGGATGCAATATCAGTGCCATTGCTAGACGACATTGAGCAACTTTAGTTTTCGTTAGTTGACCCCTAGGTCGTATCACTGTCGTGAGCAGTCAATTGTGAGCAAACAGAAAAATCAATGTTGTTTATCTTAATAAGAAGCAGTTATGTCAGCCTGCATACAACCTGCTTTGTAAAAAGAGATACCGCTAAGACCTCATAAGCAAAGCCGTTTTCATCACAGAACTCGTTGAGCGCTTTGAACTCGTCCTGTTCCCAGTTGTCGTTAACTATGAATTCATCAAAAACTAATGTCGTATTTTTATCTATAACTGACCGTGCATTTGTTAAGGCTGTTATGGTTGAGGAATAGAGATCAGCATCAAAATTCATCAGCCCGGCCATCGGCTGTGCATCATTAAAAAACTTAGGCAGAGAATTTGCAAATTCACCAACGACGAATTTCGAGTTTTCAATATCAGGAACCCGGCCACGACTAGAATACGTACCGCGTGGAATAACACCCCAGTCCTCAGGAAGTCCTTGGAAGCTGTCGAAGCCAAAACCTTTGGTGAAATTAGGGACGATGTAACCGAAGGAATCGCCCATCCAAACACCAAACTCATAAAAAGCCCTTTGCGTATCCGAGATTGCAATAGCACGATCATAGATCGACCATCGGTTGAAATGAATTTCTGGCATTTGTGGCAAAGACAATATCCACTCGATCGACCTAACCAGTGGTTCATTACTAAATCCATATTCCAACAATTCTTGGAAGGCGCGCTCATCACCACTGAAGGCCCGAAGACCGGCTAATGTAAAAATAGCAATTTCATCAGTTGGTGATTTTGATATGCACGCTTCAATAATTGATTGAGCTTCGTTCATTTCATTTGATGTTGCATGCAAGTTCCAATAAGCAATGTGGTCTTCCGAATTGATCTCAATTGCACGCATAAAGCACTGTCTTGCTTCAGGTAAACGTGCCTTATCATTCAGCAAATTCCCATAATTGTTGAAGGCTGCTGCAAATTGGTCATCAAGCGCTAACGCTTGCTTGAACTCAATTTCAGCCTGGTCAAGGAACCCCAGTGTCTTCAAAGATACTGCAAGGTTGTTATAAACGGTCGCGAGATTGTCTTGCTTAAATTTCAAATCGCTGGGGATTGGCTCTATCTCGAGAAAACGCCGGCAATGATAGACAGCCTTATTGTTATCTCCAATTTTGGAGAAGGCAGTGCCAAGCGCATAATGAGGATAGACAGAATTAGGTGCATCCTGGAGCAACTCGTCAGCCATCGAAATGGCTGCGTCGAAATTTGATTTAGACATCAGTGCTTTGACGAGAAGCTTCATCATTAGCATCTTGACGCTGACGCTTAGCTCCTGCCCATCGACATCAGCCTTGCAAGCAACATTATTCGCCGCGTCAACCTGTTCTTCCAGATAGTCGATATCGAATGCCATCGTTGAACAGGTCAGCGATGCGGACAAATCTGATGTATGTTGATGTCGAAAACCACGCATGACAAACCCCTTCGCAGTTGTTAACGACGACGGGGTGAAAGGTTTAGAAAGAAGTTAGAGTTCTACTAGCTGATGTAATTGAAAAGGTTATCTTGTGCAATTTTGATAAATGATTGTTGTGCCGCATTTCGGCTCACAAGTTTAGCCTGCAGTTCCGTAACAAGCTTTGCTATGTCAGCGTCTTCAAGGTTTGAGATATCCTCATTAATGAGGAGTAAGCGCTTTTCATTTACCTCGCGCTGAAGTTCCGCACGGTTCATCTGTGATCCAAGCTTTGTTTGTTGAAGAGCAAAATGTTCGAGTGCTTTATTAATCTTTTCAAGATCTGCATCTTCCATTTTTCCATCTTCAAGCGATTGAATCATTCCATCAAGTGACGAAAAAATATTGTCAACTTCTTCACCCCGAGGCACTCGCAAAAATACGTCTGCGCCATCAAGCGATGTTGCAATTTTCTGATTGTCAGAAATTTGTAAATTATGGATACCACGATCACCCGAATGCACAATATTGCCATTCTCATCAGCTACGAATGGTTTAGTATTCACCTTATAACCTGCAAAAATGTACTGACCATTGGTATCGCGGCTATTGGCAAGGTGATGGATCTGATCCCTCAGATTGCGAACCTCCATGGCAATGATCCTCCGATCACCGGCATTGTAGGTGTCGTTGCGCGCCTGTATGCCCAATTCGTATACTCGCTGCAGTATATTGACACCGGTGCCAATAGCACTTTCAGCCTGAGACATCCTAAGTTGCGCACGATCAATGTTGGAATTGAAGCGATCTAAAAGGATTTTTTGGTCTTTTGTAAAAGAAATCTTTGCACCCACGGCCGGATTGTCTGATGTCTTAATAATATTGCGACCGGTAGCAATACGCTGCTGGATACCCTGTATGTCACCGGTTATCCGGTTCAGGGTACTCATCGCTATGTCATTATATACACGTGTACTGATTGGCATCTCTAGCTAGCCTTATACAACTTGGAGTAAGGTTTGGAATAATTCTCGTGCGGTAGACAATATACGGGCAGACGCTTGGTAGGCCTGTTGTTGCTGGATCAAATTCGCCGCCTCAGTATCTAGATTGACACCAGAATATGCCGACTCAGCTTCAACGCTTGCCTCACGGAGAGAAACAGCCGCTTCAGCTGCAATCTTGCCTGACTGAACGATGGCCCCAAGCTTCGACACGGCATTGGTAAACTTTCTCTGAAAGCCTCCAGGGGACTGCAAATTCGATGCCGGATGTTGTAGATCTATAATAGCTTGAAGGTTCCGATTGTCACCCGTGCCCATACGATTTGAACTAATGTTGAATTTATCATCTTCATCAAGTGTGCCGTCCAATTCTACAAGAAACCCTGCCGCCATGGCCCTATTATTTCCATCAAGCGTTCTTGTAGCGACAGAGGTCTGCGTTTCAACATCGAAGATTTCTATGGTGTTCGCCTTAGCATCTTTAACCCTGATCTCAAGATCACGCATTAAATTAGGAGCTCCCTCTGGAAGCTCGTCATACTGAAGGGTGAGACGCCTTGCCCCAGCGTCACCAAGAAAGATAATCAGTTCCTCTTCAGGGAGATCTCTAAGAGAAACGCGTTGTCCCACCAAACTTTCTGAAGACGCAGTGGTTAGAGGTAAATCACCAAGAGTTTTTGCAGATCCGCCGTCAGTAATCGGATTAATTGTTAATTGGCCTCTGCCGGCAGAGATGCGCTGGCCGGTTCTTTGTATTTCAAAATTACTTCCATCAAGTATTGTAAGTGTGACTTCCTTCCCGGAAACACTAACATTGACAAGCCCCGACATATCAGCGCCTGTCACCACGTTATTGGCATCAGTCACCACATTATTGGCTATAGCATTACTAATCGCGGTCGCTATCGCAGTCGCGTCATTGCCCACCATGGCAGCACTTATATCAAGTTGCTTGTTAACCGCCGCTGTAGCACCACTGTTCGGCTTATCGTCGAAAACAAGCGCAAAATCATACGTGTCATTCTCACTAAAGGTGAGTTTTATCACGTTGTTTTGCGTGGCTGATCCAGTTCCATCTACAACAAAGCTATCATCCAAAACGCTACTGTCATGAACGATTGCTGAGATATCTT
>MDTG01296882.1_pt1 | contig 25168 bp, 20 predicted proteins | sample 811421 | NCBI WGS metagenome assembly MDTG01 (sample SAMN05326645, study PRJNA326480) | marine metagenome | isolation source: seawater | place: Pacific Ocean: South East | collected 2011 | reverse complement strand
TCTTTAGGTATTTTGTTGCTTAATTTATTAATTGCTAGAAATTTAGAATACGCTTCAAGTATCTTCCAAGATGCTAAGGCAAAATGACCACGGTTTCTTGCCGCATCGTAAAATGAACGACCGCGTAATAGGTTGCCAAATAATCCTAAAGACCACATCATAGTTCCTATTGGAATTCTCCACGGCCTTTTTTGTGCAAGATAAAGCGTTAATGTCTTCTCGCTTGAAGAATCTAGTAACGTTCCATCAAGGTCAAAATACGCAGCGACTTGCCCACTCATTAGATACTCGTAATGAAAGTAATACATGAGTGAAGCGGATGATTTAGTGATTATCTTGGGTTTTCATGAACAATTTTTGATTTGTCGCCATAAACTCTCCTTCCTGCTCTGTGATCTTGCCACCAAGTGAGTTTCTCTGCAAGATTACGGGAAATAAAAAATCCGACCTTTCTTGCAGTTAAGCCATGATTGCGCATAGAACGATCATGGGATAAATTGGCCACAATAGATTGAGCCGAGCATCCGTGATTCGCAGTTACAAAACGCAAAATCTCTTGTTTTAATCTTTCAAATCTAGCCTTTTTTTGAGTTCCTTTGCCGCCCTTCTTGTTTGACACAATCGGTTAAAAAAATTGAACCCATATCAAAGACATGGTGGAACTCCCGCAATAATATCACAAGAAAATTACTGATTGAGTGGTTTTCCAATTTGCAGTAGCAAGTTTCTTTGCTTTACCATCGGCGATAATTGGGTTGATGCGTTGAAGGTTGCCATGCATTCCGTGGACTTGAAATTTAACTCTAAGTTCTGCAACTCTATCTCGTTGTATAACTTCCATTTCTTCATCGGATAATTCCACTGATGCTAATTGGTTACCACTTATTAAATCAGATATTTGAAATTTATTTTCTGCCAATGAAAGCGCTGGCCTAAAGTCCCAATCATCTGGATCATTCATCCAAACCGAAACGTCTACAGATAATGTGTTTCTAATGTTAACTCTGCTTATTTCTACAGTGTCGACCATGCTATCATGTCTCCGAGAAGTTGGTTATTGATTATTGTTTCATCGGTAAGTTTAGACAGCGACTTCGGTAAGATTTGGAGTTTGAATAATAATTATTACTTCTAACGTCCAATTATTGCCAGGATCAAGATCCAGCATGCCATCAAAAGGTGGATCCGGATCTGCTTGTTCGCACAAAATAGTCCAAATCCATTCCCCTTGTGCTGCGCGCTCACCTGGTTTATTGAGCAACAGCGCTAAAACTTCTTCTTCTGAGTCACCAGTGTAGGTTCCGTCTTCTCCAACTGGATTGATTTTTCCGCGCTCCATTTCTGCCTTCGAGGTTTCATTTGCTGTGAAATTACCGCCTTCTGTCTTTGCTGAGCTCTTATAGCCGTCTGTTGGAATTTGTAATTTTAGGGTGAAATTATCTTGGGGCCCTGGTTCTCGTGCTAATTCCAAAACTGCTTGAAATGATATGATGCGACTTTCTAAACCAGGAGTGATGACGTCTTCCCATGAGCTGCCTTGCTCAAGGTAACCTTCCCGATTCACTTCAAGTTCTTGGGTTTCCCATTTTACTTCAAAGGTTCTTGTTGCCACATCAATTTCAAAGGATTGATAGTCTGTAGCACTATTACCATCTGAAATGGTTAGACTTCCAAGTTTTACGCCAGATTTATTGGTTGGAAGCAATACAGTAGGTGTTATCGCATCAACATCATTCCTATTATCGCCGTCATTGTCTGAATCTATATTCCAGTCTAAATCCCAAGAATAGAGTAATGCTTTTCCTTCGGGGTCATAAGATTGTGAGGCATCAAGTAATGCAGATTCTCCAGATTTGATATTATCTGGTGTTGTTAAATTTATCACTGGTGCGCCATTAACTACAATCGTTGAAGTAACCTCATCTTCACCGCCAACACTATTTTTTACCGACATGGTAACAGTATATACGCCGAATTTCTCATAAGTGTGTGAAGTAAAACCAACAACGGTTTCAGCTATTTTTCCATCACCAAAATCCCAATAGAATTCGGTAATAACTCCCTCCACAGCTTGTGAATCTCTAGCATCTAAAGTAATAGTTTCTCCCTCTTGAATAAATAGAGGGTAAGCTTGTAGTTCTGCTCTAGGATTTACCGCAGTATCTAAAGCAACACAACCTGCAAGCATTGAAGAAAAAAATATTAGCGATGAAAGGAGCACAGATTTCGTCATCGCATCAGCCCTCATAAAGTGCTGAATATCTTCCCCCTTCTAATAGTATGCATCATCTCAGCAGAAATTGCATCATAATCAAATGCAATAAGAAGTCCCGTTAGAATTCTACTTCTTCTGGCAAATCTCCAATTATTTTGGCATCTGCTAGGTATTCAACTATCTCATCATATGTATCATGCTGAACGACATTTAATTCACTATAATTAACCAATTCATCATCATTTAATTGCTCTAATTCAACATCTCCCACATCATATTCAGAAACTAAAATCTCTTCGACTTCATGAATTTCTTCATCTTCAGTATTTAACTCTGCAAAGATCTCACTCGTAATCTCGTTAGCCAACGCCAAAAACTTTGCTTGATCTTCGGGTGATTCGCCCTCCTCTGTCACTACATCCTCTAGTAAATCAGTCTCGGGCTCAAAGTATGTTCGCACCTTATCTCTAATACCCATAACAATCCCAGAGCAAAGCGACGATTGTACTTTTCCTTGTTTTCACAGTGATATTCAATAAGTGCCGCTATCACCTTGCTAGTATGGGTCATGAGTTCTTGCAGGGCGAGCGAGTTTTGGCATTTGACCTAGAAACCACAGGTATTTCTACCAATAACGACAGAATTGTACAGATTGCTCTAGTTGGCTCAGATGCCGAAGGAAATCCGATAAATTATGAAAGTTTGATTAATCCAAGACGTCCAATCCCTACTGGAGCAAGTAATGTGCACGGTATTTATGACTCCGATGTCAAAGGTTTGCCCGATTTCTCAAAATATGCTAACGAAGTTCACGAAATGATGGAACAATCTGTAATAATAGGCCACAATGTTCGTAATTTCGACATGCCACTTTTAGACAATGAATTTAGAAGAATTGGCAAACTGCCTCCAAAGCCCAAAGCCATAATGGATACTTTAGAAATTGTAAGGAGGGTTAAATTATCCAGGCCACATAATCTAGGTAATTTGTGTAATAGACATGGTATTTCATTAGAAAATGCACACACTGCTGCAGCTGACGCAGCTGCGTCGCTTTTGCTATTTTGGCGATTAACAATAGATCATTCGCCAATGTTTAGAAAGGACTTGAAAGAAGTGGAAAGATGGCTGATTCACGGTAAAACATCAAGCGATGATTCAGAGTTAGGTAGAGGAATTAACGATCTAGAAATGTTAGATAATCTTGGCAAGATAAGAGTTGATAACGGCCATTACATTATTGCTTTTGGCCGACACAAAGGCAGACATCTCTCTGAGATAAAAAGAATTGATCCCCCTTACATTAACTGGCTTTTATCTCCATCAGGCATAGAAGATGATGATGCAAGGAACATATTGAAACAGTATTTATCATGACTTTTCCCTAATATATTCTTTATCATCGGGAATCGGACTCCATGGAAGCACGTCGCACCAGTGTCCAACTCTCCAAGAGTTGCGATTGGTCATTGCGGAGCCAAGAAATATCGGCCCTGTATGACCGGTTTCAAGCAGTTCTTCTAAGGCCTCTTTGCCTCTATTGTCAAATGTTGCTCCTGTTTTGATGCCTGTTGGAATCACGCTTCCCTTTTCATCTCTTGGCTCACATAATTCAATTATTGCTGTACCGTTAGATTTTTGATAGTTATGCAACAAAATGACTGCATCTGAAAAATCACCTTTGTGTAAACTATTGGTGTCGTGACGCCATTTCCACCAATGGGGGCACCATGCTTTCCAATCGCAAAAACCACCACAGGTATTGTTTCCTGTAACTGGCTCAAGAGGAATTGTCGTAGGAAGAGTTGCAGACCATGCAGCATATGCATCTTCCAATACATCATCGCCCTCAGCAATCCACTTTGAGGAATCGGCGGTATACCATCCTTCGGTTCTAATTGGTGGGCCATTGGGGTTATTATCCCTAATTATGTCTCTGTAAAGACGTAATTGTCTATTCACTTCTGTCTTTAATTTATCAACTGGTGCTTTACCTGTTTTTAGATCTGCTACTAACCAACCAACCATTTTTCCTGAGGCGTCAACATCTGCCATCAACAGATCAAGGCGCCCCATTAATTTCCCATTATTCGTCTTTAATTCCCCCTCAACTGCAATTGCCAAGGATTGAATTTTACGCCATAATGCGCCTGTAATTCTTGATTGGTCTAAACCATTTATTCCTACATGGTCTAACAACATTCTAATCGCTCCCTTCTGATGATTAATGGCTTCTTTCCATTTCTCTTCTTTCCATTTAGGACGTCTGGGGGTGGCATGAAAAATCGCTTTTTCTTCCTCCCAACGCTTTTTCAGTACACGTAGTCCTTCTTGAGGCAACCAATCATCTTGAGAGTTTTCAAAATGGGAAAAATCTTCTTGAAGAAGGTCCTCGACTGATGCATGAACTGCTGTACCCAGTGATGCTGCCATTCCAGCTTTCCTTGGCAATCGTTGTCGACTTAACCAATACATCCGAGGGCATGTTTCAAAACGGTTCCAAGCTGATGGTGACAACATATGTGTGACTTCGCCATTAGAGTCTCCACCTGCCATATCAAGCCGTGATAATCAAACATCATCAAACCACCGACAACAGCATACAATGCAAGTGTTCATACATTGACGGTAAATAGCAGGTGTTATGGAAGGGCCAAGTGTAAGGATAAATGCTGAAGTTTCTACTGAAAACGCGCTCGTAGTTGCTTGCTTCCCTAGTGTTGGAATGGTCTCCAGTGTTGTCGCTCATTTCTTAATCGATCATTTGGAATTAGAATTCATTGGCGGAGTTATTGATGCAAGACTCCCTGCATTGACCTTAGTAGACAAAGGAGTCCCGCTGCCGCCGATTAGAGCTTATGCCGGAAAACCAAAGTGTACCATTGAAGGATGCGACCAAGTGATATTATTGATGAGTGAATTAGTAGTGCCTGAGGCTCTTGCTCATGACATCGTGTGGGCAATGTTCGAATGGTCTAAAGAACAAAAAATTGTTGCTGGAGTGGTTATTGATGCATTTGCAAAGCACGGCATGAAAGGCAATCTAAATGGCTCTGAACCTGTAGTAGATTATGAAGACACTGAAGGTATAGATGTAGTTGGCATAGGTGCTAATGAAAAAAGTAGAAAAAGACTAGAAAACATGAAGGTTCCATTACTTCAACAAGGAGTGATAAAAGGAATAAATGCCTCTATTTTAGGTGAAGCAAGAAGAAGAGGATTGGATTTAATGTCAATTATGGTCGAAGCTGACCCTCGTTTCCCTGATGCGCGCGCAGCAGCAACTCTTATTGAAAATCTCAATAATTTACTACCGGCAATAGATTTACCACATCAGCCTCTAATCGAAGAGGCTGAATTCCTTGAAGCTCAACTCCAACAAATGATGGATGGCGCCCAAATCGACAACGATTCGAAGCCAAGTAATTCAATGTTGTATGGCTGATTTTTTATTCATAGCCAACAAAGCAACAATGGTAGAAATCAATCCAGTTATCAAAATCAGTGAAGAAATCCAAAATGGTATAAGGAAAATTGTATCATAAGGCAGACTAAGAACATCAAGTAATGACTCTCCGCGCGAATAGTTGCCGCCTGCAGAAGCCGTAATTAGCATTAAACCACTAGCTGCCAGCCCCGATATAGATTGTACCAACGCATTTGATTTTAAGTTCCAAATAACATCTCCAAACTTAAATCTTGAATATAATATTGCTACTGAAATCCCAACCGAAGTCATCGAAAGAAACATTTTGTTCACTAACAATGGTGAAGATAAATCCGAACCTGGCGATGATGAAATACCAGATGCGATGGCAAAAGGTGTTGCTACAAGTCCAAATCCCAATGCAAAATGTCCAGCATAATCTGTGACTATTGAAACCTTTTCAGACTTGATTAATTCAAAACATTGTAGTGTTTTAAGCAGGAAACAAAATCCTGCCATGGCGAAAGAACCTACTACTAACTCAGTTGATATAACATGAAATGTACCTGATGATATCATTGTAAATCCTCCAAATATTCATGTCCATACCATTTCCATTGCTCCATTGTCCAACCTTCTGGCAAACCCTCCGCTGGTAATGGTGGGGATTGTTTGTCATTATCTAAAACTCCACCATAGGGAATAAATGAGGATTTTTTAGTAAATGCATCATTGCCTACAAAATGGGCATGCAATGTTAAGATCAATCCTGCAAAAAGAATACAGAAAGCCATTGATTGCAAATACATTTGATTTTGATTAATCGATAATACTGGTTCCTGAGCGGCGATTCTAAACCATGGTGAAATTTGATTTGGTCCTTCGCCTTTTAAAATTGCTCGCCATTCGATTATTGATGGTTGCATGGCTGCTGGCAATTCAAATTCCCAAAGTTGGTCTCCTTTATTGGTCGCGTTGATGACTGTTGGTTCACCGTCTACCAACTGCCATTCAATTTGTAATTGTTCAACATCCTCTGTATTGATTGAAATTGTACTAACAACTCCTAGGTCACGACTAATCTTCGGGGAGAAATCATCTGATAATCTAGGAAGATTATCGGGGATAGGTAATGTATCAATAGATAAACTTGAACTGATGCCAAAATAAGGGATATCATCGCCGCCGTGTTGTATTGAAAGATAAAAATCAGTGGTCTCGATCTTACTAGGTTTAACAACCCATGATACTGAATATTGGTCTGTTAATGATGAGGTTTCAATTTCAACATAGTTATTTGTTCCACCATTAATATCTGAAATTAAATCCCAACCAGCATCTTCTGGTAGATCACTGTGACCAGTTGTATCTGTCAGTAGAAATAATCCTATTTTTTCTGAAGAAGAAAACTGAACTCCACTAACTGTTGCTGAAATAGAAACTGGCAAACCGACATATGGCTCGCCATCAATAGATAATTCTAACAACGCAGGGGAGGTTTGATTTTGAGATGAATCCCCATGACATGCGCCTCCACATTGCATATCAAAATCACCATCACCAACCCCACCGGGGTTTGCTTGACCAATTGATGAAAGACCTAACATCAAAATTAAACTGAGAATCATAGTTAATCTATTCACTATTATCTCTCCTCTTTAGTAGCCCTAATGAAACTGTTATAATGCTGATTAGCAAGAAACCAAATCCAAGATAAAAGCCACCGTTTTCTGATAGCCCGTCTGCTGGTTGAGTAATAATTTCAACCTGAAAATCTGTGATTGTCATAGAACCTTCAATCAATTGTTGATTATCCACAACTGGTTTGATACTGTACTCAGTTAGCCCTGACAAAACTGGTGTGTCGGTATATTGATTGTCAGATACTTGGGCTACTTGTAAGCCATTTCGCAAGACATTAAATTGTGCATCCGGACCATTCCATTGCCAAGATAATAACACTTGAAAGCCATCATTTTCGGCTTCAAGAGATGACACTGATGGCCCTTGAGTGGTTTGTAAAATTGTATTAGCAACTGAGATGGCGCCTAACTCATCCTCAACTGTCAAAGTTACTGTTGCTTGACCTGCCACAATAATTTCAGCAAATGCCCCTTCAATTGCTACTATTTCTCCATTAGATTGGGCCAATTGCCATTGGTAGTTTACTATTATGCCATCATAATCAAATGAGTCACTACCATTCAAAACAACAATCTCGCCTGACCAAAGATTGATTGAATCAATTTTTATTTCTGCTAATGGAGCAATATTATCAACCGCTATATTCCATGTTTTTGATTGTGGCTGAGATTCTCCATCGTCAAAAATAACTTGACAAGTCCAGGTTTGTCCAGCGCCAAAATAATCTTTAGAAACAAAGGTCGCATTATCAAGAGTTGCTTCTTGAAATCCATTTCTCAGCCATGTAATTTGATAATTTACATTATCTCCATCTACATCTTGTATAGAAGGGTTGATGGTTAATCCTAATTCCGAACTATTAACAAATGTCAAATTTGTGGGTAATTCATTAATGGTAATCACTGGAAGACTATTCTGTATTGTGAACGAGGATTCAAATGCAGTTTCACTAAAATCCTCTCCGTCATATGCATTGAGAGATACAGCCCAAATTTCGCCCTTGTTGGTATACGATGATGGAAGGATGTTTTCACCTGCTAGTTCGGTTTGCTCTGTGCCGTTTTTCCACCACTTAATCGAGGGGGTTTCTTTCATATCTCCATCTAAGTCAGAGAAAGTATAATCGAAAGATATGTTGTCATTTGAGAATACGGTTGCTGGGGTAATATTTAGTGATTCGACAACCGGTGCTGAATTAAGTATCAACACACTAATTATAACATCATCAGACCAATTTTTCCCATCACTTGCTCTAATTGTTGCTTGCCATAGCTGACCCCTTTGTGTAGCCATTGAATTTATGGTTGCTCCTGTTTCACTAGTTAATTCACCATCAAGCCTCCACTCTATTTCAGTAGCAACGATTACGTCCCCATCTGCATCTTGGGCATCATACGCCAAATTCAGGTTATCTGTAGTATAAGGCTGACTAGGGTTTATTGAATATGAAATTATTTCTGGTGCATTATTTGGCGACTCTGCACCACCGATAGTGATGATTTGTGATGATTTAGTTACAATATCGTCACCATCAGATACGGTTACTTCCACTCGCCATTCATCACCATTGCGGGTTGCCAGTGCAGGGAGTGATGTATCGTTATCAAATTCTGTTATCCTGGTGCCGTCCAAGTACCAATATATTGTGGTTGTCAAGCTATCATTATCTGCATCCGAAGTAGTAAATGTTACACTTAGAGAATCTGTACTTTCAGGAGATTCTGGTGCAGTTTCAGGTGTAGATAGTTCAGGCTCGGAATTTTGAATTATAACTGTATTACTAACCTGTACTGTGCCAAAATCTTCACCATCAGAAGGTTGTACCTCTGCATACCACTGCTGGCCCTTTTGCGTCTTATTAGACTGAACTGTTTTTCCATTAATTGTACCCGAAGGAAGTTCCACCGAATCTCGGTACCAAGTAATTATACTTCCTGATTCTAAATCGCCGTCAGGATCATTAAATGAATAGCTCAAAACAAGTTGATCACTGGTTGCCGCATCATTTGGTGTCAACATCAAGCTTGATACCGATGGAGGATTGTTAGCCGGGACATTCTCTAAAATTTGGAAACTATTGGTTGCCCACCTATCGCCGTTATCACTTCCATCACTATTTGTAGTCATCCCAGCAACATCAATGGTCACAGCACCTGTACCAGCAGAAGGAGAAGTCCATTGTAGGCCCCACGAACGTGAACTACTACCTGTAATACTATGAGTCGCACTTTTGCCTTGTACATTTACAGATAAACTCATCCCGCTACTCAAACTGCCATGGTCTACTTCCAAGGAAAAACCACCACCATTCCCATTAAAACCACCGCTTACTGACACTGTAATTTGATACGCCTTATTAGCATCATATGAATTTGGAAGCCCTGAAATACTTACAGATACCGGGTTTGTACCCGATTGTGAATGGCAATTACATCCAGAAGCGCGATTAAAGATACCATTCTCTTTTGCTTGAATAACCGGCAATAGGAGTAACAATGCCACAATTGATATTGCAACAACTACTTTCCTATTGTCCATGATAATGCTAATTACTCAACCTATTGAAGATTAACTGATAGATGATGTTTTAATCATGGCTTTAGAAATCAAATAATGACTTCTGTTCATTATTTTCTACAAAATTTCCGTTATCAGCAACGTCTCTTGTTTCATGTAACATTTGACTAAGCAAATCCTCATCCCAAATTTCAATCCCTAACGTTTGTGCTTTGGCTAATTTTGATCCAGCATTTTCACCCGCAATCAAAACATCTAATTTACTGGAAATTGAGCCTACTACCTTACCTCCTGATGATTTGACAATCATTTGAATTTCTTTTCGAGATTTGCTAAGAGTTCCCGTTATACAAAAGGTCATTCCATCAAATTTTCCAGAAGAAATCATTTCAGGCTCTTCATGTAAAATTAAATGACTTGATAATTTAATTATCAAATCTTTTCTTTGTTCTAATCCATCTCTTATTTGAAAAGCAACCTTTTCCCCAACCCCATCGTGTTGACAAATTTCTCTGATTGCAGAATTGTACTTGTATGGTTTGCCCAATTCATCATCGACCGGCCCAAAATCATCATCTCCCGGAATCGCATATGACTTGTTAAGCCAATCCAGCAAACCTGTTAATGACTTGACATGACTAGCAAATAAAGATGCTAATTCTGGCCCGATCCCAGATAACCCTAGAGCATGGACAAATTTACCAAGGGTCATCTGTTTGGTTCTACTTAATTCAGAAATAACATTTTGTGCAGATTTTTTACCCATTCTCTCAAGGTTAGATAGTTGGTGCAAATCCAATAGATATAGATCCGCGATGGATGAGATCATGGAAGATTCTAACAACTGTTCAACTAATTTTTCCCCTATTCCATCCATTTCTAAAGCCCTACACCAGTAAAGTACAGAGCGACTAGTTCTAGCGCTACAAAACATATTGTAACATTTTATAAAAGCGCCTTCAGTAATTAATTCAGATTGGCAAGAAGGACATACATTGGGGATTTCAATTTCTCGAGAAAGTGGAGGGGCATGTAAAAAGGGCGTACCATCTGCATGGAATCGGTTTTCTAAATCGCCTTTTACAGCATTTCCAAGAGACTTTTCAATTTTTGGAATAACGTCACCTCGCCGAACAATTAGAATTTTATCACCAATTTTTAATCCCAGCCGTTGTATTTCTCCAGGATTGTGCAGGGTTGTGTTTTCAACAGTCACTCCACCTACGCTTTGTGGTGCAATTCTGGCCACTGGTGTGACATTACCAGTTCTGCCGGTTTGCCAATCAACACTCAACAGTACTGAAGTTGCTTCTTCTGGAGGGAATTTCCAAGCCAGTGCCCAACGTGGATGATGAGCTGTCATGCCAAGTGTTGTTCTCTGAGTTAAATCGTCAACTTTGAAGACAATGCCATCAATTTCAAATTCAAATTTGTCTCGCTTTTTTGACCATTGTTCGGTATGCTTAATCATGTCAAACTGGGGTGTGTCTGAATCAAAAACAGTCCAAGGTGCAGGTTCTATACCGGCTTTTTTTAACCACTCTAATAATTCACTGTCATAATTAGCGTTTGGAGGCTCGTTGACAAATTTAACGTCATAGGCATGAAATACCAAATCTGCTGCATCTGCTTTACCATCGCCGTGCTTTTGTCGCAATGCGCCTGAACAAAGATTGCGCGGATTAGGAGATATTTGTAGGTATTTTTCTCTAAATATGGCTAAAGGCATAACTACTTCTCCACGGACATGACAGTCGATTGGTACATTTAGACGAGAAGGGATATTAGCAACCAACTTTGCATTCAAAGTAACATCTTCGCCACGCTCACCACTACCTCTTGTGGCTGCGCGGTGAAGATTACCGGCAACGTATTCAAGTGACAAGGCTGATCCATCTAATTTAGGCTGGGCAAGATATCTCTTGCCACCAAATGTAGACTGGGTTACAAAATGAACAATGTCTTGAGCAGTAGTGCCTTTATCGAGTGAAAGCATAGGAAAAATATGCTCTACTTTTACCGTCCCAGGTAGAGGCTCGGGGCCAACTTCGTGCAAAGCTGAATTTGCTGGATCAAGTAGTTTTAATTCATCCCAAATCTGATCAAATTCTGCATCAGAGATTTCTGGTGCCGAGAGATTATAATACAATTCCCGATGATAACGAATCGCCGCTTCGAGGCTATTGATTCGCTCCTTGTCGGCCATGGATAACCACATACATCATAGGCTTTGAATGTCACGAAAAATGTAATCCTAACAACTCCACATCAGGCAAAGGACAGCGAGTCATTATCGATTTCAAGAGGATTCTAATATGTATCTCAGCAACTACGTGAACTACAGATTGAAACATATGACCTGCATGGACATTATTATCATCATCTGACCAACAACAGTGAATATGTGTAAATGCTTTACCATCTTGAGTTCTAGCGATATTACCAGATAAGCTTACTAATTCCGAGGGCGAATTTAGTTTTCTTCGTATGTATACGCCTTCTTCATTCATGTAACCGTATAAAGTGTCTCTTGTTCGGCCAATTCCGCTGGTTATTGCTGCTGCATTAAATCCAACTTCATCTGCAAGTTTTTGTAAAGAGGTGTGAATCTCTTCACCTGGGTCAATTCTCACAAACAAATCATTACCGCTTTTTGTCCATTCCATGTTAATTCTAAGTAAATTCGATTATTGAAAATAGCGGTCACTCTGATTCATCAGGAGATTGATAAATTTGCACAATTGCTTTTTGCGCCATAATCAAATCATGGGGGTTTCCACCTAACGGCAGTGGACCAAACACACCCCAGCCTTTACGAAGCAACATAATTCGACGTTTTGGCTGTTTTTTTGGTAGCCGAAGTTTAGTCCATTCATACCTTTGGCCATCAGCAAATAAATGAGTTGAGGTCACTGCATAACGTTTAGGTACGAGCAAATAAATAATGTGTAGAGCAAGAAGCAAGTCCCAAATAATTCCATAAATTATCGAAGTGTTTGATATTGAAATCAAAGCCCATGGCAAAGACATCATTGCAGCCATAGAAAACAAATTACCCCATTGCCTAATGACTTCTTGTGGGCCTTCGCTAGACCATGCATATCCTCCATTTGGCAAATCACCAAATTTTGGCACATCTTGAGTTTGCTTAGTAAGCCAAAAAGCATCCCATAAAACAATTATTGCTAGAATAATTATGATGAATATGGCAAATGAATCTGCTGAGGGCAAATCAATCTCTGTCATCAATATCACTCCCATTTCCTTTTCTCAACCGAATAAAAAATAATGCAATACCAATTATCCCAACTACTATTAGAATTAATGTAACAGAACTAAATTGTTCATTAGAAGATGATGACTTTTCTTCTAAAATATCAGGAATACCGTCTCCATCATCATCTTGATCTTCATAAAGGTCTGTGGTAAATCCATCAGGACAATTCAAAGTGTCTGGTTGATTATCGTAATCGGAATCTTGCCATGCACAAGGATCTGTTGGCCAAGCATCTCTAGAATCAACATATCCATCATTATCATCATCATCATCATAAACATCTGGTCCACATGAACGAGAGATTGAGGCATCGAACCATGTTTGCTGATTACAGGTGTCTGAGAAGTCACCATCTGAATCTAATAATTGTACTTCAACTGGAACTAATACTTCAGAATAAGCACCCAATGAATCAGTAACGCCAAAAGACAATAAATGGTTACCTGGATTATTTATTGCTAGTATATTTTGCTTATTTGAAGATGTAAAATTGTAAATTAAAACACCATTATTATCATAAATTTTCCAAGTAAAAAGCATTTGATTTGCAGTATCAAATTCATCAATAGCAGTGATTTCAAAATTTAATTCTTTATTCTGCATAATCATAGTTGAAGAATTTGGATATGTGTTTAGAATAGTTGGTGGTAAATTGTATTGTAACTGAAATAATATTTCACTACTTTTTGAAGTTAAAATTTGTAAATCTACAAATATAGTTTGAGGGGCGTAACCAGATGATTTGGCAGTTATGGTCATATTCTGTAGTACAATGGAATTAATACTATCTGCAGCTTTAACTGATGATTTGGCATAAAATAAAACCTCCTCGCCACTAAGATTTAATGTTGATTGCGAATTATTAGAATAATATAATTCTACATAATATTCCCCATATATCATAATGTCAGAAATGATTGAAATTAATGTTGTAGAATGATATATCTCTATTTCTGCACCATTCCATAATAAAATTGTTTCATTTGATGATATATTAACATCAAAAAATTTGAATTTTGCTGGACCACTTAATTCAATTACCCCAGCTAAATTAGAATTAAAAATTGAAAATGGATACTCCTCATTTGAAATCGCTGTTGTAGCATTGATTGTAGAATCATAAATTTCTAGTGTTGAAACTGATTCAACGCCATCAGCATGAAGGTCTATACCAACATTATATCCTGAAATTTGTAAATTATTTAATTCTAAATTTTGAGCATACCTACCATGATGGCTAATCAATCCTGCACCAGTCCCTTGGCCATGTAAAATTATGTTTGTTAGTATTCCTGCTGAGGTATCAAAATCAATTCCTGGTGCACCAGTAATTTCAATTGAATGTAGATTTAACGCACGATTATTTGCCCCCGCGATTGCAGCTGATTGCCCTGTTTTACCAATTACATTCTGTACTGTGAATAAATCGTCAATGTAGTTTAATTTTAATAGATTGCCGCTCCCATCAAAATCAATTCCAAGTAATCCGCTCAAATTACCGGTAACTGAGGATAATACTAATCCATGGCTAGAACCCGCACCTACCGAAATATTTTTTATTTCTAATTCAATATTTTCTGCTCTTAATGCTGGGCCGTTACATCGCTCCATAGAGACATTTAATATTTTCAAATTGGTAGAGGAGGCTCCTGCCTCTATACATGATGCTCCGCCATCAGCCAACTGTGAATTATGTAATTCAACTAGTGCAGCACTATTTGTTAAAATATTGATTAAAGGATCAGTTGGTAAAGAGCGAGCAAAATATGAGTAGTCTGCATGAAACTCCCCTCCTGAGTTAACTGTAACCGCTGGAGATGCTTCAAAAACAGATGTGCCTGATAGCTGAATTGTAGAAAATGGTGAACTACCAAGAATTAACCCCCCCCAACGATTGCCAAATCCTGTTGAAGAAAAAGTTCCAGTGCCAGAAATTAAAGCACCTTCGACAATTATTTCGACCTGATTTGAGATTCTTAACGAGACCCCATCAGAAATTGTTAATGTACTTCCAACCGGGATTGTCAAATCAAAATCAAGATAATAAGGGCTCCATATTTTTTCTAATACCACACTATTTGATTGTATAAGTTCTTCATCAATAACCGAAATAATGATTTGTTCTTGTTTTGATGTTGATGTATCCCAAGTAGTAAAATGAGTAAATTCTCCGTAAGTTAACTGAATATCTACTTGTGAACCATTGACATCTTCACCCCAAGTAACATATCTTGATATGGCAGAAATGTCGGCACGGCCTTGTTGATCAGTTAGAGTGACAATACCTTGGTAATCTATGGTTGCCCCTTGTATAGGAATCCCTTGATTTATCACTGAAATAGAGAGTGTTGATGTTACATTCAAACTTGAATCTAAATCGACAAATATCTCGGCATTTACTTCCCCATTAGAAATTGTTAATTCACACTGAGAGGATAACGAAATATCCCCGTTAAGAATCAAGTTATATGTACTACTTGGCGACACACAGTTCCACAAAATATCTGCGTTCAAGGTTAACTGAGATTGTTGGTCTGATGCAGATATTTTTGCTAAGTTATTTATCGAAATGTGGCTAGACTGAATAATGGCATTATATCCTATAATTTGCGATTGATCATTTAGAGTAATTGTTTTGCCTTCTCCAATTATCAATTCAGTATTATAGATAATTAAAGTTGCATCATCATTTAAAATTATATTTCCGTTAATTAATTGTACCCCTGTATCGGATTCTAAGGTAATAACATCGTTAGAGGAAATAGTCCAATCTCCATTGGGGATTACCGGAACCTGAATGATTTGATTTGCTAAACCTCCATACAATATCTTGCTAGTTCCAGTACCAAGTACATTTACTGAGACTAAGGAGCCTTCAGGGAATAAGGGAATTAAAACCTGGCCATTTTGACCAGTTGCAAATTGAAAGGTGTTTACTATAAGTGTCGCTTGAACGGGACTATTTGACATATCATGAATGGCTATGTTTGTATACTGAAATAATGATTGTTCAGTAGTAGAAATTACTAGGCTTTGATTGCTACCATAATTCAGTATACCATTTCCAATAGCATCTGCGGAGGTTGGGTCAGTATTTATTGTTGTAAAATACAGAATATTAGCAATGGAATCATCGGCCAGTCGTAATGGCTCATAATGTAATTCAGCAACCCACTGATAAACGCTCATTTGCGAATGTTTTGTCATTAATACTCCAATGTTTTGAAATTTTGTTTGCAGATTTTCGGCCTCAAGAATACTAGAAATAAGGCTAATTGCTATCTCTTTGCCCCCATGATTAGATATAGATTCAGCTTCTAAATTGCCATATCTAACCTTGGCACCTGTTGAATAATTATTTGTTTGTAGATGTTCTACCGTTACTGATGCATACCATATCTGACTACCGATAGATTTAGTATCTTGAGGATCATAATTCTTAGAGATGGTTACTTCTTGCCAATGATGAACTCCAGACAATACATCTAACCCAATCGACTCTTGTTCAAAGGTATTTATCGATATTTGTCCAATAAAGTTTGAGTTTGTTTCCCGTACCAATAAACCATCTTGAATTGAATTAAAAGTTGAGTTTTCGGCTATTAATTGGCCTGCGCCGGTACTTTTGAGCGCATAATTTTGTGCCGTTATATTAGAATTATTTACTATATGAGTCCCTATCCCTGAAAATAATATTGCTTTTTGTGCAGAAATTATTGTTATATTGTTTAATTGACAAACACCTTCACAATTATGATCTACCACTGGTTTTTGATTATCCATATTTGATGAAAAATTTATATCCGCAATGATAGTATTTGTAGCACCTGAAGACTTAGACAGACGGTCGCCTGAGACCATTGCATACTGTAGTTGGAAGTCGTCAGCATTGGATTGGTCGACAAGTAAAGATACGTTTGTTCCTTCAACATATGTTACATCTGTGCTCGCACCATTTGATGTTGCAAATCCAACTGAAACTGTTGCAAAATTGATATTATTGGCAATCAAATCGCCAGCAGTAGCACTGATTGCCAATCCTACATTTGAAAAATTACTATTAGTAATTACAGCATTACCTGTTGAAAGCAAACCTGTGCCAGAATTGGTAATATTTGCTTGAGAAACTGAGATTTGGCCGCTATTTATTATTGCTTGATAATCAATTGCAGTGGTAGAAAATTGATCTACTTGTCCAATTCCCATATTATTGATGCCGAGATATGAATCTACAACCGTAAGATTTTGTATGTTGATTTCACCTTGAGACTTTACACCTACATTTGTATTCTCGATTAATACATCTGTTAATGTCACGATGCCTGTGCTACTGACCACTATCCCTTGCCATAACCCTTGTCCATGTGATGATTGAGAGGTTGGCATTGTATTAGAATAAAAATGAGATTGTTGAGCATTCAATACACCTTCTACTTCAATCATATATCCATCACCGCCATCAATAGTAGTGCCGGCTGCAATGGTCAAGGTTGTTCCTTGAGCAATTGTAACATTCCCCTCTAAGGTAACGTGTCCAGACCATGATGTATTGCTTGAAATTGTTGAATCATTGGCTGAGATTGTTTGGGCAAACAGTGCAGTCAAAAATAACGCGACGATGATGTATGGTGGCATTACGTTGCGCCGCATATTATCTCGTTTGAGACGCTTGCATATCAAACCAAAGGCTTCTAGTCCAAATTGTAAAACTAATCAGAGAAAATCAAACTCGTCTTCTGGTTCTGCAATTGAAGATTCCAAATCTTCATCAACGATGTTGTTACTTATTGATTGCTTTGCAAGCGTAGCACGAGGTTTTGGCGTATTGTTTGGTGATTTGCGTTTAATCATTACAAGTGCTAAAATAACCAATAAAATTACTGAGATTGATCCCCCTCCAATATAAATTAAAGTTGAGTTGCTTTCAAAAAGAGATTCTGTAGTTGGGTCTGTTACTGTCATTACTGTAATGGCTGACACGCTATTAGGAATGCCTTCGGTACGAATTGAATATTCACTCGTTGCGATCACTTCTAGTTGAACTATTAGATCATAAAGGTCATCTTTGTTCTGTTCCCAAACTAGCCCATCCGCAACTGTATCTCCCTTGTATGGTGCTGTAATAGAGACAACAAATATTTCTGGATCCCCAGGCACTAATTCTTGCGCAAACGTATCTATTACTATTACAAACCCAATCTCTTCCAATATATCTCGAGTATACCATGGAACCTCGAATTTAATTCGATCTCGCGCATTTCCTGTATTTGTAACAGCGTAGGTTAATTCCTTGGTTTCGCCACTATCGATATCAAGCAGCGGTTGATCTGCTTTAATTTCTAATCTGCTAAATTGTCTGATTACTGCTAAAACAGACATTTCTGACTTCTCTTCTGTTGGTGAAGCAATGCCGTTAACTGTACTTACAACTGCTTGGATTTTAACCATATGTTGACCTTCTAGTTGACCAATTTCTGCTTTCAACATTACTTCAAAATCTACTGATGAACCTCCTGATACTGTGACAGAACCTGGTGCAGTGTAAATTAAAGTACCTGAGTTAACTAAAATGTCAACTTCTAACATGTGCACCGAATTATTGGTCAGTGTACAAAAAGTCATTCCTGTTCCTGTTGCGCCTGGGTGGACATCGATTGGTATGCTAGATGGGTTGCAAGATAACTGAATCTCTGGAAGAGCTTGACTGGAAGCGTAAGGTGCCTGACTAACTAAAAACAAACACAATATGGTGAATATAGGCTTGGTATACTTAGACATGGATGAGCCTTCTGTTGTTGTGTTTTTGTTCTTTCGCCTACGTTTTCAGCCTATTTGGTGGGCCCGCCCAGATTTGAACTGGGGTCTGACGGCCCCCAGCCGCCAAGTATAGGCCAAGCTAACCCACGGGCCCAGAAATTATCTGATTACTGAGCTGTTGCACTGAAAGGAGCCACTTCATCGATGAGATCTAAATGGCCAACATACATTCTTCGGCAACAATAGCGCATCAAACCAACTTGGTCTAGCGCTGCTGAAACTTCTGATCCTGCAGCGACTAACTCGTTAAATTCTTCCCACTTATGCGCCACAACAGCACCACAACTGAAACATCTTACTGGAATTATCATACTTTTTCACCTCATCGGTAGGACTTCTGCTTCTTTCTACGAGCACCTCGTCCAAGTTGATGCTTCGCTTCTTTTCTTCTTGGGTCATTGACTAAAAGACTTCTATCGAATCTCAAATATTCATCTCTTAGTTCCTCATCTTGACCTTCAGCACCACCATTGTAGAGGACTAATCCTCTAGCAATTGCAGTTCTAATCGCGTCTGTCTGACCCATGATTCCGCCACCTGTAGTAGTAATATTGATGTCGGCTTTAGCTAGACGATTCATAGCATCTGCAATGATTAGTGGCTCCATAGCCTTTCTTCTAGCCAATGATGGTTGGAGAATTTCAATAGGTTCGCTGTTGACTCTAACTCTGCCCTTTCCAGCCTTAACGCTAGCACGCGCAATTGCAGTCTTTCTTTTCCCTGAGGATTGTACAGCTTTACTCTTCTTCTTTGCCATCATTGTTCACCTCCAGTCCATCTATGACTTGGTGCACCTAGATTTGCGCTGATTTCACCAAGTGAAACAAAGCGCTCTGGTGTTGCTTTACGAATTTTACTATCATCGCCTTGTTGGTGGCCATCTGGTAAATCTCCACTCAGATGAGTAGGACAGCCAATTTCAACACGAAGATTGCGAAGTGCTCGGCGTCCGCTACTCTTACTCTGATAAGGCAACATTCCTCGGACAGCACGCTTTAGAATCATATCGGGCATTCTGGGAAAGAATGGGCCTTTTCTTGCATGGTTCAATTTGTACTTCTCTTGGTATTTATTAAACACTGATGTTTTGCTACCTGTCACGATAGCTTTTTCAGCATTAACAATTACTACTTTATCATCTCTATCTTCTCTTGCTGCCTTCAAAAGAATGTCTGCGGTAGCAGAGGCTAATCGTCCAAGGACCATTCCCTTAGCGTCAAACACAAAGGTGGTTTTATCCAAGGATAACGACCCCCTTGCCTGACGGGTTTTCTTTCATCAGCTCACCATAAGTCATTACACGACCTCCGGCGGCTTCTATCTTCTCACGAGCACCGGTGCTCACACTGTAGGCGGCGATCGTATGGTTACTGGACACATCCCCACTGCCGAGTAGTTTGCCTGGGACGAGGATTGTTGCACCCTCGGGGGCATGTCTACTAACTCTGCTAAGGTTTGGTTGGGCCCAATTCTTGCGACTCCTTGAGAGGCGCATAGCCACATCTCGCCAAACAGCGGAACCGGTCTCGCGAGACTTGGCTTTCAGTTGGCTGATTACATCAACTAACTGAGTATTTGTCTTACGGTTTGGGTTACTCATTTGACTCCCTCGATGCTTTGAAGCATGCTGGCGAATCGCCAACCCATTATCAAAGCACCGACGCGGTTGATTAGCCTTAAAGCGATAATATCGCGCCAATTCTCGGTTATTCGTACAGTATTTCGCCTTTAGCATCAAGTAACTCTACGGTAAGTCCTGCCGCCCTTCCTTGCATAACTATCTCATCATGTAGAGTATCAGAGAAGTCGTCAAGCGCCCCTAGAGCAGTGGTTCCCACTACATCAGTCAATTGATCTATCAAATGATTGAGAACACAACTTACACCATAGGCTTGGCCTGCTCGGAAGGCATGATCTACGCCTCCAACCTCTGGTTCTTCGGCCTTCATTCTCAACATCACTTGTTGTGAATAGGCAACTAAAGCACCATATATAGCTTCAATAATTTGAGCTGCTTCCAAATCACCGAGGAGCATTTGAGCCTCACTCAAAGCTACCCTAACCGCTTGCCCATACGCTGCGTGAGCCGAAATTAAGTCTGATGTTTCTTTTTGCATGGCTTGATCAATAAGCGCCTTCCAGTCTTCCATGTCAAAGCCACAGCAAATAAGACTCTTGAAGGTTCGGAATGTTTCGCTAATTATATTGACAAAATCATATCTTAAAATCTGAGCCTTCACTCTCTGCAAGACCTGCCTGCCTCACAGACCCATCAGCCGCAACAAACTCTCCAGCCTTGGTTTGATTATCATACAGGTTAACATCCTCATACCGTTTTACCACAATGCCATCACCAAGTGCCATTGTTAGAGAACCAATAATTGCATCAAGAGTTGCTAAAGCACGGTCGCGATGGCTTGCATCAATTGTATGGTCAGAATATCTTGCTTCTTCAAAAATGGTTAGGAACCCGTCTAATTGTTGAGTTGGCACCATATTGAACGCCTTTCTAACAGCTGCTTCAAATTCTCTAGTTGTTTCGTAAACCTTCTTCATGAAACCATATTTTCTAAAGTGGCGTACAAGATTCTTGTAACAATCGAAAATAGCGGCAATGAATTCATTGCTTGCTTCTAACTGAAGCATTGTATCTGTTAAGATCCCTTTCAAAGCTTGTACTTGACGGCGTGCTTGAGACCGTTGGTAATACAGTGCCCCGCCAATTACTAACGCCATTAATAAAATCACCAAAGCCATAGTATTGCCTGGAGTGAAGAATCCTGTATCAGCACTTACCGATATTGGCTCAGCCCATTGGATTTCATGACTTATATTATCTTGGGATGGCGCAAAGAAGGTTGAACCAGGATAATAAGCGATTATTCGCCAAAGTCCTTGGCACGGTTGCCCTTCACACGTTCTACCGTCAAATTCCCACTCGAACCCTGCAATTCCTTGTTCATTAGTAATAGACCTGTTTTCACCTTCAGTAACCCATTCGCCATCGTTAGAATAATATTGGCGAAGGAAGAAAATTTCTTCATTTTCAACAGCGAGGTCAAGACGATCTCTTAGCAATGCTATCTCTCCGATGACCAAGTCGCCCTCAGAAAGTCCATTTTCACCTCGATAACTCCATGTTTGTTGTACTTGAATATCCACTCTTGAACGAACAAGAATATCAACATCCATGTAAGAGCCATTGAGTGATTTATCGGCGTCTCTTTCACATCCGCCATAATCGCCCAAATCTTGATTCGGTTCATAGGCTACTCGTAAAACTCTGAATCCCTCTGTTTTTCCACCCGTTGTTTCAACTCCTTCTAATGATGGATTTTGCAATACATTTCCACTAAACCAACTAATTGTGCCTCTATCTTCTAATGCTTGACTGGTTTGGATTCTTGCAATCGGCCTAGCATTTTCGTCAGGGTCCAGATATATGTTCAAACACTTATTTCCTACAGGGTCGCCATTACTTTGTTTTAGAATTGCATCTATATGGAATGATTCTTTCAAGAAAAGGCGGTAATACTCTGTTCCATTTGGTGCTAGCCATTTATCTGTTGTTGATTTGAAAGGCCCGACATCAGTAATTGCTAATGTAGAATTAGAGAATATTTGATATGTTAACGGCAATATCTTCGATTTGTAACGGTATTGATCTCGATTTTGTGTATCCAAAGCTGAATAAATTATGTTGATATCTGCTTGTCCGGCTTGAACGCCTTCGATATTACATTCGATAGTGAATAAGCCGTTACCATCGGTCTTAACATCGTCACACTTGGTGATTTGATTATCTGGGTCATTCTTCATTGTATATTGAGCTGAGACTACTCTATTTGTTAGATTGTTACCCAGTTCATCATACAATCTTCCACTTATGATCATTGGTTTGTCTTCATATCGTTGCGTTTGAATATCAAATTCTCCCGTGTAAACTATCTCTTCATCTGGTGCATCGATGAAGGTGGTGCCAATTAAATTGAAACCATTCTCGATATTTGGCATGAATATCCGATATTTTTCACTATTTGGTATGAAAGTACATGGATCCCAAGCGCCGCCAATCTCTCTGATGTCTAAGTTATCTGCAAAAGGCTGACAGCCTTCATTTGGAAGCGTTTCTTGATACCGCAATATTACATTTACTGGTCCAAAACCATCCGGTAAAAAGCCAGTTGGGTCATTACTTAAAGTTGCAGGATTCAATGGAAGAATATCGGATCTTAGGCAACCCACTGATTCTTCTCTACTAACAACTGCATCTTGGTTGAAATCCCAATCATCGAAACCATCATTATTGCCATCGAAGTAACACAAATGGGAATCTCCAGCACCAGGTATTGGTTCTGGTAAAGTCAATTGCCCAGCCCCTTGAGGTGCGATAGTAGCAACTAACTGACGATAGGTTTTCCCTTCGAAATCTGTTCCTTCAAAAATTACATCTACTAAACCTCCTGTTGGAGACTCAATACCATTTAGGTTGACTGGGGTAATCGCTGGGTCATTAGCACCATCATCGGTTATTTGTGCGACAAAATTCCAAGTGTCTCCACTTTTTCTATTATTGCCAAATTCTTCTTGAATCTGTGTTGGTAATAAATCAGTAATTGTGATATTAGTTCGCGATATAACCCAAATATACTGAGTAACTGAAGCCCCTTGAAGTAGCTTAGAACCAGGATATTCAAACTCTAGCGAAAAGTTTCCTAGTGCATCGGTACTATTGATAGTAAATGGTATGTCAAAATATCCATTATTGTCGGTGTAGTTGACGCCAGATCTGCCATCAAATGACCATGTGTAATTTACCGGCGCATCTCTTACTGGCACTCCCGAATTATCGACTAATCTTGCTTGAATTACAGTGCTTGAATTACGATATAATTTAGGTGTAGAAGACATCTTGAATTCTGTGGTTCCAATTACTGAAATGTTTACATAGGCTCCTGTTGGTGAAAATGTGCTGGTATTTCCTGTGAAGAAAAATTCAGAATTTGTGAAATCTACCTTTGTAGCATATGTCCTTGCTGGGTACTTGCTCAACCATGTGAAGTTATATTCATATTTTGCATCACAAGTATTGCATTCTTTTGTCGGCGGACCGGTGAATTTGGTTTCTTGTTCTCCAATAAATATACCATTTCCATCGACGTCGATTCGCAATGCAATAGAATCATTTACCCACGGGGAAAATGTCCGATCACTTACTGAACCGGTGATTCTAAATGCTTCGTCTATGTTCATTTCCGGTACGATTTCGCATCTTACTTCACTATCTGGATCGCTTGGGTCAACAGCACCACACGGTGGAAGATTAGTATCTCCTCCGTTGACTAATGTAAGATTCCACTCAAAACCTTCAGTATTAATGAATGGTCGCAACAATGCTGCTGCTCCGGTTAAATTTACATGAGTGCCATCCCAATTTGTTGGATATGGTTTTGTCGCTGACACTTCATCAAAGCTTAAATTGGCATTTGCTAGTGCCTTGGCATGGAATAATGTTGCCCAATTTCCAAATGAACCATCGCCATTATTGATTGAAGAGTTGAAGTAATAAACAGGATTAGTGCCCGGTAAAAATATCGTTCCATTAATATTCATTCTGTGCATTACCTTGACATTTTCTGGTTCTGTTTCATCACCATGCATGTAAGAGAAAGGCCACTCGACTATTTTCTCCCAACTTAAATTATATGCTGCATTATTTGGGTCTACTGTATTAATACAATCTATTTCATTAGTTATATTGCTAAAATAATTCTCACCCTTATATGAGATGTTAAATTCATAATCATTGGAGGAGATGTTAAATTGTGTGACATTGTAGCAATAACTCATATCAGTTATTTCTGGTTGCACTTTACCAATTACTTGATAATTTCCTGCTTCTAAAGTTGTATTAGTATACAGACTGGTGAAATTACCTGTGATCGGCACTCCAGTTTCATTTGTCACAACTTTATGCTTTTTATTTAGATTATCCCAAATAATTTCCTCATAACCACCAGGTAATTGCCCCGGACCATTGTCTAAACTAGCATTTAGTCGGATTTGTCGCCATGTGCCTTTGATGTCAAGTTCAGTATCTTGGACAAATGTCACTGAAGCAAATCCACGATTATCTGTTCGATATCCGTTGCCATCTAAGCCTGCGAACTCTGTTGGTGCAGAAATATTACCAAACGATCCTCCTCTTACAGTAAATGTTATCGGAACATTACTGATTAATTTAGTATAATCTCCGCGGTCTGTATCTGCT
>MDTG01099149.1_pt1 | contig 25170 bp, 24 predicted proteins | sample 811421 | NCBI WGS metagenome assembly MDTG01 (sample SAMN05326645, study PRJNA326480) | marine metagenome | isolation source: seawater | place: Pacific Ocean: South East | collected 2011 | reverse complement strand
TTCAAGCGAAATGATGGTGTCGATGGGGAGACTTGAACTCCCACGGCTTGCGCCACTACCCCCTCAAGATAGCGTGTCTACCAATTCCACCACATCGACACGTTCAATTTTATTTTAGTCAGGTATTTTTGATGCACCACTACCTGTATCGCCATCACTCTCCTCATCCGGAATTATGATGGAATCACCTTCTTGTGTAGTTCCCTCAGGAATCGCCTCCATAATTCCAACGGGGGCACTCGATTCAACATTCGGTCCTTTGTTGGTATAGGCTAATGCCAAAGTAGTGAGAAAAAAAATAGTTGCTGCAACTGCGGTTGTTCGGGAAAGAAAGTTTGCAGAGCCTGCTGCGCCAAACACAGACCCAGCACTTCCAGAACCGAAGGCAGCGCCCATATCTGCGCCCTTTCCCTGCTGCAAAAGAACTAACACAACAATCGAAATTGCCGATAAAACTTGTATAGTCATTAAAACCGAATATAAAACTGGCATTTAAATATTCCTCTAACTTTTTTACTACTGATGATTACCGGAAACATTTTGTAGTAGTTTACCAAAGGTTTCCATAGAAACAGAAGCCCCTCCTACGAGAACTCCATCCACATTTTCAGTTTGAACAATTGAAATAACGTTCTTATCGCTAACGCTGCCCCCATACAGCAATGGAATATCGTGCGCTGCATTTTCGTCAATAAAACTTTCCAAAAAATTTCTCAGAACCTCATGCATTTCTTTAATATCACTCTCTGCGGCAACCTTGCCTGAACCAATTGCCCAAATGGGTTCGTAAGCAAAAATACATTTTTTGATTTTTTCCGGCCCGATAAGCGAGCAGATTTGTTCTACTTGTTGCGTAACAAATTCTACTGCTGCATCGTTTTCTCTTTCCTGCTGGTCCTCTCCAACACATACGAGCGGGACAATACCGCAGTCCAAGAGATGGTTAGCTTTTGTAGCAACGATTTCATTCGTTTCCCCAAAATATTTTCTACGCTCTGAATGACCAACGATCGAAAACTTACAATCAAACTCTAAGAGCATTTTCGCATTTATTTCACCGGTATAGGCCCCAAAGTCCCTCCATTGCGCCACATTCTGTGCTCCTAGGTGAAATGACCCTATATCCGATCTCGAACTAAATTGAAATAAGTATATTGACGGAATGGCGATCCCACACTCATAGTCACCGCTGGAAATATCCTCCATCGTAGAAAGCAGCTCCTCTAAAAATACTTCATTATTTTGGACCGAGCCGTGCATCTTCCAGTTGCCAATTACAATTGTTTTTTTTTTTGAAACATTACAGTAATAAATCTATCCGTCTGTTGGCTCTGAGGCCTCTACCTCTTTATTTTCAGAATCAGTCTGCTTACCTTCTTGCTCATTCAATAGCGCTTTCATCGACAATCTTAACCGACCTTTGTCATCTGCCTCAATAACCTTCACCCTCACATCCTGACCCTCTTTCACATAATCAGATACCTGATTTACCCTCTCGTTAGCTAATTGGGAAATGTGCAACAAGCCATCTTTCCCGGGTAGAACAGAGACAATCGCGCCAAATTCTAATAACCGTAAAACTTTACCTTCATAAACGTTCCCAACGACTACTTCGGCTGTTAAGTCCTCAATTTTCTTGATTGCTATTCTTGCTGCTTCAGCATCAGTTGCTGCAATTGTGACATTACCCTCATCTGTGATATCTATTGTGGTTCCAGTCTCTTCAGTCAAAGCCCTTATGGTCGCACCACCCTTACCTATGACATCTCTTATTCGCTCAGGGTTGATCTTCATCGTATATAGCCGAGGAGCATATTCAGAAAGTTCATCTCTGTGGGAGCCAACTGCCTCTTTCATTTTACTTAATATCTCAAGCCTTGCATCTCTAGCTTGGGAAAGAGCAACCTCCATTATTTCCTTTGTTATGCCCTGAATTTTAATATCCATCTGTAAAGCGGTAACACCAATTTCAGAACCGGCGACTTTGAAATCCATGTCTCCTAAATGATCTTCATCACCTAAAATATCAGTTAATACTGAGAATTTATTACCATCTTTTATGAGACCCATGGCAATTCCGGCAACGTGATTAGACAAAGGCACACCTGCATCCATCATAGCTAGACAACCACCGCAAACTGAAGCCATAGAAGACGAGCCATTGGACTCAGTAATCTCACTGACTACACGAATAGAATAGGCGAATTCTTCAGCACTCGGCAGCGTATTCACCAACGCCCGTTTAGCAAGCTTGCCATGGCCTATTTCTCTTCTTTTCGGACTACCAACCCTTCCACATTCTCCAGTTGCATAAGGGGGCATATTGTAATGAAGCATAAATCTGTCTCTGTATTCTCCCTCCAAAGCATCAATTATCTGCTCATCTTTAGTTGTTCCGAGAGTGGCAACGACCAATGCCTGCGTTTCACCCCTCGTAAACAAAGCCGACCCGTGTGCCCTCGGAAGGACGCCAGTTCTAATTGATATTGGTCTTACTTTTCGCGTATCCCTTCCATCAATTCGAGGCTCTCCGTTCAGTATTCTCGACCTTACTATATTTGATTCGAGCTTGTGAAGTATATCCGAAATCGATGCTTCGTCATATCCATCTTCGGCACCATCTTCCGAAGCCTCACCGGTCAGCTGTTCTATAGTTTGAGCATAAACTTCTTTAATTCTTCCAGACCGCTCTTGTTTGTTATGTAACTTGTAGGCCTCTTCAAGATGATCAGTAGCATGCGAACGAACCTTTTCCTCCAGTGCTTCACTAACTTTTTGGGGGGTCCAACTCCACTCCTCTTTTCCGGCTCTTTCAACCAATTTGCAGATTGAGTCGATAGCAATTTGCATTTGCTCGTGTCCAAAAACCACAGCTCCCAACATCTGCTCTTCGGTTAACTGCCTAGCTTCAGACTCAACCATCAAAACCGCTCCCTCAGTACCAGCGACGACAAGATCCAACAATGAATCTTCGAGTTCTGAAACAAGCGGGTTAAGTTTATATTCGCCATTTATGAACCCTACTCTAGCAGCACCTATAGGACCATTAAATGGCACCCCAGAAAGTGAAAGCGCGGCTGAAACTCCAATCATGGCAACGATGTCCGGGTCACACTCGGGATCCAAAGACATGACAGTGCAAACAACTTGTACTTCATTCAAAAAGCCATCCGGAAACAAAGGACGAATGGGTCGATCAATTAATCGACAGGTTAGAGTTTCCTTCTCGCTTGGCCTACCTTCTCGCTTGAAAAAACCACCTGGTATTTTTCCAGCAGCATAAGTTTTTTCCATATAATCGACCGTGAGTGGGAAAAAATCTTGCCCCGGTCTCGCCTCTTTTGCTGCGACAACCGTACATAAAACTGTCGTATCCCCCATACTGGCCATGACTGCTGCCGTAGCTTGTCTCGCGAACTCACCCGTTTCGAGTGTGACCTCTCTATCCCCGTAATTAAATATTTCTTTTTCTATTCTAAACACAAAAAATCCCCGTAATTATTTTCTAATACCTAACTTTTCTATTAAAGACTTGTAATCATCAAATTTTTTTCTCTTCAAATAGTCCAGCAACTTTCTTCTTCTACTGACGAGCCGCAACAAGCCCCTACGAGAGTGATGATCTTTCGCATGCTCTTTGAAATGACCAGTCAATTCATTTATACGTTTGGTGAGAATTGCAACTTGTACCTCCGGTGAACCAGTATCTTTACTGGACCTACCAAATTCCGTTTTAATACCTTTCTTCTCTTCTGCACTAAGGGTCATAAAATCCTCCTTCATTGACCAAATACCGGCGTCAGCGTTTGCAGAACCAAAACACGACGTGAAACGACAACTCTATTCTTTTTCCTGCTCTTAATCAACAAAAATTTAATTATTATGGCTGCTGAAGGTTTATTCTTGGCTGGCTCTCAAGCCGATTCAATGCGTTAAGGTAAGCTTTAGCTGATGCCACGACAATGTCGGGGTCGGAGCCCACACCGTTTACAACTCGTCCTTTCAGAGAGAGTCGCATTGTAACTTCACCCTGGGCTTGCGTTCCATCGGTAATGGCATTAACAGAAAAAAGTAGTAATTGAGACTTACTATTAACTATCGATTCAATAGCGTTTACGGTTGCATCCACAGGCCCATTACCTTTTCCAAAACCTATTACCTTTTCTTTGTCTCGGAAAAAGGTAACTGACGCAGTCGGTTTTCCACCCGTTTTTGACTCCTGCGACAGAGATTCAAGTCTATAATACTCGCTATGCTTGTTTTTACCAGAGACCAGTGATTGAATATCTTCGTCAAAAATTTCTGTCTTCTTGTCAGCTAATTCTTTGAATTTTTGAAAAAGAATTCCGAGCTCTTCGTCGGACGCTACATCCATTCCTAACTTTTCTAATCTTTGCTTGAACGCGTTTCTGCCCGATAATTTTCCTAATACAATTCTATTCGTAGCCCAACCCACATCTTGGGGAGCCATAATTTCATATGTTTCTCGGTGTTTCAAAACACCGTCCTGGTGAATGCCCGATTCGTGCGCAAAAGCATTCGCTCCAACAATTGCTTTGTTCGGTTGAACCTGATACCCCGTAATTTGAGAAATTAGTCGAGATGTTTGGAGGATCTGTTTTGTATCAACTCGGGTTTCACAGTTATAAAGATCTTTCCTGACTTTTAAACCCATAACAATTTCTTCTAAGCTTGCATTACCGGCTCTTTCCCCAATACCGTTGATAGTGCACTCCACTTGCCTCACCCCTGAAGATACCGCAGCTAGCGAATTAGCAACTGCCATTCCCAAATCATTATGACAATGCGTAGACCAAATAACAGAATCACCATCCCTTGTATTTTGTATCAGATTAGAAATTTTCTTTCCCCAATCCGACGGCATACTGTACCCGACTGTATCTGGTACATTGAGCGTTTTCGCACCAGCCTTAATAACGGCTTCAAAAATCTCTATCAGAAAATCAAGATCAGATCGAACGGCGTCCTCAGCTGAAAATTCAACGTCATCAGTGTAATTTTGAGCCAACTCAACAGCTTCCACCGCTGCACTAATAACCTCGTTTGGACTCATCCTTAGCTTTTTTTCCATATGGATCGGGCTAGTCGCGATAAACGTGTGAATTCTACTATTTCGAGCATACGAGATAGCCTCCCCAGCGGCTTTTATGTCCCTGGGAATGGCACGAGCAAGGGAACACACAGTACTGTTCTTAATGTTTTTGGCAACCTCTGATACTGCAGCGTAATCGCCAGCACTCGCGGCAGCAAATCCTGCCTCTATAATGTCCACGCGAAGTTTTTCTAACTGCTTTGCAATCATAACTTTTTCTTCAACCGTCATTGAGGCTCCAGGACTTTGTTCCCCATCTCGTAAAGTGGTATCAAAAATTTTTACAATTTCAGACATTACGAACTCCGACTATAAAATTATTCTTCAAAAACACCTACATGGTCGCCCTTACGTGATCTCAGCAAATAGACCACAAAACCTGAAAAACTGTAGAATAAAAACATCAAAAACAAAATAGTAGAGGGGTCCTGCGAAACTACAGCAATCAATACGGCAATGATCAAGAGTACTGCAAATGAAACACTTTTCCTGGTCTTAATATCTTTAAAGCTATAATAAGGTAAAAGACTTACCATACAAAACCCACAAAAGATAAAAACAAACCATAAAATCCAAATTAACCAGGTCTCTAGTAAAACAATCGAGCCCGTAAAGTAGATGGTATCAAAATCCCCAAAGTCGATAATTGTCCATATAAAGGTAGCTACGAGCATGGCGGCGGCCGGACAAGGTAATCCATAAAAGAAACCGCTATTTGTTTTTGGCGCAAGTATGTTAAATCTGGCGAGCCTCAGCGCAGCTGCGGCGACGTATAAAAAAACTGCAAACCAACCTAACTTTCCGAGGTCCTTCAAAAGCCATAAGTACCCTACAACTGCCGGAGCAATGCCGAAAGCGACTACATCAGCGAGGCTATCGTAATGAGCGCCAAAGTCGGAGGTTGTGTTTGTAAGGCGCGCAACGCGGCCATCAAGACTATCTAATACAGCGGCGACAAAAATAGCTATCGCCGCTCCCTCAAACTCTTGATCAATAGCCATGATGATCGCGTAAAAACCTGCAAAAAGGCAACCCGTTGTAAATAAGTTCGGCAACAGGTAAATACTAGTTTTTTTTATTCCGAGGCGTTTCAATATTGGAAGTCTTCGCTCTATGGCCAGTTAGCTATGGCAGTTGAATGAGCAAAAATCTTATCACCGACAGTGACTAAAGGCCGTGAATCGACAGGCAAATAAACATCCACCCTAGAGCCGAATCGAATAAAACCAAAACGTGCTCCCCTTTGAACTGCGTCACCAGGGTTTACGTAGCAACAAATTCTTCTAGCAACTAAGCCAGCAATTTGAGTACAGGTCAATTTCCTCCCATTTTTATCAACAAAAAGTACTGAGTTTCTTTCGTTTTGTTCAGAAGCTTTATCTAAATCAGCATTAAAAAAACTGCCTGACCGATAATCTACCGATTTGATAGTGCCCTCAATAGGTGATCTATTGGAGTGAACATTGAAGACATTCATAAAAACACTTATTTTAAGAGCCTCAATATTTTGCAGTGGATCAAGACATTTACCAATGAAAATCACCCTGCCGTCAGCAGGACTGGTTATAGCACTATCATCTTTTGGTCCATCACGCTTTGGATCCCTGAAAAACTGAAATGTAAAAAGGGACAGTAATAATGCAAGAAAGGCCCCAACGAATAAATCTAACAAAACTAACGCAATAAAAACCACTATACTAATCGCTATAAAGGGCCACCCCTCCTTCGCAAAAAAAGGATAGGGGTAACTTTGAATATCAATCGTAGACATCTACTCTCCTAGTTTTTTTCCTGGTCAACTAACTTGTTGGCTGCAATCCATGGCATCATACCCCTCAATTTACTGCCTATTTGCTCTATTGGATGCTCGGCCATCAACCGTCTTTTCGAAATCATGGTAGGAGCGCCCGCCTGATTTTCTAAAATGAACTGTTTTGCGTATTCACCACTCTGGATTTTTTCTAATGCCTCTTGCATTGCAATTTTTGACTCAACATTGATAACACTGGGTCCTGTAACGTACTCCCCAAATTCAGCATTATTTGAAATTGAGTAATTCATATTTGCAATTCCACCTTCATAAATTAAATCAACAATCAACTTCATTTCATGGAGACATTCAAAGTATGCCATCTCAGGTGCATAGCCCGCATCTATCAACGTTTCGTAGCCAGCCTTGATAAGTTCGACGACTCCCCCGCACAATACGGCTTGCTCGCCGAATAAGTCTGTTTCGGTCTCGTCTCTGAACGTCGTTTCAATTATACCTGCCTTACCTCCACCGATTGCGCATGCATAAGAGATTGCAACATCTCTGGCAGTCCCCGAAGCATCATGGCTCACCGCCGTCAAGCAAGGCACACCTCCTCCAGCTTGATAAGTGGACCTAACCGTGTGACCAGGAGCCTTTGGTGCCACCATCATAACATCTAGGTCACTACGAGGAATAACTTGACCATAGTGTATGTTAAAACCGTGGGCAAAACCTAAACATGCTCCTTGCTTCATTTCTGACTCAATCTGGTTCATATAAACTTTAGAAATAGTCTCATCGGGCATTAAAAGCATAACAATATCAGCGTCTATTACAGCTTCACCAACCTCTTTAACAAGCAACCCTGCCTTTTCTGCTTTTACCCATGACCCTCCATTTTTTCGCAGACCAACGCAAACATTGACACCAGATTCAGAGAGATTCAAAGCATGCGCATGGCCCTGTGACCCATATCCTATGATCGCAACCTTTTTCTCTTTGATAAGACCCTCTTTCGCATCGCGGTCATAAAGAACATTCATAAATTTCTCCTCAAATGATTTTACAGACTTAAACTTCTTTCTCCCCTGGCTAGGCCGGAGGACCCTGTGCGGACCACCTCAATAATCGATTCCTCATCGATTGCAGATAAGAAAGCTAAAAATTTATTTTCGTTTCCTGTCAACTCAATCGTATATGTTTTATCCGTCACATCTACTATGCTACCTCTAAATATCTCGGCCATTCTTTTCATTTCTTCCCTATTTTTTCCCGTAGCTCTCACTTTCACAAGTATCAACTCTCTCTCAATGAACTCGTTATCTGTTAAGTTAACCACCTTAACAACATCAATTAATCGATTGAGGTGTTTTGTAATTTGTTCCACCACGTCGTCTGAACCAGTTGTTTTAATCGTCATTCTCGACAACGAAGGGTCTTGTGTTGTCGAAACGCTCAGAGACTCTATGTTGTAACCTCGAGCAGAAAACAGAGCAACGACACGAGAAAGGGCACCAGGTTCATTTTCTAAAAGAATCGATATAAGATTTTTCATGCAAAGAGCTTCACAAATCTTCAGACCCCAGAATCATCTCCGACAAACCCTTTCCTGCTTGAACCATCGGCCAAACATTTTCTTCCTGGTCTGTAATAAAATCGATAAAAACGAGTTTATCTTTTAACTCGAAAGCTTCTTTTAAAACTGGCTCCACTTCTGCTGGTTTCTCAACTTTAAAACCCACATGTCCGTAACTCTCGGCGAGCTTTACAAAGTCCGGTAAGGATTCCATGTAAGACTCAGAGTATCTACTGCCATATTCAATTTCTTGCCACTGTCGCACCATGCCTAGGTAGCGATTATTTAAATTAATCACTTTGAGAGGCAAGCGATACTGGTGGCACGTAGAGAGCTCCTGAATACACATTTGAATGGACGCCTCCCCTGTGATGCATGCTACGTCAGCATTTGGATTAGCAAACTTTACGCCCATAGCGTATGGCAACCCAACTCCCATGGTACCTAACCCGCCCGAATTAATCCATTTGCGCGGATAGTCAAATTTGTAATACTGAGCTGCCCACATCTGATGCTGACCAACATCGGATGTCACGAATGCCTCTCCTCTGGTGACCTCAAATAATTTCTCAACTACATATTGCGGCTTGATAACAACATTAGAATTTTTATAGTGAAGGCATTCTTTCTTCCTCCACAAATTAATTTCATCCCACCATTTTTGTAAGGCCACTTCATCTGTCTTCAGGCCCTTATCTTCGTGCCCTGAGATCTCAGCAATTAACTCACGGGTTACATCTTCGATATTTCCGACGATGGGCATATCAACTTTAACTCTTTTTGAAATTGAGGACGGATCGATATCAATGTGGATTATTTTTTTTGGGTTTTGACTAAAATGTGCTGGGTTACCTATAACCCTATCATCGAATCTAGCCCCAATAGCCAGCAGCACGTCACAATTTTGCATAGCCATGTTGCACTCGTAGGTACCATGCATTCCCGGCATACCCAGAAATTGATTATCCGTAGCTGGAAATGAGCCCAAACCCATAAGAGTGTTCGTACAGGGAGCCTTTAATTTTTTAATCAATTCTGTAACAATTGGACTAGAATTTCCGAGAATCACACCACCCCCGGTGTAAACCATCAATCTTCTAGCCTCTAAGATGGCCCTTGCAGCTTTTTTTATTTGTCCTGTATGACCAATAAGAGTTGGATTATAAGACCGCATCTTGATTTCATTCGGGTATTCAAACTTACATTTTTGCCTGGTGATATCTTTGGGAATATCAACCAAAACCGGTCCGGGTCTTCCACTTTTAGCAATATGAAAAGCCTTTTTCATGATCACTGCAAGATCTCCGACATTCTTAACGAGAAAGTTATGCTTAACACAAGGTCTCGTAATTCCAACAGTGTCACACTCTTGAAAAGCATCTAGTCCAATCGCGTGTGTCGGAACTTGTCCCGTTAATACAACCATGGGAACAGAATCCATATACGCAGTGGCAATTCCCGTTACGGCATTCGTTACCCCAGGCCCGCTCGTGACCAAACAGACTCCAACCTTTTCACTAGATCTTGAATAAGCGTCTGCAGCATGGACCGCTGCTTGCTCATGCCTTACCAAAACATGCTTGAATTTCTGTTGCTTGAAAATTTCATCGTAAATGTAAAGAACGGCGCCTCCCGGATATCCGAAGACGTGCTCGACTTGCTCCTCTTGCAAGCACTTTACAACAATTTCTGCTCCTGTAAATTCCATATACCTAGCCCTATCCAATCCCCAGTGTTCAGCCACCATATGCTGACTGACCTTTGAGCCGAAAGACTTACCTTCCACTTGCCTTTTGAGTAAGCTCCAGTATGTTTCTTGTAATTAATCCGTTAATATATCATGTTTACTAACCAGTGAACATGTTTTTGTGCGTCGAAAGGAAAATTCTATTTTGAAAAATTATGACAAAAAGTTCAAGACGGCATCGACCTGGATTAGATTCATGGTGATGGTATACGAGGGCATTCTTCTAATCGGACCCATATTCTTCTCAATACTTATTTGCTCCCTAATTAAAGCCAATATTTTTGGCGACGGTTCCGAAGGCGCATTGCATCCATTTTTTGTTCAATCACTGGTTCTTGTCTTAACAGCAGGATACTTTGTTTGGGGCTGGAGCAATAACCGGGTTACGCTACCCATGAAAACTTTGAATTTGAGCGTGGTCTCAGCCTCAGGTAGTCCCGTAACAATCGGCAGCGCTTTGATTCGATTTTCAATAGCGGTGCCTGCCATAGTAACTGGGCTTTGGCTCGTAGTCGCTGTCCTCCGAAAGGACAGTTTGTGCCCGCAAGATCTTCTGTCTGGTACAGTTCTAATACAAAAAGTTAATGAATCGACCTCTTAAAACTTATCTCTCCATTTTTCGCTTCGATAGGGACTGAGTCTCCAGAGCAAATTTCGCCTTTGAGTACCATTTTTGCTAAAGGGTTTTCAATGAAGGTCTGCACGGCTCTTTTCAGTGGCCTTGCCCCAAATGCAGGCTCAAATCCTTTTGAAACTAAGAAATCAAGTACACTCGGGTTAAGATCAATAGCTATATCGCGAGCCTCTAGTCTTTTTTCTAAGATTTTCAACTGAGTTTTGGCTATTTCTTTAATTTGATCACGCGAAAGTCCGTGAAAAATTACTATTTCATCGATACGATTGACGAATTCCGGCCTGAAAGTTTTTAAAAGCTCTGCTTTTAGAATCTGTTTCTCCGTAGCGTCGATTTTTTCACCAAAACTTTGAATCTCGGAGCTTCCCAGATTTGATGTCATAACTATTATTGTGTTCTTAAAATTAACGGTACGACCCTGACTATCAGTAAGTCTTCCATCATCCAAAACCTGAAGCAAAAGGTTAAAAACATCGGGATGAGCCTTTTCAATCTCGTCAAATAAAATAACGCAATACGGTTGCCTACGCACCGCCTCGGTCAATGAACCACCTTGATCATAACCGACATAACCTGGAGGGGCACCAACAAGTTTAGCTACGGAGTGTTTCTCCATATACTCACTCATATCGACCCTAACCAAATGAGTCTCAGAATCAAACAAAAATCCAGCTAATGCTTTGCAGAGCTCGGTTTTTCCTACACCAGTCGGTCCTAAAAATAAAAACGAGCCACAAGGCTTCCCGGGATCAGCAAGTCCAGCCCTTGAACGACGAATTGTATCGCAAACTAAATTTACGGCTTCCTCTTGACCCACGATTCTTTTATGAAGAAGATTTTCCATTTTAAGTAGTTTTTCTTTCTCCCCTTCCATCATTTTTGAAATCGGAATTCCAGTAGCTCTTGAGACAACCTCAGCTATTTCTTCGACACCTACCTCTGTGCGAAGTAGCTTTAGTTTATTTTCATTTTTTCCGGTATCTTTTCCTTTAGACTCATCCAACATTTTCAAATGATTTTCTAGAATCGGTAATTCCCCATACTGCAACTCCGACACTCTTTGCCAATCTCCTTGCCGTGTAGCTTTCTCTATTTCGAGTTTTATTTTTTCGATCTTTTCTTTTATATCCGTAGAGCCTTGAACATCAGCCTTTTCATTTCTCCAAATTTCCTCTAGATTCGATAAATCTCTTGTCAATTTACTAATGTCTTCCTCAATGATCTTTAACCTTTTGACGGATGCAGCGTCTTTTTCCTTTTTCACAGCTTCTCTCTCTATTTTTAGCTGTATCATCTTTCTATCTATCACATCGATAGCCTCGGGTTTTGAATCTATTTCAATTTTTACTTTGCTCGCAGCCTCATCAATTAGGTCGATAGCTTTATCGGGTAAAAAACGATCGCTAATATAACGATTCGAAAGCTCGGCTGCAGCAACAATGGCAGGGTCTGTTATATCAACACCATGATGTAATTCGTACTTCTCTTGTAAACCGCGTAATATTGCTACCGTGGCCTCTACACTGGGTTCACCGACTATAACTTTTTGAAAACGCCTCTCCAAAGCAGCATCTTTTTCAATATACTTGCGATATTCGTCAAGAGTTGTTGCCCCTATGCAATGTAATTCTCCTCTCGATAACGCCGGTTTGAGCATATTTCCTGCGTCCAAAGCTCCGTCACTTTTTCCCGCTCCAACCATTGTGTGAAGCTCATCAATAAACACTATTGGATGACCTGCCTCTGAATTCTCAGACATCTTGGATAAGCTTTTAAGAACTGACTTTAGTCTCTCCTCAAATTCTCCCCTAAACTTGGCTCCTGCCAACAAAGCGGCAAGATCTAGTGCTAACACTCTTTTTCCTTTCAATCCTTCGGGTACTTCAAGATTTTGAATTCTTTGCGCTAATCCCTCAACAATAGCTGTCTTCCCAACTCCCGGTTCACCTATGAGAACTGGATTGTTTTTGGTCCTCCTTTGCAAAATCTGAATGCACCTTCTTATCTCGTCATCTCTGCCGATAACTGGATCCAATCTACCCGTTTCTGCTTTCTCGGTAACATCAATCATGTATTTTTTGATGTCATCACTATCTTGCTTTTGTTCCGGGGAATTTTGAGATTTCCCTCCCCTAACGATGTCAAGAGTCGCCCCTATGTTATTTTTTGACAGACCTGTTTGCTGCATGAGTTTCCCTGCAGTGCATTTGTCCTCGCTTAAAACATATAAGAAAAGATCGCTTGCAATAAATTCGTCCCCCCTTTTTTGCGCTTCTTTGTCTGTCAAATTAAAGACTCTTTGTAAGTCTGAACTTGCACTCAATTCCCCGTTTGGATTACTAAGCTTTGGTAATTTCTCAACAGCCTCATTAACAAGTTGAGACAGCTTGTTAACATTTCCTCCGGAGCGAAGCATTAGCGATTTAGCGCCGAACTCGTCTTCGCCAATTAACGCAAGAAGCAAGTGTAAGGGATCCAAACCAGCATTATCTTTTCCGACAGCAATACTTTGTGCGTCGCCCAAAGCCTGTTGAAACGAGGTTGTTAATTTATCCAATCTCATACTTATTTAAATTGAGATTGAATTTTATTTTTCAAGTTATTTTTCTGACCATTTGTCTCTGGCAATATAATCCTCTTCCCTTGTTTTAACCCATCTTTCTCCGCCAGCACTAGTTTCTTTTTTCCAAAAAGGTGCCTCCGTCTTTAAAAAATCCATTACATAAGAACATGCCTCAAATGCCTCTTTCCTGTGCCTACTGGAGACACCGACAAAAACGATCAACTCGCCAGGTGTCAGGTTTCCTATTCTATGTACGACTGTGCATCCATTGATTTGGAACTTTTCAAACGCATCATGAGCAATTTTTTCAATTTTTTTTTCTGTCATAACTGGATAGTGTTCCAAAAATAGTTCGTCAACTAAACCCGCTTCTTGATTACGTCTAACCCTTCCGATAAAAGTCGCAATTGCACCGATCTCATTTTCTTGCTCAGACGATTTTGTTAAATTTTCAATTAAAGTTTTAACATCAAAGTTTTTTTCTTGAACTTTAACTAGAATATGTTGACCCATTTAATCTCTTCTTAAATTTTAACCGCCAGTAACAGGGGGGAAAAAAGCAACTTCATCACCATCCCTCAATGCAGTATTCAAACCGCAATATTCATGATTGACTGCTATTTTAATTACTTTGCCCTCCAGAAAACAGCCCCTCAATGTTTCGTATTTTTCTTCAAGTCTTTTTTGCAATTCATGAACATTTCTGACATCATCAAAATTTTCTTCAATAAACTCTATCCCCATTTTCACCCTAAGCTCCGCAAAAAAGAAAATTTTAAAACGCATAGTGGATCTATCCAATTGACGAAAAGTTATAAAAGTTTACTAAGTCACCCACTTTCAATGATTGATATGGTTCTACTTCAACTAATCCGTCACAAAAACATATTGAAGATAATATCTGAGAGTTCTGCCTTTCATATATATTGACCATGCCCCCCGAATTGACATTAACCCTCAAAAACTCCCTTCTTGAGGTCAAATTTTCGTAATTAGAGCCTATTTGAGCCTTAATTAAGACAGGCTTCGGGTCGTTCACCCCACTTAATTTTAAAAGAAAAGGACGACACAATAAGGAGAATGTCACCCATGCGGATACTGGATTGCCAGGAAGTCCTAGATAAGCGCTTTTCCCCAAATTCCCAAATGCAAAAGGCTTTCCAGGTTTCATATTGATTTTCCACAGCTTAAGGTCACCTAGTTGTTCCACAGCATTCCTTAAATGATCCTCTTCTCCAACAGAAACACCTCCGCAAGTAATTAATGCATCCACTTTTTTTCTCGCACTCTCAATGGCTGAAATTGTTGTATCTAATCTGTCAGGTAGTGAACCAAAATCAATACAATTTAGCCCCAAGTTTTTGACACAGTTGATAATCATGGGTCTGTTACTATCAAAAAGCTGGCCGCGCTCTAACTTTTCCCCAGGTTGTCTGAGCTCGTCACCAGTCGAAAAAACACCTACGGTAATTTTTTCAAAAACCTGCAGAGAAACTTTACCTACAGATGCACAAAGACCTATATCAGCAGGTGACAATTGTCTTCCTTTGTTAAAAAACAGTTGTCCAGTTTTTAGATCGCAAGCTCTGCTTCGTATGTTTTCTCCGATATCTGCCGTTTTTAAAAATTGTATTTTTTGATCACCGATTAGCTTTGTATCCTCTTGCATAACGATACAGTCGGACCCTTCGGGCGGCTCTGCTCCGGTAAAAATTCTTGCCACCGTATTTTTTTTCAAACTAGTTGGACGTGAGCCTGCCGGAATTCTTTGCGAGATTTCAAACTCTTTCCCCCTTTTAACTTCGTCGGATCGAGCTGCGTAGCCATCCACCTGACTGTTGTTAAACCCTGGAATGTCTATCAACGAGGTGACATCCTCTGCTAAAATACGACCTGCACAAGACGAGAGGGCAACGGTAGTTTTTGTTGGTTCGCGCATTGTCGATGCTAACAATTCAGTCAATGCTTGATCAAATTCAATTAATGTCTGCATTTTTGATTATGTAATTTTTTAAATCGGAAATAGTTCCGTCAGTTTCGTAAAATCTTCTCGCTCTTTCTTCGATATTTTTAAAACAATCTATTCTTTCTGGCACAAAACCAAGCGCCTCTTGAACAGTTTCTTCAAACTTCGTAGGCAAAGCTGTTTCCAAACATATCATGGGACAATTCTCTTCAAGATATTTGTCCCCTATGTAGATACCATCAGCAGTGTGTGGATCAATGACCAATTCATTTAATTCGTATATTTTTCTTATCGTATTAATCCGATTATTATGGTTTGAGGAACCCGAAACAATCCCGCTCTCCTTTATCAGTTTTTGAAATTTATTTTTATCAATAGTAAACGATTGTTTTTCTCTTAGCTCATTCCATAAGAAAGAAACATAATTACTGTCACGATCACTTATCTCGTAAATAAATCGTTCGAAATTTGAAGCTTTCGAAATATCCATGGAAGGAGAAGATGTTATTAAAGTTTCTTTTGGATTTCTAACTCGGTATACACCACTTTTGAAAAAATCGTCGAGAACATTATTTTCGTTGGTTGCTAAAACTAAGTTTTTTATTGGTAAACCCATTTCCTTTGCTACAAAACCCGAAAGAATATTTCCAAAATTTCCCGAGGGAACTGCAAAAGAAACTGGATGCATTAAACTCTTATTTGCTTTTTGTAAAACTCTAAAATATCCAAAAAAATAATAAACAACTTGTGCTGATATCCTACCCCAATTAATAGAATTAACCGAACCAATAGAGTATGTTTTTTTGAATCGTAAATCATTCGAAATATCTTTTACAAGGTCTTGACAATTGTCAAAGGAACCCGGCACAACGATATTATGAATGTTTTTTTCCCTTAAACTATACATTTGACTTTTTTGAAACTCACTCATTCTGTCTTTAGGAGATAGCATGAAAACCGAAATTGAACCCCGTCCCATCATCGCATACTCCGCTGCACTTCCAGTATCCCCCGAGGTTGCTCCTAGTATATTTAGTTTTAACCCACGTTCCCTCAGAATTTCGTCAAATAGCTTTCCTAGGAACTGCATAGCCATGTCCTTAAATGCAAGTGTAGGACCGTTAGAAACACCGAGGATATACAACCCCCCTTTCCGATTCAAATTTGCTGTTTTAACGCTGACAATATCTTTACCAAATTTTGACTTTGTATAAACCTCATGACAAATTTCGCGGACTCTATCTTTGCTCAAATCAGTTGCAAAACAGGCAATTACCTCGCAAGCTAAATCTGGATAAGAGAGATCCTGCCATTCCGCGAGGCGTTCTTTAGAAATCATCTCATAATTTTTGGGCACTAAAAGCCCTCCATCCAATGCCAGTCCTTCTAAAATAGCGTCAGTAAATGTTCCCGACGCTCTCCCTCTGGTAGATTCATACTCAATCATGCTTTTTCTTCAACACGAAATATCACGGGATCACCTTTTACATCTTCTAAATTTTTTAGCATGTTAAGACACTCAATGATCTTTCCGTAGTTACACCTGTGGGTTAACACGATTATTTCAGCATCAGAGTTTTCACTGTTTTTTTGAAAGAAGCGATTAATTGATACATTTTTACTTGCCAATACCCCAGTGACTTCAGATAAAACACCCGGTTTATCTGAGACCTTTACCCTTATGTAGTGTCCGGAGATAACCTCCTCTTTTTTCGTCATTTTGTGGTTTGCATATTCGTGGTTTCTTTTTGCAGTATTGAACTTTCCCGTACCCTGACCATTGTTTCTGAAGAACGATCCACACACTTCTATGATGTCAGCAACGACAGCACTTGCCGTCGGGTGTGAACCTGCTCCCTGACCATAATAGAGCGTATGTCCAACAAAGTTTCCCTCAACTGAAACAGCGTTCATTGGCCCATCAACATTTGCCATCAAAATATTAGCTGGGATCAGGGTTGGTTCAACCGATACTTCTATTGCTGAGTTTTCGAGTCTTGCGAAGGCTAATAATTTTATCTGGTAACCGAATTCCCTTGCGAAGCTAACATCCTTAACATCAATACCTCGGATTCCACGTGTTGGGACTGCATTAAATTCAAAATTTATCCCAAATGCTAATGAAGCTAGTAAAAATATCTTATGCGCAGAATCATGACCTTCTACATCAAGAGTCGGGTCTTGTTCTGCATACCCTTGAGATTTTGCTTCATCCAACGCTTCATCAAATGCCAAACCTCTTTTGTCCATTTCCGATAGTATATAATTTGTCGTTCCATTTATTATTCCGGAAATCCACAGAATTTCATTCGCCGCCAGGCCTTCATTGATAATCTTGACAATCGGAATTCCGCCAGCGATTGCAGCTTCATAGAAAACCTCCACTCCATTTTCTTCCGCTAGAGTAGAAATCTCTTTCCCATGTTTCGCAAGTAACGCCTTATTTGCTGTGACTACGAATTTCCTTTCTCTGATGGCGGCTAAAACGAACTCCTTCGCCAAAGTCTCACCGCCAATTAGCTCTACTACAATCTCTATCGATTCGTTTTTTAATAATTCAAAGGCATCGGAATAAATCTCACACTCAGAATTAATCTGAACTCCGTCGAACTTCTTCTTGTCGGGATCCGCTATGCCGACAACAGAAATTTTAGTTTTTGCAGACCTTTGAACTTTTTCTTTATTTCCCTCTAATAATTCCCATGTTCCTCTGCCAACGGTTCCAAATCCTGCCAAACCGATTTTGATATTTCTCATCATTTGCTTCCTCAAGATTATTTTATTGAAATTCCGTCTGTTCTAAACATCTCACGAATTCCACGAATCGCTTGCTTTATCCTCTGGTTATTTTCTATTAACGCAAACCGCACATGACCTTCTCCATACTCTCCAAACCCGATCCCAGGAGATACTGCAACTTTGGCATCTTTTAAAAGCCTCTCAGCGAAATAAAGAGAACCTTTAGATCTGTACGCTGACGGGATCTTAGCCCACAAATACATCGTAGCCTTAGGTAATTCATTTTCCCATCCAATACTATTTAGCCCATTTACTAACGTATCCCGCCGACACTGATATAGCTCACAAATGTTCTTCACGATACATGGACTCGATTCAAGTGCCACTACTGAAGCTACCTGAATCGGAGTGAAGGTACCATAATCGAAGTAACTTTTTATTTTCGCAAGTGCAGAGACCATATCAACATTACCCACCATGAATCCTACTCTCCATCCGGCCATATTATAGGACTTGCTCATAGAAAAAAACTCGACTGCACACTCTTTTGCTCCCTTAACCTGCATGATCGAAGGGGCCTGGTAATTATCATAACAAACATCAGCATAAGCTAAATCATGTACCACTAAAATATCGAAGCGTTTTGCTAAAGCAACAACTTTTTCGAAAAATTTAATATCGACACATTCCCCTGTAGGGTTACTAGGAAATCCAAATATCATCATTTTCGGCTTTGGAATCGACTCTCTTATTGCCCTTTCCAATTCTTCAAAAAATTCTTCCCCAGTTGTCATGCGTACCGATCTTACGTCAGCACCTGCTATTATTGCCCCATAAATGTGAATCGGATAACTCGGATTAGGGACGAGAACGGTATCCCCCCTATCCAAAATTGCTAACATTAAATGAGCGAGTCCCTCTTTTGAGCCTATCGTAACTATTGACTCAGAGTCCTCATCTAACTCTACTCCGTATCTCTGTCGATACCAATTACAAATTGCATTGCGAAGTCGTTTAATTCCTTTCGACGCTGAATATCCATGCGTATGACCTCTCATCGAAACCTCATTTAATTTGTCAATAATATGCTTTGGGGTAGGCTGATCCGGGTTTCCCATACTCATATCCACTACATCCTCCCCAGCCAAACGAGCTTTAACCTTCAATTCACCGATAACAGAGAAAACATAAGGGGGTAACCTCGATATTCTAGGAAAGATTTTTTGTTTCATACTAGCAAATAGAAAAAAGTCTATGGTACATTAATTGATATTGACTTACACTTCAAATATGAGTTCAGGGCTACAACCAGAAATAATCCGAGGTAGGTATTCAGTAACTAGCTATGGTAAAACCTTCATTGAAGTAAATAAAATTTTAATCGAAAATTCTTGCATTATATCAACAGATAATGAACCAATACCGTGGGAAATAACGGATGTTGCCCAGTTATCGAAGCTTGAGGTAGACAAACTCTTTAAAAACCAACCAGATGTTGTCTTGATAGGTACTGGGGTTACGCAAATCATGTTAGATTCAGATTTACTTGAATTTAAAGGAAAAATTGGAAATAACCCGTTGGAATTTTTAAACAGTAATAGATCTAGAATGAGTATAGCCGCTGACTGTATGTCTACGCACGCCGCATGCCGAACCTTTAATTTACTTGTTGCAGAGGGACGTTCAGTGGTAGCCGGGTTAATACTCGAAAAATTTTCCAAGGATAAATGATATGCACGATAATAAAAATCAGGACGGTGGGGTTATTCAAACGCTACCAAACTTAGACATACTCACATTGTTCGGGGCTGGGAAATTGACTGATTTTTTAGGTAATAAATTGGTCATTTTTTTCTATCCGAAAGATAATACGCCAGGTTGTACCTCGCAGGCAATTTTATTTACAAAATACCATAATGATTTTTTACAGATGAATACTCAGATTGTCGGCGTGTCCCGCGACCCTATAAAATCTCATCTAAAATTCGCAACTAAATTTCAGTTATCAATCAACCTAATTTCCGACGAGAGCGAAGAATTGTGTACCACATTTGATGTTTTGAAAAACAAAAATATGTACGGGAAGGTCGTGCGGGGGATTGAACGGAGTACTTTTCTTTATGATAAACATGGGAAATTAGTAAAAGAATGGCGCAAAGTCTCTGCCGAACAAAATCCATCCGAAGTAATAAATTTCGTAAAAACAACGAAGATTGTTTAGCGCAGAGGAAATTGCTATGCCATTACCCAAAGCTCCCATAAAATTGGGAGGAGTTGTTAAAAAGGTACCTGAAAGAAAGAGTTCAAAAACAATCAAAGGAAAACGTAGTTCCTCAGGTCTCTCTAAAGTAAAAAAACAAGAACAGGTTGATGTAGAAAAAATTGTTGCACTAGCAAAAAAACCAACGAAAAAACGCCAGACACTGGTGGAAACAAAAAAAGAAAATACTTTTAAATCAAAACAAGAAAAAAAACTTTTTGTGCTTGATACGAACGTGTTGATGCACGATCCGACTAGTTTGTTTAGATTTCAGGAGCACGATGTTTATATACCATTAGTAACCCTTGAAGAATTAGATTTGCATAAAACAGGTATGTCAGAAGTATCTCGAAATGTGAGGCAGACCACCAGAGAGATTGACTCATTAATTAAAACGTCTGCTAAGAGCGATCGTCCCCAATTATATGAAGGCATACCGTTAAACTTGAATGGACATTCGGATTCAACAGGGTTCTTATATTTTCAAACCGAGCCTTTGGACCTAAAAAAGAATTTTGGGTTTGGGGACGAGAAACCAGATAATCAAATTCTATCAGTGGTTCAACATCTAAAAACCAAATTTAAACGACGTGAAGTGATTTTGGTATCAAAGGACATAAACATAAGAATCAAAGCAACTGCACTGATGCTCTTAGCTGAGGATTATTATAACGACAGCGTTATCGACGATGCAGACATTCTTTACAGTGGTGTGACCAAACTAGACAGACAATTTTGGGAGCAAATTGGAGATTCCTTAGAGTCATGGCAACAAGGGGGGAGCATTTTTTACCGCTTCGCCTCAAGTTTTTTGGAAAAGATACATTTAAATCAGTTTATTTATTATCAGGAAGAAAATTTGTCGGCTCGAGTAGAAGAGGTGGCCAAAGATTTCGTCCTTTTAAAAACCCTTAAAGATTTTTCGCACAGTAAGAACTCCGTTTGGGGAATTACTTCGAGAAATCCGGAACAAAATTTTGCCCTTAACCTACTATTAGACCCTGAAGTCGATTTTGTGACCCTCTTGGGTCAAGCAGGAACAGGAAAAACTTTACTTACTTTAGCCGCAGGACTCGCACAAACGTTGGAAACTAGGACTTATTCCGAAATAATCATGACCAGAGCCACCGTTCCCCTTGGAGAGGATATTGGCTATTTACCTGGAACCGAGGAAGAAAAAATGATTCCCTGGATGGGTGCGATGGAGGATAACCTTGAGGTGCTAAACAGAGGTGTCGAAGGAGGTGGTGATTGGAGTCGATCAGCGGCCATAGATTTGATGAAAAGCAGAATAAGAATTAAATCACTGAGTTTCATGCGGGGAAGAACTTTTCTGAGCAAATTTCTAATTATCGATGAAGCTCAGAATCTAACACCAAAAGAAATGAAGGCCCTTATCACTCGGGCCGGGCCAGGCACAAAGGTTGTTTGTCTTGGCAATGTCGCTCAAATCGATTCTCCATATTTAACTGAGTCCTCATCTGGATTGTCCTACGTGGTGGACAAATTCAAAGGTTGGAGACATGGTGGTCACATTACCTTACAGCGCGGCGAACGCTCGAGATTAGCTGATTTTGCCAGCGATACACTTTAACGTCGAGTACTAATTTCTTTGGGAATTTCAGTAGGTAAAAAACCGCCACTCTGTAAATTCCAAAGTCTGGAGTATAGCCCCCGTTCCAACAGTAACCCCTGGTGTGTTCCTTCTTCAACAATTTTTCCATCGTTTAAAACGATTAATCTATCCAATTCTGAGATAGTACTCAGCCTGTGCGCTATTGCTAAAACCGTTTTACCCTTCATAACTGTCTTCAGGCTTTTTTGTATTACCGCTTCGACCTCACTATCAAGTGCACTCGTAGCCTCATCTAAAAGGAGAATGGGTGCATCCTTCAAAATAACTCGAGCAATTGCAATCCTTTGTCGTTGACCACCGCTCAATTTTACACCTCGTTCTCCAACATGAGCATCGAACCCCCGTCGACCTGCACTATCTTTCAAATTTCCAATGAAACCCGTGACCTCAGCCATATTCGCTGCTTTTAACATTTCTTCTTCTGATGCAGTCGGGTTTCCGTATTTAATATTATCCCTCACTGACCGGTGAAGAAGGGCTGCATCTTGAGTAACCATAGCTATATTTTTTCGCAACGAATTTTGCTTTACCCCTGCTATATCAATACCGTTGATTAATATTCTTCCTCTCGTTAAATCAAAAAATCTTAGTAACAAATTCATTGTCGTTGTCTTGCCGCCACCTGAAGGACCAACAAGTCCTACTCTTTCCCCGTGGTTAATTTTTAGATTGAGCTTTTTAATGACATTCTTGTCACTACCGTAAGAGAATGATATGTTCTCAAAAATTATTTCACCACTTGATACAACCAACGGCGCAGCATCTTTTTTATCTTGTACCGATAGCCTTTGAGACAGGATTCTAATTCCATCTCTCACTGTACCAATATTTTCAAACAACGATGCCATTTCATACATTATCCAGTGCGATAGTCCCATTAATCTAAATGACATTGCGAAAGCGGCTGCAACTGAACCGACTGACGCAAGGTCCTCCGTCCACAAAACTAAGACTGTGCCACCAGTGAACAAAATTAAAAGTGTGCTGAGAGCGTGATTTACGATTTCAAATAAACTGGTGAGTCTATTGTGAGGGTAAACATGTTGCATACACTCCTTCATCGATTCTTTTAAATACTTCGCTTCTCGTTGGGAATGCGAGAATAATTTTACAGTGGCGATATTAGAATAAGCGTCCGTTATCTTGCCAGACATTAGGCTAATGGCATCGGCCCTATTTTTCGAAAGCGTACTTATTTTTGGCACAAAATATCGTACAGCAAATATATAACAGGCAACCCATATTAAAAACGGGAACAATAATATTACGCTATAGCTTCCTATGATGAGCACCATTGTTAAAAAATAAATGAAGATAAAAACGAAAATATCCCCGATGGTAATATAGACAGATCGTATTGCTAACGCGGTTTGCATAACCTTGGTAGAGATTCTTCCTGAAAATTCGTCGTTAAAGAACGACATGCTCTGGGAAAGCATCAATCTGTGGAAGTTCCACCTCATCAGCATTGGAAAATTTCCATAAATTGTCTGATACTTTAAGATGTCGGCAATTATCACGAGAGGAATCCCGCTAAGTAAAAATATTACCAATATTATTACTTCGAACTTTTTTTCATAAAAAAACGAACTTGTTGAGGAAGAAGCTAACCAGTTTGTGATGTCACCTAACATCCCGAAAAGGATAGCCTCAAAAGCTCCTATCATCGCTGTGAGTACAGTCAAGATAATGAAGTAGAGACGGTATCCCTCCGACATTGACCAGAGAAAGGAACTCAAATTCCTCGGCGGTGTTGCCGGTGACGACTTTGGATAGCTATAAATAAGTGATTCGAAAAACTTAAACAATTTTTTAAAGGCAGAAAAATAAATGAAAAATGAAATTCAACTAAGAACAGAGTCCCCGATTAATATTCTCGCACAAAGACTTGCAAATATTAAACAAAGGCTCACAAAATACAAGCCAATAGCAGGCGAAATACTACATGAAATAGACTCTGTAATTGATATGATGGAGGGATTTGAGCGATATGCGGATGAATGCACCTCGTTAGAGTCACAACAGTTATCGAACTTAAATAAAATCACTATGCAAACCGATTGGAACAGGATATTCATCGAAAAGAAATCGGAGGTAAAACTGATGACACAAATGATGAGTAGTAAAGTTTCCGGCCAATTATTAAAGATGTTAGTATCTATATCAAGATCAAAGGAAATCCTGGAACTGGGATTATTTTCTGGTTATTCTGCACTCGCAATGGCTGAGGGACTCCCGGAGGACGGGAATTTGATTAGTTGTGAAATTGATCCATACGCAGCTGATTTTGCGCGCCAGTATTTAGATACGACATCATATGGAAAAAAGATTCAAATTAGAGTGGGTGATGCTTTAAATTTACTTGATGATTTTGCTTTTGAGGGAAAATCATTCGACTTTATTTTTATTGATGCAAAAAAAACCGAATACAAAAAATACATTGATAAAATTGTCGATAAACAGCTAATTGACCAACGGTCTATAATATGTGTAGACAATGTATTTATGAAAGGAGCGTGTTTTTCAAATGCGGAAAAACAAACAAAGGGAAGCGAAGCCGTAAAAAAGATGAATCAATTACTAAAGTCAGAAAAGTTTTTTACAGTCATGATACCGATTCGGGATGGTATGACGATCGCAAAATTACGTTAAATTCGACAAGTAATGTGATTGGTACTTCATCTGCATTAATCTCCCAGATCTAAATTATGGTTTATTCTTTTCGTCTCACTGGAAATCGCTCTTATCCTGTCGAATAAAAAATTTTGTTTGCTACGCTTCTTGTGTTTCTCTAATGCAACATTAATCATGGTGTCCATCAAGCCTGGGTCGTCTTCATACTCAACCCTTGTTGAACTTTCAAATGCAAAAATGGTAGCATTTTCGCGACCCTTGTTGTAATCCCTGTCAACGTTTGATAGGTCCAGAGCGGCAAACTTTGAATTTACTCGATTATCAAGTATGGGGCCAGCTCGCCTCTCGCTTACCGCGTCGGAAACATCCCCTGTAACCTCAGTGGCTTTTTCTGTTTTTCCCGATTTGAAGACTTCATTCATTCCCATAAGCACCTTCCTTTAAAGCGAGAATCGGCATCCTAACCCAGTTCTTTAAAAGTATTGACAAAATTACTGGCAAGAACGCAACAACAAATTAGATTTCATATTTCTTACAGACTGAATGGGT
>MDTG01013049.1_pt1 | contig 25172 bp, 20 predicted proteins | sample 811421 | NCBI WGS metagenome assembly MDTG01 (sample SAMN05326645, study PRJNA326480) | marine metagenome | isolation source: seawater | place: Pacific Ocean: South East | collected 2011 | reverse complement strand
TTATGATATTTCATCAACAGGTTGTAAAAAAGATGTTTACAAACTTTTGTACGAATCCATTAAAATGCAACAAGCAAGCGATGTTGAAGTTTCAACCTATAATTCTGGTGGTCTAGATTCAAGTTTAGTTTCAATATTGTCAAAAAAAATAAATAAAAAATTAAGTAAAGCTTTTCATGGAAATTTTGTAAATAACGAAAAATTAAGTGAACTTAAGTACGCTGAGGAGATAGCTGAAAAAAATAATCTTGATTTAAAAGTAAAAAAAATTGATTACGATGAAATTTCAGAAAATTTATCTGATGTAATATTTTCTCTTGACTACCCAGTCGGAGGCCCAGGAGCTATTCCTCAATTTATTTTATCTAAATATGTATCTTCACATGTTAAGGTAATCCTAGGAGGACAGGGTGGTGATGAAATTTTTGGTGGGTATGTAAGATATTTAATATTAAATTTAGAAACAAAATTAAAAGAGGTAATTTTTAATAATAATGAAAATTCCATCAATCAGTTAACAAATTTATTACCTTCTTTATCAAATTTAAAAGAATATTTACCCATGCTATCTTCATTATGGAGTGAAGGTTTATTTAATAATGAAGATCTGAGGTATTTCTCTTTGATAGACAGATCAAAAACAATAAGAAATCTATTTGATTTCAGACCAAAGGATTATCAAAATAAAAGGGAGGAGTTTCAAGTTCTTTTTAATTATAATAAAAATAATTCTTCATTATCGATAATGAATAAAATGATGAATTTTGATATAAAATATTTTTTACCAGCTTTATTACAAGTTGAAGATAGAGTAAGTATGAACTTTTCTTTAGAATCAAGAGTTCCTTTTCTTGATAATAATCTTTTTAATTTTTTATCAACCATACCTAATAATATTAAATTTTCAGGAAATACTCCAAAATATATTTACAAGGAGGCATTTAAAAAAGATTTGCCAGATAACATTTTACATAGAAAAGATAAAATGGGATTTCCGGTGCCGCTGAGAAAATTACTTACAGAAAAGAAAAAATACATATTGCAAGATATAATATCAGGAATGATAGAAAAAAAACGTCCATTTATGAATATCAAGGAATTGAAGAAGTTTAATGCTGACGATATAGATGATAGAGGTTTATGGGCTTTAGTGAGTTTAGAATTATGGTATAGAAATTATTTTGACTGAAAAGATAAAATAAATAAAAATTAACTACTACGCAAATGCAGACCAATTAAAAATTAACTACTTAATTTTAAATAAATGAAATTTAATAAAAAATTAACAAATTTTGATCAAGATTATAATGTTATAATAACAGTTGATGCGGATTGGGCGCCAGAGTTCATGATAAAAAAAATATCAAATATCTTTTTGAAAAATAACATTTCAGCCACTTTTTTTGTTACACACAAGTCTAATTACTTAAAGGAATTAGTAAAAGAAAAAAATTTTGAAGTTGGGATACATTTTTATAAATTTGCGTATAAGGACGAAAAAGCTCAAAAAAAACATGATGAAGAATTAATTAATTTTTACTCTGAAATTTGTGATTTTTATAAAACAGATATTATTTCAAATAGATTTCACAGACTTCAATATTCTTATAGAGATTTTGAATTTTTAAAAAATATTGGAATTAAAAATGATTTATCTAACTTACTGTTTAATCAAAAAAATATTGAACCACACTACAATATTTTATATGACATTATTCAGTTACCATATTTTTTTGAGGACGGAATATGTGAAAATATAGGAGAGAACTTTTATAATAAAATTGAAATATTTTCTAAAGGAATGAAGATATTTAATTTTCATCCATTAAATATTTATATAAACTCCTCGAAAAAAAACCACAGAGAATTCCTGTTCAAAATTCCAGACTTAGTTACTGTTGAAGAAGACTCTGTAAAACAATTTATTAATAAAGAATCATTTGGTTCATGTGATTTTCTAATAGAATTGATTAAAAAATTAAAAAAACAAAAAACAAACTTTTTTAAAGTAGATAACTTTGCTAAAAAACTTTATGGAAATAAGTAATAAAAAAATAGTAATTATTGGTAACCAGTGGATAACTCAATATTTAGTTAACAAACTTATTGATAATAAAATTAAACCTTTTTTAATAATTTCTTCTGCTGTAAAAAACTCAGAACAAACTTCAGGGTATGCAAATTTAAAAAATTTAGCAAAAAAATATAATATAAATTATTTTATTGCAGATAATTTTGATATTTCAGATGAAATAGTAAATAAAGTTAAAAAGCTTTCATTAGATTTAGCAATAGTCTTTGGTTGGCAAAGGCTTGTTCCTCAAAGTTTTATAAAAGTTTTAAATGGAAATATTTATGGAATACATGGTGGACCTCATAAACCGCCAAGATGTAAAGGTAAAGCAGTCTTTAATTGGGCGATAATTATGGGTTTCAAAAGATTTTTTTTATATTTGTTTAAGATTACTGAAAAAGCAGATAGTGGAGATATAGTGGATTTAGTAAAGTTTGATATAAATGAAACTGATAATATACTTTCTGTGTATGAAAAAAATTGTGTTATTTCGACTAGATTAATTCTAAAGAATTTACATAGAATCTTAGAAAAAAAATCAAAATATAAAAAACAAAATAATAATAAATCAACATTTTCATTAAAAAGAATTCCTGAAAATAGTGGTATAGATTGGACATTAACATCTGAAAAAATTATTAATTTAGTAAGAGCTGTTTCACCTCCCTATCCCTCAGCTTTTACCTTCTTAAAAGGAAAAAAGATTTTTATTTATAACGCACAACTATTTGTTGATAATGATTTTTATAATAATAAGCCTGGTGTAATTGTCGATATTTTTAATGAGTCTAATCATTTTGTTGTTAAAACAAAAGATTCTAATATTTTAGTAACCAATTCCTCAATTCTATCAAAAAATTTAAAAGTTGGAGCTAAATTTTTGGAAAAATCAGGAGAAAAGATACCTTATCCCAAATTTTAATGAATTCTGGTATAAATTTTTTCAAATAGATATCAATGCTTTCCAAGTATTATCAACCTATGATTATGTTGACTCCTTTAAGTTAAACATTGAGAAACATTATATAAAAAACTTTAGATCATTTTATTTTAAAAGATTTAATATAAAATATTCTAATACGTAATAAATATTTTTAAGTAGTAAAAACCTTATTAAACATTGTTATTTAAATAAAATATTTTCTTAATAGTACTTGCAAAAATGTGGTATTTTTCTGGGCTTATTGAGAAAATTTTATATAATTTTAAAAAATTGTGATTTGATGTCTTATTACTTTTATAATTTTGATCTACAATTTGGTCAAAATTATTTATAAAGTTCTTATAAGTAAATTTTCCTTTGATTACAAATTCCTCAAAATTACGATCTACAAGATTTTGAAGAAATTGTGTATCTTTAATTTTATTGATAACTGATTCAAAATTGGAAAAGTCTTTTTTTAATTCTATATAATTTCTTTTCTTTAAAATTTTTGAGTACTTCCCAGGAAAAGCTATTATTGCTGTTTTAAAAAAAATTGCTTCAAATACTCTCGGTGATATACCAGTTGCATCTAAATTATTATTTAACTTATTAAAAACTTTATCTATTTTTTCTTTTTGTAAATTACGATCATTTGATAGTTTCCATAGTTTGCCATCTAAATCAACTAGGCATGATCCGCTTTCTGTTAATAAACAGCATTTACTATTTTTTAATTTTTCATACCAATTATTTCCATAAATTCTTTTATCTTCCTTGTAATCAATATCAACTTTAATTTTACTTTTAATTCTTTTTAGATAGGAAAGAGTTTTTGTACATATTATTTTTTTTTCTCTCCCAATAGTTCCCATGATATAAGGAATATCTCTACCCCTATAAAATATATCAAGAGTTCTTTTAGAAATATGTTTTAATTTCTTAATTCTTTTGTCAGGTAAATACCCAGTAAGTGTTGGTAAAACTTTTATATTATTATTAATTAATTCTTTATAAATAATTGATTTAGTTTTTGTATTATGAAGGCATGAGAATAAAATATTAATTTTTAACTCTACGACTTTTTTAACTATATTATGAGTGTCTCTATATTCATCTTGAATAAAAAAAATCTTAAGTCCATTAAATTTATTTACTGCTCTACTAATTTTGTTTGAAAAAAAAAAATCACTAATGATGAAAACGTTCCAGTGAATAACCACTACGTCAAAAAAATTAAAATTAATTGATTTGAACAAATATTTAAAAGTTGGATCAAAATACCAAATTTTATTTTTAGAATATTTCTTAAATGATGTTATATGATCTAAACAAGTTTCTGACATATTTTTGTTGTTCAATTCACATATAATCAGAATCTTATGCATTTTTATTTTTTAATTAAGTGAGAATTATTTTTATATTTTTTTTTAAACTCACTCTCAACTATCCTATCAAATTTTTTTATAAATGTTCTATACGAATATTTTTCTGACAAAATTATGTCTTCATAGGTCCTGTTGACCATTTTTTGAAGATACTCCAAATCTTTTAATTTTGTTAAGATTTCTTTTATATTGTTGAAATCTTTATTTAAGGGAATGTAATGAATATTAGCCTTTAAAATATTTGAGTATTCTCCCCTTAATCCAATCATTACGGTTTTAGTTAAAGCTGCTTCAAAAGCTTTTGGAGGTAATGTATTAACTACAACTTTTCCTTCTTGACTAAAATAATCCTTATAATTTTTTCTTAAATAAAGCTCATCTTCAATTTTTTCTCCATCTCTACATTCACTTAAGATTTTCATTTTATCTTTCATATGTTTGGGGTTGTTGCTAATGTTTGAAGAACCAGATTCTGTAATAAGTGTAGATTTAGAATTTTGAAGCATATTTAAATAACTTTTTCCTTGAAGTTGCTCTTTGTATTTTAATTTAATATCTATGTTAAAATCTGAATTAATTGTATGTTTTTTGAACTGTTTGCCAATTAAATACTTTTTAAAACCAAGCTCTCCATATGCAAATCCAATATCATTTCCTCTGTAAAAAATATCAATACCTCTATCTTTTATTTTTTTATGAATAAAATTTTTTTTATTTACATAAGCGGGAAGGGTATTGATAATTTTAGCAAATTTAAGTTTATTTTTTGGATAAAGATACTCTTTTACATTATTATTAATGGCACAAGCAGAAAATATTATATCTGGTCTAATAACAGAATACTTTTTCGTGTTCTCATTGATAAAGTCGTATTCATCTTGACTAAAAAAAACTTTAACTCCCTTAAAGTTTCTAATTTTTTTTTGTAAACTATCATTTGTTTGATGAAAATAAAGGTTAGTATAAACTTGCTTATAAAAATGAAAGACAATAATCTGATATTTATCTAAATTTAAATCAATTGCATTCTTAAAACCAATGTTTGTTAAACTAATATAATCAATATTAAATTTTGAGAATTCTCCAAATGAAGTTAAATTTTCAATTATGTTTGGTATTAGCAGATCTCTGCTGCATTGATCAAAATTAATACCGTGAATAATTAATACATGTAATTTTGAAGATTGAATTTTTTTAATAATCTTTTTCTCAAAATTTTCCCAATTATATTTTTTTTTGTAAAAATTATATGAGTTTATTTTGTATTGGAAAATTTTTTTAGATGTCAAAAAAGTAAAGATTTCGACAGTAGCTTTCTGTAAATTATTTTGAGTGTAAGTTTCACCTATCTCATTTCGGTGGATATAATTTGAAAGATTAGTAGTATTAGAGGAAAGAACAGACAAACCATTTTGCAAGTATTGACCAAATTTATTAGGACTACAAAATTCGTAATTTATTACTTCAGATAGATACGGAATAATACCGACATCATATTTACCTATAACTTTATTAAATAAATTTAAACTAATACTTTTTTTTAAAAATAAAGTTGTGTTTAAAGATTTTCCACATAATTTGATGAGTTTTTCTTTATTATATTTGTCAAGATTTGAAAGATATATGTCTACTTGGGCATGTAACTTATATTTTCTATGAAGAATTTCCCATGCTTTAATAAAATACTCAATTCCTTTAATTTTTGGAAAAAAATTTGCAATTAAAATACATTTTATTTTTTTTTTTGGTTCTTTAACTTTTATGTGAAAATTTTTACTTTGTGTATTTGGAATATAGATGAATTTATTTTTATATTCTGGATATATTTTTTTATAATAGTCTATAATACCTTCGCTAACACACATAATAAAAGATGATTTACCCATAATCTTTTGTTCCATCTGCATTTTAATTTCTTCTATATCCGGTATTTCATCTAAAGATTCTTTATGACACAATTCTTTGAAGTCGGAGATAAATTCTATCTTATATTTATTAGAAATAAAGTATGATAACAGATTTGCGTTAATATCTGTTCCGATTACAAAGTCAAACTTATCAAAATTTATTGAACATTCATTTATTACTCTTTCATAAATTTTAGATCTACTTTCCCACCAATTTAAACTTTTAAGTGATTCAATAAATTTTTTATCTAAAAATTTGTATAGATCTAATAAAGTAAAATTTTTATTTTTATAATATTCATAATATTTTAGATAGAATAAAGCTTTTAATCGAAATTTTAATGGTACTTTATCAATATATTTTTTAAAACTTCCTTGATACTTATTGTTATAAAAATCACTTAAATTTATTACATCAAAACCTATTTCTTTGTATTTAATACTCTTAATGTAAATCTTATTTTCATTTACTTTATCTTTAAAGCTAGCTTCTAGGCTATTATTATAAAAATCAAGAACTGTAACATCATAATTATTGGTTTCTAGGGATTTGATTAACAATTTAATTCTTGGATCAATAAAAATACATCTATCAAAAGAAATAATTGCAATTTTTTTTTTCATCTGTTTATTAATCAACTTGGTCATCAACAATACTATATACTATTTGTATAATCTAGTTTTTTAGAATTGATTTTTTTTTAATTAAGCTTATCATTTGAAAATGTTAAAACTTTTTGTAACTGGTGGAATGTTTCCGATCTGTTCTTACATAGTAGATTCAGAATTAAAAGAAAAAAAAATGACAAATACAATATTATCAATCTTAAAAAAAAAGATACTCAAACGTATTGATAACAAATTCAATAATAGTTCAGAAAAAAAATAGGCGATACATTGTTATTAAAAAGTAGCATTCAAGTTTCAACACCAAATTTTTAAATGTCAATTATTTACAACTCTATAAATCTTTTATCAATTTTTTTGCTTTACCCTTTAAATTATATTTTTTCAACTGTAATTAGATTTATTCCTAAAAAACGACATGTTCTTCATATATCTTATTCAGTTCATATAGCTTATTATACTACTCGTATTCTCAGAGAGAATAAGATACAAGCTGATTATTTATCTGTAGACCCAACCAATCATTGGAATAAATTTGATTATTTTTTCGATTCCAGCAAAAGACTTTTTTTTTTAAATGAGTTTTTAACGTTATGGACTTTATTAGCTAGATATAAAATTATACATATCCACTTTTTATATACTCTGTCAAAAACTGGTTGGGAAATAAAATTTTTAAAAAAATGTAATATTAAAATCATTATTCACTACAGAGGTAATGAATCAAGAAATTTAGAAACTATTAAGAAATTATATGATGATTTTCAATGTAAAAATTTAGATAAATATGTTTTAACTGATTGGCAAAAGAAAAAAAGAAAAATGGAATCCTTTGCAGATCAAATTCTAGTTACTACGCGAGATTTATTAGATTTTAGTCCAAACGCTATTCATATGCCGTTTTTTTCACCAGCAATTAAAGAGAATGTTTTCAACAAAAATATTAATAATTTAAGAATTGTTCATGCTACAAATCAACCAAATGTAGAAGGTACAGAGCAGTTAATTCAAATTTTAAATGATTTAAAAAAAGAGGGGTTCAAATTTGATTTAATTAATGTACGAAATAAAACCTATAATGAAACAATGAAAATTCTTAGGAAATCCCACCTATCTATAGGTAAGATGAAGATGGGAGATTATGCAAACTTTCAGGTTGAAAGTATGTATTTAGGAATACCAGTAATCACATATGTTCGTAAGGATATTTTAGAAAGATTTTCATACCTCAAATCTTCCGGAATAATTTTTACTGATTTTAAATCAATTAAATTTGAAATCCGTAAGATACTCAAAAATCCAAAGAAATTAATCACAATTAGTAAAAAAATAAAAACTTTTTCAAATAATTTTCATAATAATAAAATTATTTCTAATAAATATGATGAAATATACACCAATGTATTATTAAAATGAATATTCTTTTAATTTGTGATTATCATAAAGATGTGGCTCAAAATATGCTAGATCATATAAAAAGCTTCCATAAATATTCAGAAAATCTTGTTACACAATTATCAATTTTTGGAAAGATTCCTAATAGCGTAAATTTAAATAGTTTTGATGTGATTATTATTCATTATTCTGTATATATTTTAGATTCTGATTTTTTATCTCAGAGTTGTATAGAAAGAATTAAAAGTTTTAAGGGTATTAAATGTATTTTTGTTCAAGATGAATACAGGAACGTAAATAAACTTATTGAAAAACTTAATTATATTGAAGTAGATTTTTTATATTCATGTATGAATAAAATGACGTCACGTAAAGTATATAAAAGTCTGAATGATAAAACAAAAATAATAGAAACATTACCATCATATATTTCAGAGGAATTATTAAACAAAAATTTAGAACTTCCTAAAATAAATAAAAGAAAAATAGATATTTTTTATAGATCAAGAGAAATATGGGAATGTGGTTCATTTGGTTATGAAAAACAACAAATATTTAAATACTTTAAGAAAAACGTCCCTAAAGAATTTATAATTGATATAGATACAGATGAATTTAAAAGAATTTATGGTGAAAAGTATTTAAAAAAAATTATGAACTCAAAGACAATACTTGGTACTGAAAGTGGTTCAAGTTTGATTGATTATAATTCAGAAATAAAAAATAATTTACTTAGTTTTAGAGAGGAATTTCCTAATAAAACATTTTACGAATTTGAAAAAGAATTTTTAAAAAAAATTGATAATAAAACTACAATAAAAGTAATCTCTCCACGATGTTTTGAAGCAGCTGCTTTAAAGACAACTATGATACTATTTAAAGGTAATTATTCTGGAATTTTATTACCTAATATTCATTATATTCCACTAGAAAAAGATTTTTCAAATTTTAGTGAAATTATTAAAAAATTAAAAGATCATAAATATTTACAGAAAATTGCAGATCAAGCTTTTAAAGATATTGCAAAAAACCCTAAATATCATTTTAAAAAATTTATACAAGATTTTGACGCAACCCTAAAAAGTGTTAATAAGAAAAAGATTTTTAAAAAAAGAAGCCCTGAATTCAATACCTTTGAATTTATAAATTATAAAAATAGATTTAGAAGAAAAATTTCATATTTTTTTTTAAAAAGAAACTCTTTTTTTTTTAATTCAATTAAAAGTGCTATTAAATCTTCGATATTATTAGTATCTAAAATAAAAAACTATTTGTTTGGTATTTTTTTTCATCTTTTCTTTAAAATATTTAAAATTAAATACATAGATAATTTTTATGAACCGACTAGTGTCTTGATTTATAAAAAATTATTTTTAAATTCTTTAATACCTTATTTTTTAATTAATATTTTTAGATTTAAAAAAAAAAAATCCATTAAGCCTTATTTAAATTCTCAGTCTAAAAAACGTAGTATTTTATTTTTTGGACATTGTTATTATAATTTTTTATATCTTTCAAAGGCATTAAAAAAAAGAGGATGGGACTCATTAAATTGTTCTATTGATTATCCAAATGATAAAAATGCTAAATTTAACCATGGTTCCGAATTAAATTTATATGACCCAGATTCAAAAATTTTATCTAAAAATATTATAGATTTTTTTTCTCATATAGCTGGAAGGTTTAATATGATCCACTTTTATGGTTATGGAGTAAATTCTTTGTTTCAAGAAATTTCTATACAAACTAATTTACACGAATTTTTCTATCCCTTAGATTTAATTTATTTGAAAACAAAAGGAATTAAAATTGGTTATACGACTAGCGGTTGTAATGATGGTACTAGTCAATCTTCATTAATGACGGTTAATAGAATTTGTAATAAGTGTGTATTGCAAAAAGATCATATGGTTTGCTCTGACAAAAGAAATCTAAATTGGGGCGATAAGAGGGATCGAATTATTGACTTGTTTGCAACAGAAAGTAATTATTCCTTAGACTTTCAGTCAACAAATAACTGTTTCAGAGAACCATTAACTCAGGCACTCGATAAAGAGGTTTTTAAAAATAAAGATTATTTTTACAAAAAGGGTAATCCTATAAAAATATTTCATTCCGTTGGAAACTTACAATTTAGAACTCATAAAAAAGAAAATGTTAAAGGAAGTTTTATTATCCTTCAATCAATAAATAGATTAATTAAAGAAGGTTACGATATTGAACTGATACATTTTGATAAAAATATTCCGAATAAAAAATATATTAAATTTATGAATAATTCTCATCTTGTCGTAGATCAGATAAATTATGGAAGATATGGTTCTACGACACGTGAAGCACTTATGCTTAATAAACCAGTAGTTTGTAATTTATCTAAATCGGAACCTAATAATTTTAGAACATTAGAGTCATTTTCTTCTATTCCAATTATTTCATGTAACGAAAATAATTTTTATAAAATATTAAAAAATACTATAGAATCAATTTATTCTGGAAAAATAAATGAAAAAATTAAAAATAATGTTTACAGAGATTATGCTTTAAAATGGTTTTCTGCTGACAGTTGTGCAGAGAGATTTGAAATCGTTTACGATAAATTACAAGAAGGTAAGTTTCCAAGAGAAATTGAAAAAGAAATGTTTAATAAATAGCTATGTTAATCTATTTCTCATTGATTTAGTAACCTCTGCTAAACTTCTTATTTGGCTTAAGTTATTTAATTTAAATTCTAATAACTGAATCATACCATCTTTTGTAGATACAATTATTGTGTTTTGTTTGCGTTCACATATTTGGCCTGGTATAGCAAAAAAGTCATATTTTGGTGAAAATCTTTTTGCTTTGTAAATAACAATCTTTTTTTTAATATTATTATTTAAAAAACAAAATGCACCTTCAAAAGGATACGAACTTGCTCTTATTATAGCTAAAACAGATCTAGTTTTATTATTCCAATTTAATTTTGAATCTTCTGGTTTTCTTGGAAAACATCTTAACGTTTTAATTCTAGTGTCTTGAGGAATTAATTTTTTTTTCTTTATTGCTTTAATTGATTTTTCAAATAAGCCTGGAGAAATTTTTTCGGACCATTCATAAATGTCATGAATATATGTATCATCATTAATTTTATAATATTTTTTACTCAAAACAGGACCAGAATCAAGTTCAGTGGTCATTTTATGAATCGTGAGAGCAATTTTTTTTTCAAAATTTAATATTGCCCAATTTGGGCATGCATTACCCTTATATTTAGGTAAATCTCCCATATGAGCATTTAAAATTCCAAACTTGAAATAATTTAAAAACCAGGAAGGCAGTATATTTAACCAATTACATGATATACAAAGATCAACATTAGCATTTTTTAGGAAATCAATATTTTTTTTTAAGTTAAGCCCAGTCAAATATATTGAATTATTTTTTTGCGCAAATTTTTTAAAGTCATCATACCCAACATTATAAAATTTTTCAGGCTTACATGTCCAAACGAAACCAATTTTGTAACCCATTTTAGATAAATAATTTCCGGTTTTTAAAAGTAAATTTGTTCTACCCAAAATTCCAATTTTCATATTCAGAGAATACAAGAAAATTATCATTAAATAAATTGGATAATTAATAATTCATATTTTTAATTTCAAAATTTATTTAATTGACTGAAGCTTTATATTTTTAAAATTTGAATTTATCAAATTGTCTAGAAAGGTTTCAGTTCCTGCTAATTTGTTTCTATACTTTTCTATTGCCTTATAATTTAAATCTTGAAGTTTATCATTATTCTTTTTTCTTAAATTATTATAATTTTTCATGTTATTTGAATTTAAAAAAATATGAATAGGATGAAAGTTAAGTATATTAATTTTTCCAAAGAGAATTAATTTCTTCCAATTAAAATTTCTATCATTAAACGCAACATCATCCTCCCAATTATAATTGATCCTTTCAACATTTGCATTTTCATAATGATGAATAAACCTTTTCACGTAGGGAAACTTATAAGTAAAAAGGGTTAAATCCATAGTTAATTGAGAAAATTGGCTAAATATTTTGTTAAATAAAACGCTAGAACTATATAGACTATGGCTTCTCATTAATTTTGCGTCTGGAACTATATTTAATAAATTCCTAACAATTTCAAATTCTGAGTTTCCCTGAGTAGAACCTCTAAGAAAATTTGGATGAATTCCTATGTTATGACCATCCTTCCGAATCTCATCTATAATGTCTGTTTTATGAGTAATAAAAAAGGTGGATTTAATTTTTTGTTTTCTTAATTTACCTAATATATAATCAATGCAGATGTCTGGTGCCCAGTCAATGTCAAATGTTAAATGATACGAACTCATAGAACTTAACTTATAAAACTAAAAAAAAATTGTAAGATGTGTTATTTAACAGATATTTACAGCCTTAGTAAAGAAAAAATACCTAATTTAGATTTTAAACTTAATTTCTTTGACGAAATCATTTATGATTCTATATCTAAGAAAAGGTCATATATAAACACTAAATGAGTTGAAAAAAATTAATCTTAAAGAGATTGATGAAAAAGGATTATGGGCGTTAATATCTATTGAGTTATGGCATCAAATTTTTCACGAATCTGTAAAAAGAATAAAATTTTAGAGGAAATAAATGAATAAGATAATTTTAGGAATAGGAGGATATACAACTGATTCCTCAGCAACACTTCTAATTGATGGAAAACTAATTGGGTCTATAAATGAAGAGAGGTTTACAAGAAAAAAGCATCAAGGTGGTTGGCCAAAAAACTCTATTGAATATTTAATGAAACTTGGATCACTCAAACCTAACGATATAGACCATGTGACATTTACATATGATCCAGAAATTAGACTAAAAAAAAGACTAAATTATTATTTTAAAAATTTTTTTTATAACCCTTATTTCATCTCAAAATATATGTTTTATGAGTGGAACTTTGTCAGAAAATTTAAAAAAAAATTGTCAGACTTCTCTAAGAAAACAAACTCACAAATTTTTTATGTAAAACATCATGATGCACATGCAGCTTCAGCCTATTTCATGTCAGATTTTGATAAAGCTGCTTATTATACTATCGATTGGAGAGGTGAGTGGGAAACATCTACATCAGGTACATATATAGATTCAAAATTAAATCAGCTATATAAATCCGAATATCCAAATTCTCTTGGTTTATTTTATAATGCTATAACACAATATTTAGGTTTTGGAAGTAACGATGAATATAAAGTAATGGGTTTGTCATCATACGGTAGTCCTGAATTTTTAAATGATTTTTCAGAAATAATTACGGTTAGTAATGGAAAATTATTAATTAATAAAGACTATATAGATGAATTTAATTATCCTTTTTTAAAAAAAAAATTTTATCAAAAGTTTGGTTCATCAAGAATCCCTAATACCAAATTATCTCAACATCATAAAAATATTGCATCTAGTGTTCAAAAAGTATTTGAAGAATGTGTTATTTCACAAATTAACCATCTTCAAGAAATAACAAAGTTGAAAAACCTAGTTATTGCTGGTGGCTGTGCTTTAAATGGACTTATGGTAGGGAAAATTACGGAAAAAACAAAATTTGACAATGTTTTTGTACCGCCGGCACCCGGTGATGATGGGCTAAGTTTAGGTTCTGCCTTTTATGTAAATCAGATTGTAAATAAAAAAAAAAAATATGTTCATAAATCAGCTTCCCTTGGAACCTCTTACTCTAATGAAGCAATAAAAATAATATTAAAAGATACAAAATTTAAAATTATTTATTCAAAAAATATTACCAAAGAAACTGCTCTTCTTCTAAAAAAGGGCAAAATTGTTGGCTGGTTTCAAGGCAGAATGGAATTAGGGCCAAGAGCTCTGGGTAACAGATCTATATTGGCAAACCCACTTATTAAAAACATTAAAGATAAAATTAATAAAAAAATAAAATTTAGAGAAAACTTTAGACCATTTGCTCCTGCAGTAATAGAAGAAAAAACGAATACATTTTTTGTTTATAATGGAAAAAGTTTTTATATGAATATTGTTAGACCAGTAAGAGAAAAATATAAAAGTATATTACCAGCTATCACTCATGTTGATGGAACTGCTAGAATACAAACAGTAAATAAACTACATTCAAGATTGTTTTGGGAGTTGATTAGCGAATTTGGAAAACTTACAAAATATCCTATTTTATTAAATACATCTTTCAATGTAATGGGAGAGCCAATCGTTGAAAACCCATATCAAGCAATAACATGTTTTGAAAAAACAGATTTAGATTACTTAATAATCGGAAATTATATCATACAAAAATGAAAGAAAAAAATAAAAGGATTAATGTAGAAATTTTAGTTAGTTCAAATGAGGTTCTTAATTGGTTAAATATAATAACAAAAAATAAAGAGTTACAAAAAATTGATTTTAAATTCACTAGAAGTTCTAAAACCTATTTAAAAACTTTAACGACACATTATTGCTCAAAAAAAATAAAAAATCTTTATCAGAAAAGTAATTTTAAAACTAAATTATTAAAAATTAAAAAACAAAAAATTACAAAAATTAATAGTCAAACTGATATTATTATATCAAATAATGGATTAGATATTGCTGAAAAAAAAAGAGCAAGAAAATTTTTACTTTGGTTTCCAAAAAATACAGTGTCATTTGATAAACTCAATATTTACCAAGATTCTATCTCAAGTAGTTATCTATTAGGAAAAAAATTATCAAACATAGAACTTTTTAAAACCTCCCAAAAATTCAATAAAATTAGCTGCTTTAGAAATTTAACAGTGATCAATGATCATGCTCTTTATTATAGTCATGAAACATATTATTCTAAAATTATTGTTTTACTTATAAATCTTTTTAAAAAATTATTAAAATTCGGATTTAACGATTTTGAATCAGATTTGGTTGATATTAAAAAAATTCAATCAGTTAATATAAATCAGACTAATTATTTAGATAATTTTAATGTAGTTAGATCATTGAAAAGAATTACTAATTCAAAACAACTTATAAATACAAAAGGAAATTGGAAAATAAAAATAAAAAAAATAGATAAAAATAAAAACTTTTTGTATAAAAAAACGATACCCCCTTTTAAAGATTCTTTAATTAATGTTCTGGATAATCAAAATTTTTCTGTTGCCGATCCTTTTTTATTTGAAAATGAAAAAGAAACATGGCTTTTTTTTGAAAAAATATCTAATGACGGTAAAGGTAGTATATTTGCAAAAAATTTAGATTCAAAAGAAAATAAAAATCATATGGTCAAAATTTTTAATAAGTCCTATCACATGTCATTTCCTAATATATTTTCTTATAATGGTGAAATATTTATGATACCTGAAACCGCTCAATTAAAAAAAATTAACCTTTACAAATGTCAGAAATTTCCAAATAAATGGGTTAAAGTTAAAACTCTACTGGATAATTTATATGCAACGGATACAGTAATCTTTTTTTGGGATAATTATTTTTGGATGTTTACGGAGATTAGATCTGATAATTCTTTCTATAGTGATTTGATTTACCTTTTTTGGTCTAAATCACTTACAGGGAAATGGGTTGAACATCCAATGAATCCTATTGTCAATAACCCTAACAATTCAAGATCAGCTGGACAAATTATTTTTGACAAGGATAAAATAATTCGACCCTCTCAAAGCTCTATTAATGGTTATGGAAATTCTATAAAATTTATGAAAATTTTAGAGCTATCAAAAAAATATTATCTTGAAGAAAATTATTCCAGTTTAAACCCTGACGATTTTTCTGTAAATAAAGTGCACACTTACTCTAAGTCAGACAATTATGAAGCTATTGATTTTTTTATTTAAAAAAAAACTTTATAATTTTCTCATAACTTTCTATAGTCTTGATTAATGAAAATAATTGTAACTGGTGGAAATGGTCAAATTGGCTCCCATGTAATTGAATTACTTATAAAGGAGAATGTAGATCAAATCATTAATATAGATAATTTTATAACAGGTAAGAAATACCATCTATTAGATCATGAAAAACTAATTAAAATAGATGGTTCAGTAGATGATTCAATTCTTATTAATAAAACTTTTGAGGAATTCAAACCTAATATTATTATCCATACAGCTGCATCTTATAATGAGCCACAAAACTGGGTTAGAGATGTAAAAACCAATGGAATTGGTACAGTCAATCTAATTCAAAACTCATTAAAATTTAATATTGAAAAATTTATTTATTTTCAGACTTCACTTTGTTATGGAAATAAACCACTTCAAAACCCAATTAAACTTAGTCATCCAAATTTTCCAGGAACTAATAGCTATTCTATTTCCAAAACCATAGGAGAGGATTACTTAAAACTCTCAGGACTAAACCATGTTACTTTTAGATTGGCAAATGTTATAGGGCCAAGGAATTTATCAGGACCTTTGCCCATATTTTATAAAAGATTAAAAGAAAAAAAAAAATGCTTCGTTACAAAATCTAGAAGAGATTTTGTTTTTGTAAAAGATCTTGCAAATATAGTATTACAGGCAGTCAAAGGAATTGGTAAGGGTACGTACCATTTTAGTTGTGGAAAGGATGTATCAATAATTGAACTTTATGATGAAGTAGTTAAACAAATGGGTTTAAATGATTATCCTAAACCAGATATTCAAGATATATCAAAAGATGAAGTGAGGTCCATTCTTACTGATCCTGAAAAAACTTTTGAGGATTTTGGAAAGATTAATTTCACAAGCCTCGACGTTATTGTGAAAGAAGCGATTGAATACTACGAAAAGTTTGGGGTGGGAGAAACCTTTACTCATGCAAAAGTTAAAAACTAACAATAAAAAAAAAATACTTATAACTGGTGGTGCTGGGTACTTAGGTATAAATTTATATCTAAAGTTTAAGGAATTTTATGAAATCATAATAATAGACAATCTAATTACAAATGTAATAGAAATTGAAAAATTAAAAAATATAAAAACTTATAATTTTGATATCAAAGACAAAAACAAGTTAAGAAAAATTTTTATTAAATACAAGCCTAATTTTATTATACATTCTGCAGCTTCATATTCAGACCCTAATAATTGGAATAGGGATATACATACTAATACTTTAGGAATTTTAAACTTAATTTATCTTTCAGAAGAATTTAATATTGAAAAATTTTTATATTTTCAGTCGTCAAATTGCTATGGTGAAACAAATGCCAAAAAACTTACAGAGAGCTCACCATGTGCTCCTGGATCATCGTATGCAATATCTAAAACAAGTGCTGAACAATATCTACAAATTTCTGATATTCCATATATATCATTAAGACTTTGTATTGTTTATGGACCATGGCATTTTAGTGGTCCAATTCCAATTTTTTATAAAAATGCCATAAATAAAAGAAAATCTATAATTACTGAAAGTCATAGACAGTTTTTATATATGGATGATTTTTTAAAACTAATTGAAATTATTATTTTAAAAAAATTAAAGAAACAAAGAATTTACAACGTAAGTTCTAATGAAAATATTTCAATGCAAGAATTATTCAAAAAAATTAATAATAAATTAGGAATTAATAATTCAAATTATGAGGTTAAGTCTGTTTCTACTTTTGATATTAAATCTGTTCCTCTAGATAACTCCCAAATAAAGAAAGATTTTAATTGGCAACCCTCAACATCAATTGATCAAGGGTTAGAATATTTATTACAATGGTATGAAAACAACTTTGTCGGAAAAGACTTTTCACATCTAAAAATAAACTAAGTAATTAAATGGTTTCTTTTATTAATTTTGGTTATTTAAAAGTAAATATAAGGAATATATTTGGTTATCCAAATCTTATTAAAAGATTACAATCACCGTTTTTATTTAACTATTTAAACCCTCTTCCTAATGAGATGATTTTAGATTATGGATGTGGAGCTGGTTTCTTTAGTGCAGAAATAGCAAAAAAAAAAAGCACGAGTTTATGCATTAGACGTATCAAATAATTTAGATATAAGTAATATTGATAATACAAAAATTAATTATTGTTTAATAAAACCTAATAAAAAATTACCATTTAAAGAAAATTACTTCGATAAAATATTAATTTCTGAAGTACTCATGGCTTTAGATAACAGAAAATTCGTAGTTCGTGAAATGAAAAGGATTCTAAAACCGGGAGGTTCGATTTATTGTTTGAATTTTGAAAAAAGTAATTTAATTAAATTTTTATACAATAAAAAACTTTTTTTATTATTTTTAAAAGTTTTTTTTTCAAATTTTCCAAATAATTATGATCAATATTGGAAAAAGAATCTAGCGTCTCAAGATGTTTTTTATGATAAATTTCCCTCCAAAAATGAAATAAAGGATTTATTTATGAAAAGTAAATTAAATATAATTTCACAAATGAACATATGTAAAGGTATAGGTTTAGAATTAATTTATTTAATGCAATTTTTTAAGTTTTTAAAAAAGAAAAACTTTAATAATTCATTCTTTATGTATTTATTTTTAGCTTCGATAAATTTTATCCTTCCAGTAAGAGATAGATCATCGGTGTTGACCATTATAAAAAAGAATGATTAATTATAATTAACTTATTAGGATTAATTAATTGAATGCTTAAAATAATCAAAAATTCAAAAATTTTTAATAAAACTAACAAATTTTTTAATAATTATCCAGTTAGAAAAGTTAATATTTATTTTCAAGCATGCAATCTAACCTGTCCGATGTGCAGTGTAAATGTAAATAATAAAGAAATTGGACAAATTTTAAGAGACTATCCTAATGCTGAAACTGGACCACAACTTAAGATTGATGAATATAAAAATGTATTAAATGTTCTAGCTGATAGTAAACCATCAATTCAAATTCAGGGTGGAGAACCTACATATTTTCCCAAGTTTGTTGAGTTAGTAGAATATATTAGATACGAGCTGAACCTAGTTGTAGGTTTTACTACTAATGGAACACTCTTAGATGAAAATAAAATAGAAAGGCTGTCAAAATGTAATTTAGGAGTAACAATTAGTCTTGATGGTATGCAAGAAAAGCATGATAAGATAAGGGGTATTGGAAATTTTAAAGTTACATCTGAATGTATAGAAAGATTTATATCTAAAAAAAAGAATAATAATGGACTTTTTGTTTCATCTTTATTTTGCATTCATGAAGATAATTTCGATGATATGGAAAGATTAGCAGACTTTACTCTTAATAAGCTGAAAGTAGATACACAAACTATGAGTTATTACATTTTTAAAAATTCAGAATCGCTGTCATTACACGAAAAATGGAGAATAAATAATAATCTTGGTGAAGAATTTAAAATAAAACTTCAAAGTGGAGGCGACTGTTCTAATAAAGATTTTTCAAAACTTAACACCAGAAAAATTTTTGACTCTCATATGAAACTTAAAGAAAAATTTGGTGACAGAATTAATTTTGAGCCTGATTTTAAAACCTTAGATGATTTGGATTCTTATTTCTTTAGTCATAAGGTAATGCCTGACTATTTTAATTATGATAGTTGCGGTCCATCTCTTTTTTCTATTTCTTTAGTTTCAAATGGCGATATACTTTTTTATCCTCAATGCTTTGAAATTAAATTAGGAAATATTAGAAAAACTAATATTAAACAAATATGGAATGGTAAACAAATGAAAGATATAAGGAAGATTTTGAAAAATGGATTGTCTCCAGTTTGTGCACATTGTTGTGCAAATAGAATTAACAAAGTCTCTCCTTTTGTATAAATTCTCTCAGTTATTTTAAATAAAATATTTTATTTTATGTTTTTTTCCATTATTTCCTTTAATAATTTAAATAATGTTAATACTAGGTCTTCATATTACAGGAAATCAGACTTCTGCTGCTCTTTTAAAGAATGGGAAAATTATATACGGGGTAGGTGAAGAAAGATTTACCAGAATCAAAAATTCCAGGTCTTTTCCAGTTAATGCTATTGAATTTTGTCTGAAAAGTGAAGGGATAGATGATATTCAAAATCTAGATGGTATTGCGATTTCATGGAATCCATCTGAAAATATGAGAAACATAAATAGTTCAGGCTTTACTGAATGGAGAAGATATGATCCTGAGTGGTTATACATTGCACCTAATAATTTGTTGGAAAATTATCCAAACCTTGACACAGTTGGTGATTATTTAAAGATAAATTTTGGTGAAAACATTAAAGTTCCAATATATTTTATTAAACACCACTATGCACATTTAGCTGATGCAATATATCAGAGTCCATTCAATAAAGGGTTTGCAGCTGTAATTGATGAGTATAGTGAACGACAATCTGTTACATTGGGAACTTTTAGAAACAATAAATTATCTGTAATTAAAACTATTGATTATCCAAATTCATTAGGAGTTTTTTACTCTGCCATAACAGAATTAATAGGCTTCAAGCCAAATTCTGATGAGTGGAAATTAATGGGAGCATCTGCTTATGGAAATCCAAAAAGATTCAACAATAAAATGGAAAAGATTTTTTCTTGGAATAAGGCTGAGGGTGAATGGATATTAAATACACAATTTATTGAACACAGTAATATGAGAAAAAAAGGTTATTGTAATGAAAAAATTGAAAAGTTTTTTGGTTTAAAAAAAAATAAAAACAAATACCTTGAAAAAGATTACTACGACATTGCTGCCAGTGCACAAGAAATTTTTGAGAAAAGATTATATCAAATCTTAAATCATTATAATCATAAAACGCGTCAAAAAAATCTAGTTGCAGCAGGAGGCTGTTTTATGAATTCTCTTGCTAATGGAAAAATTACTAAAAAAACAAATTTTAAAAAATTATTTATTCCCTATGCTGCTGCTGATAATGGTGGTGCAACCGGAGCTGCACTTTATGTCTGGCATAGGATTTTAAAAAATAATCTAAAAAACTTTAAGGTTCCACCAAGCCCATATTTAGGTCCAAGTTTTAACAATTCAGAAATAGAACAAACCCTTAAGAATTTTAAATTAAATTTTACTAAAATTAACAATATATCTAGGAAAGCCGCTGAAATAATTGCTGAAGGCAAAATTTTAGGGTGGTTTCAAGGAAAAATGGAATTTGGAGAAAGGGCTTTAGGTGCTAGATCAATAATTGCAGATCCAAGAATAAAACAAATGAAAAATTTGATTAATGCTGCTGTAAAATATAGAGAAAGTTTTAGACCTTTTGCGCCTTCAATCATAATTGACAAAGCTCCAGAATGGTTTGAAATTGAGAAGGGAGTCAATGTTCCTTACATGGAGCAGGTTTATAAAGTAAAAAAAAATAAAAGATCTTTAGTTCCTTCAATTGTTCATAATGATGGGACAGGAAGACTTCAGACTGTTATAAAAAGTTTAAATCCAAAATTTTATAACTTAATTGTTGAATTTTATAAAATTACTAAAGTTCCAATTGTAATTAATACATCATTTAATTTAAATAACGAACCAATAGTTTGTTCTCCTAAAGATGCTATCAGAACTTTTTATTCATCTGGAATTGACACATTAATAATCGAAAATTTTTTAGTATATAAATAAAATCTTAAGATTATTTTTTCCATTAATTTAATCTTGGACAAATTTAAAATAATATTTATTCTATGAATTTATAATTGAGATTTATTAATGTCCTAAAGATTATGAGTTTGAGATTATACATAAAATCGATAAAAATTTAATAAATGAATAATTTAAAAATTGATATTTTTACAAAAAAGTACGAGCTACTATATGATAATTTTTTGCAAGAATCTAAAGATTGCTTATTTTATCATTCACTAAAATATAGAAGTTTTCTAACAAGAATTATTAAATATGGTAAACCACTATATTTAATAGCTGTGTATAACAGTAAGATAATTGGAATATTTCCATTGTTTATTTTAAAAATAAAGAATAAATATTCTATTATTAATTCCCTTCCTTTTTATGGAAGTCATGGCGGTATAATAATTTCGCGTGATTTTGTGCAAAAAAAAAAAATTGTGGATTTATTTGTGCAAAAATTACTTTCAATTGTAACAACTGAGAAATGTTTATCTTTAAACATTGTAGACAATCCATTCTTTCCTATGAGTAATTTTTACGAAAACATATTTAAAGTATCTGCTTCAGATTATAGATTCAGTCATATTACAAATTTATCTATTGACGAAAACTATGAAAAGGACTTATTAGGTAAATTTAAATCTCGTAGACGTAATTATATTAGAAATGCATTTAAAGAAAACTTTGAGCTAACAAACGAAAACACATATGATGGGTTTAAGAAAATATATTACTATCATAAGATGAATCAAGAATCTATGGGAAGAAAAGCTAAACCACTTTATGTTTTTAAGGCTTTACATGACACCTTTGTGCCCAACCTCGATTATGACATATATTTTGCCAAAAAAAATAATGAATATGCAGGAGGCTTATTAATTTTTTATTATAAAAATTTCGTTGAATATTTTACTCCAGTTTATAATTTAAAACACTCTAAGTCTAATCCACTAAATTTTTTAATCTTTAGTGTAATGAAAATTGCTGCTAAAAAAGGGATACAATTTTGGAATTGGGGAGGCACTTGGCCATCTGAACAGCAAGGTTTACGTCGTTTTAAAAAAAGCTGGGGAGCTGAAGAAAAAAGATATAATTATTATACGAAAGTTTTTGATAATGAAAATTTTGAAAAAAATATTGAACTTTTAAAAGAAAATTCAGACTTTTTTTATCTTAAAAAATTTCAATAAAAATAATTTTTTATATATTTTTTTTTACTATATAACATTATTGTAATAAAGTTATTTTGAAATGAAAATCCTCCTTAATAAGATTAAATACTACATAACCGAAGAAAATAGATTTGGTTTCAGAAATCATAACGAGCTACCATCTAATATTCTTACAACCGCCAGCTTTCTTGAAGGTAAAGGGTTTGATGTAGACGTAAAAGTTCAAGACTATTTTCTTGAGAAAGATTTTAATAACTATGATTTTTTTGTAGCTTGGGTATCTATAGCAGATGGTTTTTATGAATCTATAGATTATCTAAGAACTGCCAAGTTAAATGGATTAAAAACAATACTTGTCTTATTTGATGATTGGTCAGATCTTAGTAGGCAAATTTTAGAAGAATTTGATTTTATAGATTTTGCCGTTAGAAGGTGGGATATAGAGCATAATCTTATGAATATACTTAATATTTTTAAAAAAAAAAAACATGAAAAGGCAGGATTTGTATCTAGATTATCAACCGGGGAAATAAAAGATTTTGGTGAAAAAATTTATAATACAAAATCTTTAGATCACCTAGGTAGTTCAAGAAAGTGGATTAAAAAACTTGGTGTTGAAAACTTTGATGAATATTCAGTAAGAGCAAGTTCGGGTTGCTTATTTAAATGTACTTTTTGTCATATTGGTAAAAGAACAAATAGATATAGAAAAATTTCTGATTTTATTGATGAATTAAAAGTATTTCCAAAATATTCAAATGTTAAGTTTTTATCGGCTGACTTATTAGCTAATAAAGAGTGGGTTACAAATTTAGCGAATGAAATCATCAATAATAAAATAAAAATTAGATGGATGACAGATAGTAGATTTAACTGGTTTGATGATTTAAATTTTTTAAAGCTTATTGAAAAGTCTGGGTGCAAAAGAATTGATGTTGGTTTGGAGTCATTTAATAACAAAATTCTTAAATCCTACAAAAAGGCATACAATACAGACTTTATCCAAGAAAAGATCATTAATATATGTAAAACTAATATAACTTTAGGAATTAATATGATGATTGGAAACCCTGAAGATGATCTAGCTTCAATTAATCAAACATGTGAATTTTTGAAGCAAATACCAAAAAAACAAATTAAATTACTTGGTGTTCAATATTTAAGACCATTGCCAGGAACAGAAATATACAATAGCTTGATAAAAAGTAAGGTAATATCTAAAGCACATTATAAAGATTTTATTCATTCTAGACATGAACCATTTTTTATTCCAAGCAACTTAACTTATAATACTCTGGTTCAAGGTAGAAAAATGTTAGAAGAAAGTTACCTGAAATACTAAATAAATGAAAACTTTCTTAAAGAGTATAGCAGCCTCAATTCATAACTTTTTAGACTACTTGTTAATGAAAACATTCTTTAAGAATATAGTAGTCTCAATATTTAACTTTTTAGATTACTTTTTTCCTAATTTTTTAAATAACTTTTTTATTTATGAAAGAAAAATAAGAAATATTATTTTTTCACCATTTGAAATTAAAGACATTGATTTTCTATTTACAAAAATAGGAACAGAATTTGACTTTATTAATTCTTCATTAACTGAAATAAAAAACATAAAAAAACGGTTTCTTATTAGACTAATAGTTGAAGATTTTGAAAACTCTATATTGTTGATAAATTACTTACTAAATAAAAATATTAGATTTGATGTTTTAGTAAGCTATGATTTTATCACTTCTAAAAGTTTTTTTAAAATTAAAAAATTGCTTTCGAAGAATGTTGCTATTTGTCTTTACTCAAAATGCTTGGAGACAGAAGATTTTTATTCTACATTAAGGCATGAAATACAAAGTTTCAAAAATATTATTAAGAAACCGATCTATAACGTATTTATAAAAAAAAAAAATACTACCAAAAAATATGTTAATAACGTATACCTCGATAAAATTGTCCAAAATGTAAATTTTAGATGCGAGGATTTTGGTATAAAAAAATCTTCGATATCAAAGTTTTTTGAACTAAATATAATTAATGATTTTAACAATACTAAATTCATTTTATTAAAGGACATTAATAATCTAAGATTTGTTAATAAAGATTATAAAATTTATTTATATTCTAATATGTGGACCTAAAAGTAATTTATGACTGATAAAT
>MDTG01004327.1_pt1 | contig 25182 bp, 20 predicted proteins | sample 811421 | NCBI WGS metagenome assembly MDTG01 (sample SAMN05326645, study PRJNA326480) | marine metagenome | isolation source: seawater | place: Pacific Ocean: South East | collected 2011 | reverse complement strand
GTCGTCGTCGTCGTCGTCGTCGTCGTCGTCGTCGTCGTCGTCGTCGTCGTCGTCGTCGTCGTCGTCCTCGGCCGAGAGGACCTTGCCGTCCTCCGAGATCAGCATCTCGCGCCGGCCGACCTTGACCTCATAGGCCGTGGTGGGCGAGCTCAGGGAGACCACGCCCAGCTTGGCGTGGCGGGTGGTCTTCTCGGCCTCACGGATCTTGCCGCGGTAGCGGGAGACGGTCTTGGCGACGGCGGCTGGGAGGGACTTGGGGGAGATGTCCTCCTCGACCTCGACCAGGGTGCCCTCAGCGCTGAACACCGCGTCGAACTCGCGCTTACCCTCGACCAGCTCGACCTCGTAGAGACGCACGACCTTACTCTCGTGCTCGGTCTCGCCGATCTTGGCCTTCGGGAAGTGCTTCTGGATCGCGTCGCTGACCGCCTGGGGCAGCTTGCCCTCGCCCGCGAAGCCGGTCGCGCCGAGGGCGAGTCCCAGCAGCGCGCCGAACAGGAAGGCGTGGGGGGTGGGGTTCTTCACAAGGGTCTCCTCTTGGGGTTCGGCGGGCCTCCCCGACCCGCGCTGCGCACAGGGTAGAGGCGGGACCTGAAGCAAACCTGAAGTGGCCTAAGTCTCGTGGCAACGGTCCGTTCCGGGAATCGGGAGGACAGGCCGGGGCGAGTCGTGCAGGAGCCTCGAGGCTCATGCAGGCCTGTCCGAGCGCATTCCATGTCGCCGCAGGCGACGAGGCCCGCGCAGCGGGCCACCGAAAAACGAAGGAGCTGTCGCTGAGTGCGAGGGCGGGAGCTCTGCTGATCCGCTGAGCCCACGCCGCGCTTTCTAGTTTTCCAGCCTTCCCCGTTCAATCTCCGAAACGCGAAGGAGCTGTCGCGGTCCGCGACAGCTCCTTGGGTTCCTCGCTCGCTTGGCGACGTCTAGAACTCGCGCGTCTGCTCGAGGACCTCGATCCCCTCGAGGAACTTGGCGAAGTTCTTCTCCTGCGCGGCGATCGCGTCGGCCGGACCGATCAGCTTGACGAAGTAGGGTCCGTCCGCGCCCTCGATCACGGCCGCGAGCAGGCGCTGGTTGGGTCGGTTGACCCGCTCGCCCGAGCCGGGCCGCGTCTCGGCGACGTAGGTCCCGCTCAGGTCGAGGGTGTGGATCGTCAGGCCGCCTTGCTTGCGCGTCGCCCGCTTGGCGGCGTCCTGCGAGGAGGAGCCGTCGGGCTGCTGCAGCTGGCCGATCCAGCGCTTCATGTTGGCGGCCACGTCGCCGCCCTTGCCCTCGCCGAAGTGATAGACCACCAGCGTCGGGCCCTCGCCCTGCTGCGATGCCGGCGGCAGCACGAAGCTCGCCGCGCGCATGCGCGAGGTCGAGGGGCCGGCGGTCCAGCCCGGCTGGCTGTTGAAGATCACCTTGCGGGTCGAGCCCGGGTTGAGCGAGCGGACGAAGGCGCCGTAGCTCGCCTCCCAGCGACCGACGTCGGCGGCCGGTCCGACCAGCTTGACGAAGTAGGGGCCGTCCGCGCCCTCGACCACGGCGCCGAGCAGGCGGTGGTTCGGCTTGGCCGGCCCGGGCTTCCCGCGGCCGAAGGTCGGCTGCTTGAAGTCCCCCAGCGCGTCGATCGTGGTCACGGCGAGGCCGTGCTGGACCCAGCTGGTCTGCCGGGGCGGCGCGCCCTCCTTGGTCTTGATCTGGGCGGCCCAGCGCTCGAGGTTGGCCTGGGCGCCCCCGCCCTGGCCGGCGCCGAAGTGATAGACGACGAGGCGCAGGTCCTCGCCGCCCTCCTTGGCGGGGAGCAGGAACTGCGCCAGCCGCATCCGCGAGGTGGGCGCCTCCTCCGTCCAGCCGGGCTGGGCCTTCAGCGCGACCTGGCGCTCGCCCTGAGCTGGGCGCGAGGCCTGGGCCGCGGCGGGGGCGCTGCCCGCCACCGCGACCGCGAGCGACGCGAGCGCCGCGCCGGCGAGGCGGCTCAACGCTGACCTCGCTCGCGCGACTGCTTGCGCTGCTCCTGCACGACCTTGCCCCACAGCTTGTCCATGCCGCCCTGGCCGGTCAGGTGGAGGTCCGTCCAGAAGGTGCCCTCGCCGGTCTGGACGAGCTGAATCCGCAGGTCGGGGGGGAGGGCCTCGCTGAAGGCGTAGCGGGCGAAGGCCGCCGCGTCTCCGCCGAAGGCCTGGACCTTGAGCTTGAACAGGCCCGCGCGCGCCTCGCCGAGCATCCGCTCGACGTCGGCCTTGGCGCGACCCAGGAGCTCGGTCGTCTTGGCCTCGATCTGGGCGATCTCGCGCTGCTTGCCGGCGACCAGCTCGCGCGTCTGGGCCTCGATCGAGCCGACCTCCTTGGTGGCCTCGGCCTGGATCTCGGCGACCATCGCGGCCGTCTCGAAGCGGACCTCCTGGCGGCGCTGCTCGATCAGGCGCTGCTCGCGCTCGAGGGTCGCCGCGCTCTTCTTGGTCACCTCCTGCTCCTTGGCCGTCAGCTCCTTCTCCTTGGCGACGAAGGAGGAGCGGATCGGCACGAGCAGGTTCTCGGGGATCCGGATCGCGCGAATGTAGGCCGAGTGGACGTGGACGCCCTTGTCCTTGACCTTGTCGACCAGCTTCTCCTCGAAGGAGGACTGGATCTTCTTGCGCCCGTCGCCGAGGAGGAACTCCTTGGCGCCGTAGATCGAGCCCTCGAGGCGGCCGATCGAGCGCGACTGGGCGATCAGGACCTTGTCCTCGATCTCCTTGCGCGCGCCGAACTCGTCGATCACCTGCGCGACCTTGGCCGGCTCGAGCTCCCACTCCACGGTGGCGTCGAGGCTGATGTCGAAGGCGTCCTTGCTGGGGAAGCTGATCCGATCGCGGCCGAGGAAGGAGACCTGGTTCAGGCCGACCTCGACCTCGCGCACGCGGAACTCGTAGGGGTTGAGGTAGTAGATCCCCGGCTGGAGGACCTCCTCCAGGATGCCCTTCTCGCCCGGCTGGGCAAACTTGCCCTTGGCCTCGGGGCCGACCAGGCGCGTCACGAAGCCGACGAAGCCCGGCTTGATCACGACCGCGTCCTGGATCTCGACGTCGTAGGCGTAGGGGTTGAGCCGGTGCCGACCCGGGGGGAGCAGCCGGCGCCGAATGCCCTTCTCGCCCTCGTCGGCGAGGATCCGGCTCTCGGGCAGCTCCTTGCCGACCTTGCTGCGCACGACCCCGACCTTGAGCGCGGGGATCTCGGTCGCGCGGTGCCGCTCGACCTCATAGACCACGGGCATGATGAAGTGACGACCCTCGCCGAGGGTCTCGCGCAGGGGGCCCTTCTCGCCGGGGCCTGCCAGGAGCTGACCCTGGGGCAGGTCCTTGCCCGACTTGCTGATCACGACCAGCATTTCGCCGGGGCGGGCGTAGTGGAACACCGAGTTCCAGGCTGCGACGAGCAGGAAGAGCAGGAAGCCGAGCAACACCGCGATCCCGATCGCGATCCGCTTGACTCGCTCGAGCGTGTCGTGGTCCATCACTGGCCACCTCCCTGACCCGCGCGGGCGGGTTGGAGCAGGTCCTTGAAGAGCTGTCCGAAGGGGCCGTTGGGGTCGGCGAACACCGACTCCACGCTGGGGGCCATCTTCTGGGCGAAGGTGTAGGCCGCGAAGGCCCCCGGCGAGTTGAAGGCGCTGACGCTCGCCAGGAGCGCCTTCGCCTGGGCCTCGTTCTGGGCCACGATCACGTTGGCCTCGGCCTGGCCGCGGGCGCGGATCGCTTCGGCCTGGAGCTCGGCCGCGCGCAGGTCGGCCCGCGCCACGGTCAGCAGCTTCTCTTGCTCGATCAGGGCGACCTTCTGCGCGTTCTTGGCCTTGATCACCCGCTTGCGCTGCTCGGTCTCGGCCACGACGCGCGCGGTCTCCTGCTTCACCAGCTCGCTCTGCTTGGCGAGGCTCTGCTCGGCGACGGCCTGCTTGAGCTGGATCTCGTTGCGCTTCTTCTCCTCCTTGGCGACCTCGCGGGCCCGGATCGGCGCGGCGATCTCCTGGGGCGGGACGATGTCGTTGACGAGCACGCTGTGGATCGTGATCCCCTGCTTGCCGCAGGTCTGCTTGAGCTCCTTGTAGATGTCCTCCTGGAAGTCCTGGCGCAGCTTGCCGGAGATGTAGTTGGCGGCCGGGTAGCTCGAGCCCTCGATCCGGGACACGCCGCGCAGGGCGGGGATCAGCGTCTTCTCGAGGATCTGCTCGGGGAGGGTCTTGGGGTCGCCGGTGCCGATCCGCACGAAGACCTCGGGCGCGCGCTCGGGCTCGATCGACCACTCGACGGTCAGGTGGACCTCGATCAGGAAGCCGTCGCTCGAGGGGAACTGGACCGCGGTCACGCCCTTGCGTTCGCCCGCCGCGTCGTCGGGCGAGGCGGCGAACTCGAGGCGCTGGTTGCGAATGTCGACCTCGAACACCTCGAACTGGAAGGGGTTCAGGTAGTGGGCGCCCTGGCGCAGGGGCCGGCGCAGCACGCCGCGCTCGCCCTCGTCGACGAGGTAGGTGTTGCGCTGCTTGGGGAGCGCGCCGACCCGGTTGCAGACGACGCCGACGTGGCCGGCGTGGATCTGGATCGCGGGGTGGTTGGTCACCTTGTAGGCGTAGGGGTTGATCGGGTAGTCACCCGGCTTGAGCACCTCCTTGACGATCCCCTTCATGGGGGTGGCGTCGTCGGTGGGCACGAGCAGGCGCTGGCTGAGGTCCTCGGGGTTGTCCCCGTAGAGGCGAACCTTGACGCCGACCTGTCCGGTCGGGATCGACTGGTAGGGGCGGATCTGGTGATCCCAGAACAAGGGGTTGCGGAAGTGACGCCCCGGGAGGAGCACCCGCAGCTGGATCCCCTTCTGCTCGGGAGTGCGCGCGAGGACGTGCCCAGGGGGCAGGTCCTCGCCGGTCTTCTTGAGCAGCACCGCGATGTGCTGCGGCGGGACCTCGATCCGGCAGAAGAACCAGTAGAAGATCCCGTAGGCGGGGATCGCCAGGGCGGCCAACACCACGACCGCCGCCAGCCAGGCTGGCTTGCCTCCGCTCGAGCCTCCGCCACCCAGCGGGGGCGAGCTCGAGGGCTCCTTGATGTCGTCGTCGCTCACGGCACCTCCAATTCGCGCCTCAGCAGCGGCCTGGCGCGGGCCGTGAGGTTAAGGCCGGAGCTGCTGGGCCACAACGGGAGCGACCCTTCCAATGCGCGCGCTTGATTCCCATGGCTCGGGGAATCAGGGCCAGTGGAGGGGGAGGTCCGCGTAGAGCTCGACCGTTCCGTCCTGATAGCCGATCGCGAGCGTCCCCTGGGCTGCGCACAGGGCGCGGGCCTCTTGCGTGGCCGCGAAGGTCAGGTCGCGCCAGGTCACCGCCCCCTCGACGCGGTCGAGGTTCCAGAGCGAGAGGCGGCCCTTGTAGTCGAGGGTCAGCACCCCGCCGCTCTGGCTGAGGGCCAGGCCGTTGAGCCAGCGCGCTTGGGTCGCGGCCCACGTGTCGCCATAGCGGGTGTCCTGGAAGTCGCTGAGGCGGATCCGGTGGAGTTGCCCGCTGCGCCCGCCCCCCAGGAGGACGTGCTCGTCGTCGAGGCGGATCAGGGCGTTCCCCACCTCGACGCTCTTCGGCGGATAGCGAGCCTGGACCTGGCCTGCGCCCGCGGCGAGGCCCTCGAACACCACGAGCCGGTCGATGACCGAGGCGTCGATGTAGGTCGCGACGAGTCGGTCCTCGCTCGCGAAGCACAGCCCGCGGACCTCTTCAGGCGGGTGCCTCAACTCGGGCAGCGGCGGGCTGGTGGGAGCGCCCGCGCGCGCGCGTGAGGTCAGCCACCAGGCCTCGTTCGTGGCGATCGCCAGGCGCTCGCTCTTCGGCGACCAGGCCAGGGACAGGCGACCGGGCTCCCCGCGAGGCCAGTCGCTCAGGGGCTCGAGGGCAGCGGAACCTCGTCCCCAGCGGGCGAAGACGGGTCCCTCCTGGACGTCGATCCAGGCGAGGAGCCCCCTGGACGGGGCCGGAGCGAGCCGCGCGGCGGGCGGCTCGAGGCGCGTCGGCGTCAGCTCGGCCGCGCTGCCCGGCTCCAGCCAGGCGACGCCGGGCGAGTGCTTGCCAGCGTAGTGGACGAGGAAGCCTGCTCCCCAGGGATAGACCTTCGCTTGGAAGCGCTCGGAGGGGGCGGCGAAGCGCTGCAGGGGCGCGTCAGCGAAGGCGCGCGCCAGGGCGCTGGCTGGCCGGGAGCGAGGGTCCCGCCGCAGCGCCGCGCGGAGCCGGTCGCGGCACGACAGGTAGAGCGCCGCGCGGGCGGGGCTGGGTCGCGCGAACCGCTCCGCTCGCGCCAAGAGGTCCGCGAAGCTCGCCGGCGTGGGCGAGGCGTTCGCTGTCCGGGGAGGCTGGCTCGTCGCTCGGGAAGGCTCCGCCGAGGGCAGAGGCCGAGTCGGACGGGTCCCTAGCCACAGGGCCGCGGGCGTCAGGGTCAGGACGGCGGCGAGGAGCAGCGCCTTGCCGCTTCCTCGAGAGCCAGGCGCGGTCTCACGCAGCGCGCGGAGGCTCCGCCCGAAGGTTGCCGCGTCGGGGGGGCGCTCGGCCGGGTGTTTGGCGAGGGTGGTCATGATCAGCTCGACCAGCGGCTCGGGAGCCCCCGCGGCTCTCAAGGGCTCCGGGTCGGGAGGACGGCTGGCGACGGCGGCGATGACCTGCAGGAGGGCGCCCGCGAAGGGGGGGCGTCGCGCGACGAGCGCGTAGAGGATCGCGCCGAGGCCATAGATGTCGGCGGCCGGACCGACCTGGGCTTGACCTGCTCCCTGGGCTTGCTCGGGCGCCATGTAGGAGGGCGTCCCCAGGACGGCCCCGGTGCGAGTCAAGGTCGCGGCGTCCAGGTCACGCGCGAGGCCGAAGTCCAGCAGGACGACGCGTCCGTCCGGCTGGAGGAGCGCGTTGGCGGGCTTGAGGTCACGATGCACGATCCCTTGGGCGTGGACCGCCGCGACGGCGTCGGCCAGCTCGCTCGCGATGCGGGCGGCCTCGCGCCAATCGAGCCCCTCCTTGAGCACTGCGTTCAGGTCCCGACCTTGGACGAGGTCCGTGACGAGGTAGAGCCTCCCGCTGCGCGGGTCACGGTCGAGGGTGTGCACCCGGACCACCCCCGGGTGGCGGATCTGCGCGAGCAAGCGGGCTTCGCGTACGAAGCGCTCGAGGTCTTCACCCTCGGGGTGCAAGATCGTCTTGAGCGCCAGCTCGCGGGGCACCTCGGGGTGGCGCACCGCGTAGACCTCGCCCATGCCTCCCTGACCGAGGCGGCGCACGACCTGGTAGGGGCCGAAGCTCTCCACCTAGCGTTCGTCGAGCTGCACGGCCAGGTTGCACCAGCCGCGGACGGCGCGAGGCATGAAGCGCGCGTCGCCCAGGATCAGCTCGTCGCCCTGGCGCGCCACGAAGGGGATCCGCGCGAAGCAGCGCCAGGCGGTGTGCTGGGCCGTGCCCGCGGCGCGGGGCAGGTCGGGGTGGTCCAGGCGGCGCGGGAGGGGGTCGCCCGCGGGCTCGGGGGCGCCGGCGAGCAGGTCGACGGGCACGCGGTAGGCGAAGCGCTCGGTCGCGACCACGGCGCTGAAGCGCCAGGGCACGGCTGGGAGGGGGTTGGTCGAGGAGCGGGTGACGGGGTCCGGGTCGATCGCCGCCACGGCGGCTCGAGCCGCCGCGTCGGCGCGGCGCTGGCAGGTCGCCAGCCCGCTCAAGTAGAGGGCCGTGAGGGCCAGGCCGGCCCAGGCCGCCCAGCGGCGGCGCTCGTTGGGGACGAGGCCCAGGCTTCGGACCGCCAGCACGCTCAGCATGCCGGCGCACCAGATCCAGGCCACGGCGCGCGGGGCGCGCTCGGTGCTGAAGAGCAGCCCGAGGGCGCCCAGGGTCGCCAGCCACCAGAACAAGTTCCCGAGCGTCCACCAGGCGGCCGCGCGTGGGGGCGGCGGCGCGGCGCGGGCCGCGACCAGGGCCGCGTCGAGCTCGGCCTCGCTCTGGGGGTCTGGCTGCGGGTCGCGGGCCAGCGGGGCCGGGCGCGGGGCGCCGAGGCAGGCGCCCAGGCCCAGGCCGAGCCACATCCAGGGGTCGACGATGAACGCGATGTCGCCGTAGTACCAGCGCTCGGAGAAGGGGAGGAAGGGGCGCACGCCGTAGACGTTGAGCGAGTCGAGGGCCAGGTGGCTGAGCAGGCCGATCCCGGCCGCAGCCCACAGGCCGCGGAAGCTGAGCGGGCGCTCGTCGCCGAGCCAGCGGCGGAGCGGCTCGCCCAGGATTCGCACAGCGCCGGCCAGCAGGAGCGAGAGGGTGAACAGGCCGATCAGGGCGTGGGTCAGGCCGCGGTGGTGGCACAGATACCAGGGCTGGCCGCCCCAGATCGCGCCGACCACGTCGCAGTCGGGGAGGTTGGCGGCGACGACCAGGGTCGGCGCGGCCAAGGCCGAGAGGCGGTCGCCTCCTGCCCGGGCGAGGGCGAGCCCACAGAGCGTGTGCGCGGCGTTCTCCACCCGCAGAGGTTAGCGAGCGGCCGAGTCGCCGCCAGGGATACGCCGCAGGTCGAAGCCCTCGTCGTGCGGGACGGGGTGGGCGAAGCCGACCTTGGCGTAGGCGCGCTGGGCGGCGGGGTTGTCCTCCTTGACGTTGAGCACGACCCGCTCGACCCCGCGCTCGGCGAAGAGGCGCCGGCAGAGCTCGGCCGTGAGGAAGCTCCCCAGCCCGCGCCCGCGCTGGGCGGGGGCCGCCACGATGTCGCCCAGCGCCGCGATCCGATACTGGCTCGAGACGACGTGCGTCCCGCCCGCGGCCACGAGCTCCTCGCCCTGCCAGAGGCCGAGGTAGCAGCCCTCGGCCACGCGCTGGGCGTCGAACCAGTTGCCGGGGTAGTGCGCGGCGTAGAGGGCCTCGGCGGCGGGGACGTCGCTCGCCTCGAGCAGGCGGGCTTGGATTCCGGCGGGCGCCTCGGGGAGCGCCAGCTCGGTCGGGGCGACCGCCAGGCGGAGGTAGGCGCCCAGCGCTCCCTCGACGAGGGGTCGCAGGGCCGCGCGGTGGTAGTGGGGGAGGTGGAGGTGGAAGCGCTCGGGCAGCGGGAGCTGGGCCAACACGGCCCCAATGGCTGCAGCCGCGCCGAAGGTCAGGACCGTGACGTGGCCGCCGAATTCGTAGCGCAGGGCGAGGGCCTCGGCCTCGTAGAACCAGCGCGTGCGCGCGAACTGGGCGTCGTCGAGGTCACCCAGGGCGTAGCCAGCCCACACCTCCTCGCGGCGGAGGAGGGCCTCGAGGCGGTCGCGGTCGCGCAGCTCTTCCATGCCGCGAGTATGCCGGATCGAGCGTGGACCTCGGCGCCCTCCCCTGCCTATCCTGGGCCCTTCGAGAAGGAGGCCCCATGCGCCGCTTGCTCTGGCTGCTCGTCGTCGCTTCGCTCTCGCTCAGCGCCTGCACCGCGCTCTGGGCGCAGGCGATCAGCCACCGGATCAGCGAAGACCTGCTCGCCCTGAAGAGCTACCGCGGTGAGCTGGTCGAGAAGGGGCTGCTGGCCGACCCCCAGGCCGAGCTGAAGAAGCAGGTCCTCTACCAGAAGCCCTGGAAGGTCCGGGTCGAGGTCACGGCCCCCGCCGAGCGCAAGGGCGACCTCTACCTCTACGACGGGGGCACGCTCACGCTCTGGTGGCCCCGAGAGCTGTTCGGGGTGCGCGTCGCGGGCTTGTCCGCGCCCAAGGACGAGGCGATCCGGGCTCACCTCGAGGCCGAGACCAAGCACAACCTCGAGCACTACGCCTTCCACCTCGTCGGCGAGACCAAGGTCGCGGGCCAGAGCGCGGCGCGCTGGAAGGTGATCCCCAAGGCGAGCGCGCCCTTCCGCTACGTGCACCACTCCTGGATGCACAGCGACCACTCCTTCCCCCTGCGGATGGACTTCTATCGCGACGGGGAAAAGGAGCTGTGGTACGCGATGGAGTTCCGCTCCCTCGAGCTGCCGACCCAGGTCGAGCAGGACGCCTTCGCCTTCTCCTTCCCGCCCAACGCGGTGGTCTTCGAGTGGGACTGGCGCGACGAGGCGGTCTCGCTCGAGGCCGCGCGGCCGGCCATGAACTTCACCCTGCGCACGCTGAAGGCGCCGGCCGGGTTCGAGATCGACAAGAGCGTGCGCGGCCGCCACGACCTGCCGATGCTCGCCACCCGGGCTCGGCGCGGGGCGAGCTGGCTCAGCCTGACGCAGAACCGCAACTACGCGGGCACGCTCTCGATGCCGGTCGGCAAGCGGGTGCGGATCGGCGAGGCCGAGGGCTACCTGAACTTCATGGGGGCCTTCGCGGTCGTCAGTTGGACCCTCGGCGACACGCAGCTGACCCTGGTCGGGAACCTCTCCTTCCCGCAGCTGCTCGAGGTCGCCGCCGCGGTCCGCTGAGGTGGAGGCCCTCAGCGACGCACTGCGCTCTCCCGTGGCGCTGCTCTACGCGGCGGCGCTGACGGGCTCGGGGTTCCTGATCGGCGGGGAGGCGCTGTGGGGCTGGCGGCGCCGGGCGGGCCTCTACGGGCTGGCCGACACCCTGGCCAACGGCGCCATGTGGCTCGGCTACGTGCTCTTGAACGCGCTCTGGGCAGGGGTCGTGTTCCTGGCCTACAGCGCGGCCTACGAGCTGGCGCCGGTGCGCCTGAGCGTGGGCGGCTGGCACGTGGGGCTGGCCCTGTGGTGGGAGTGGGCGCTGCTCTTCGTGCTGGACGACCTCTGCTTCTACGTGTTCCACCGCAGCAGCCATCGCTGTCGGCTGCTGTGGGCCAGCCACGTCAACCACCACTCCTCGCGGCACTTCAACCTCTCGGTCGCCTTCCGCCAGACCTGGACGCCCTTCTTCGCCTTCGTGTTCTGGCTGCCGCTGCCCCTGCTCGGCTTCGACCCGCTGATGGTGCTCTCGATGCAGGCCCTGAGCCTCTTCTATCAGTCGCTCCTGCACACCCAGCTGGTCGAGTCCCTCGGGCCGCTGGAGTGGGTCCTCAACACGCCGACCCACCACCGCGTCCACCACGGGAGCAACCCCGAATACGTCGACAAGAACTTCGGCGGGGTCCTGATCGTGTGGGATCGCCTGTTCGGGACCTTCGCCGCAGAGCAGCCCGAGGCGCCGATCCGCTTCGGCCTGCACGAGGACCTCGGCAGCCACAACCCGCTCTGGATCGCCGTCCACGAGTGGGTCGCCCTGGGCCGCGCGCTGGCGGCGCCCGGCTCGCTGAGAGAGCGGCTGGGGCGCTTGTTCTGAGCGCGCGCGGGCCGCCGGTGGCGCTTTGACATGGCGTGCTACGAGGGAAAGCAGGAACAGAGGAAGGCAGGAAATCGGCAGGGCCTGCGATCTCCGCTCCACGAGAGAGGCCTCTCGCTGCCAGCGCTGTGCGAGCGACAGCTTTCGCTCGCCTGGCAGCCGCAGCCTTCCTGGCCTTCCTCTGTTCTTGCTTTCCTTCTCTACTCGCCGCGGCCGGACGCTTCCGCGCGACGAGTGGCTGGCCTTCGATCACAGGTCGGGTGCGGTCTAGGCGTTCCTAGTCACGGGCAGGCGGGAGGGGGCGGCGGACCTCGTAGAGCTGGCCGGCGGCGAGCTGGACCTCGAAGTCGGCGTCGGGCCAGCCCATCAGCTCGACTCGATAGCGGCCAGGGAAGAGGCGCTCGACGCACCAGCGCCCCGCCTCGTCGGGCTCGCTCATGGCGCGCCCGGCCAGGTCGTCCAGCTCGCGGGGCTGCTCCTCGACCCAGGCGTGGCCGCCCCACCCGTTGGGGTGTCCGAGCAGGTCGTCGGGGGTGGCCTTGAGCCGGAAGGTCGCGGGGAGGGCCGGCCGCGTCGGGACCAGGTCGACCCCCTCCAGCCGCTCGGCGAGCTCCCCGCTCGGCTCGAACAAGGTGATCGCGGCGCGCGCCGGGGCCACGAAGGTCAGCTGCGCGGGCTGGCCGCCGTGCAGCTCGGCCTGGCCGAGGGTGACTCGGTCCTCGGCGCGGCGCAGGATCAGCAGGCGCGCTGGGGCGCCCGGGGGCAGGCCGCGCACGAGGAGCTCGCGCGCGGAGCGGTAGACGAGGGACGCTCCTGCTGGGGCGTCGAGCTGCAGCTCGCTGCTGACGCTGAGGTCTTCGCTGAGGCGGACCGGGGTCGGGACTTCCTGCTGCAGCCGGAGCAGGAGGCGCTGCTTCTGGCCGGGGGCGAGCTCGACCGCGGCCGCGGCCCCGGCCCAGGCGGGGTTCGCGCTGGCGGCCCGCAGGTCCCAGCGCCCCGGCGGGAGGGTGTAGCGCTGGGTCTCGCCGGGGGGGAGGTAGCGCGACTCCTGGAGCGGGGCCGGCCGGCGCTCGTACTCGTCCTCTTCGGCGAAGGTCCGCTCGGCCCAGCGCTCGGGGTCGCGCTCGCTCAAGAAGGGCTCGCCGTCGATGCGCAGGTTCGCGCCGACCGGCTGGCCCTTGGGTCCGAGGACCTGGACCTCGAGCACGGCGCTGGCCTCGAGGCTCAGGTCGACCAGGCCTGGGCGGCCCTTGGCGAGGCGCACCCGCCCCTGGCCGACGCGGCGGCCACCCTCGCTGCCCTGGCCGAGGGCGAGCAGGCGGTAGTCACCAGGGGGGAGGCCGGAGAAGGTCGCGACCGAGCTGGGGCCGCCCTCGCCCAGCTCGACGTCCCAGCTGCGGCGGCTCTCGCCGCGATGGTCGAGCAGGTGGGCCTGGACCTCGCCCTCCGTGAGCGGACGGTCGCAGCGAACCGTCAGCTCGTGGCGCAGCTGGAGGTCGAGCAGCGAGTCGATCCGATGGTTCTCGACGAGGGAGGTCACGAACACGTCGCGCCTGCGCGGGTCCTGGCGCAGCCAGGCGCGGACCACGAGGCGAGGGCTGCGGGCTGCGCCGCTCCAGCGGACCTCGAGGTGGGCCTGGAGCGCGCGCTCGGGGGCCTGGGCGAGCTCGACGCGGCAGGGCTGACCGCCGAACGTGGCCTCGAGCTGGACGTCAGCGGGCTCGAGGAAGAGCTGCTCGCCGGCGTAGATCGAGAGCTGGACCTCGCCCACGAACTCGGACTCCTCTTGCGCGCCTGGGGGCGTGGGGCCGGAGGGCGCGCTCGGCGAAGGGACGAGCGCTCGCGGCGCCATCGGGGTGCTGGAGGAAGCAGCGGAGCTCGCGGCGCTACTCTCTGCGGCGCGCTTCGTCGCCGCCTCGGCGGCGACCCCGGCTCGCGCTGGTCCCGCGAGCTCGACGCCAGCGCGGGGCAGCTCTTCCTCGGGCGCGGGGCCCTCCTCGTCGAGGAGGAGCAGGCAGGCCAAGGACCCACCCAGCAGGAGGAGGAGAGCGAGGATCGCGAAGCGAGCGCGGCGCACGAGGGATATACGCCCGGCGCCCAAGTCGAGTTCCCGAGAGCTCGAGGCTGGCCCCAAAGGCTTCAAGCTCGTGGCCTGCGCTCGCGGGGGTTGTTGCGGCAGCCCTGGGTCGGGCAGCCCCCGAGCTCCTCCAGGCACTCCTTGTGGAGCACGGTCCGGCAGGCGCCGCAGCTGATCACGGCCGCGATCTGGAGCCCTTCGCGGCAGTAGGGGCAGCGCTGCTGGGCGCTGACGGGCACGACCTGCTTGCCCGTGGTCTGGACCCGGCTCGAGGTGGTGCGGCCCTGCGAGGTCGAGGAGGAGGAGCCAGGAGCGCGGGTGGGAGAGCGCCCGGAGGTCTGGAGGTGCGCGCGCACGTCGGCGGGCGTCCCGCGCTGGCCGCGGAGCGCGCGCCGGACGCGGTCGAGGGCGCGGTAGCGGGCGCGGTTGTTCGGCAGCTCGCCGAGGAGGCGGTCGATCAGGTCCTCGTCGAGGACCAGCCCGCGCAGCCGGGCCGCGTCTCGCATGCGCTGGCGCGGATCGGCGCTGGCCTCGCGCCGCGCCTGGGAGCTGTTGACCCAGCGCTCGACCTTCACAGCCGCCATGACCGCGACCACGAAGGCCACGAAGGCTCCCGGCGTCTGGACGGTCCCCTTGGAGAGACCGAGCAGGTGCTCCGCCACCTCGCACGCCCAGAGCACCAGCACGCCGACGGTCAGGAAGGCGCCGGCGCCCGCGCAGTTCAAGCAGCCCGACTCGACCGGGTCCTCGCTCACGAGGGCGGCGCCTCGTTGAGGGGGTCGCTGAGGGGCGGCTCGCTGAAGGCGCTGGGGAGGATGTTGAAGGGCAGCGCCTTCATCAGGACTGGCAGCAGGAGCCCGCCCCCAGGCAGGAGGAAGATCCCCAGGGCCGGGATCGTCTTGCACACGTCGAGGAGCTGGGCCTTGACCTTCTCGCCCTCCTCGGGCGTCAGCTCGCGCACGGAGGCCGCGCCGAGGAGCAGCGCCAGCTCGCCCGTCTCGCGGATCTCCTGCAGCACCCGGTCGAGGTTGAGCCGGACGGCCTTTTGGGCGCGGGCCGTGAGCGAGTTCTTGAGCGCCTCCAGCCGCTCGCCGGAGACGGGGCCGAAGGCGTGCAGGCAGTCGCGGTGGTGCGCGTAGAAGGCCATGACCTCGATCAGGACCTGGTCCAGCTCCTCGGGCGAGCCGCCGAGGGCCTGGGCGATCTCGCGCAGGAGCTGGCGCTCGCTGGGGTCCTGCTCGTCGTCCACCAGCGAGATCAGGGCCGCCTGCTCGAGGAAGAAGCGCCGTGTGGCGGGGTCGGTCGGCTCGAGCTGGGGGCGCTCGACGGGCTGGTCGAGCTTGGCGAGCAGCGCGCGGGACTCGGCCTTGGGCAGGGCCGCCAGGGCGATCTGCTGCTCGATCAGGCGCCGCTCGGGCAGCGCGATCGTGCCGTCGGCCCAAGCGAGAGCCAAGAGCACCTCGACCAGCTGCACCTTGCGCGAGCGGCCCAGGCCGTAGAGCAGCGCCAGGCCCTCCTCCTCGACCACGGCGCGCTCGTAGTAGGTGGCCGCGATCTGGGCCAGCGCGCGCGCCTCGAGGTAGGCCAGCCCGAGCCCGACCCGCAGGGCCTGGCCGCCTGGGAGCTGGCCCTTGGGCGCCAGCTTCTTCTCGACCTTGCCCGCGAGCTTGGCGAAGTTCACCTTCTTGCCGGCGGCCACGTCGAGGTGGGCCGCGTGCAGCTTGCGCGCCAGCTTGGCGGCGCGCAGGCCGAGGGCCATCACGGTCAGGATCTCGAGCGCGCGCTCGAGGGGGCCGCCCTCGTTCTCGTAGACGAGCGAGATCGACTGGAGCAGGTCCCACTGGGTCGCCAGCAGGCCGACCGTGGTCAGGTCGTCCTCGCTCAGGCCCTCGGGCTCGAGGGCCGCCTCGAGCTCCGCGGGCACCAGCTCGCGCCCCTGCAGCAGGTGGAGGTGCGCCAGGCGGTGGTGCGCGAGGCGCTCGGCGAGCGCCTCGAGGGACTCCTCGGGCGCGGCCTCGGCGCGCACCACGGCCAGGTCGTCCCGGAGCCTCTGCTCGTCGTGATGCTCGAAGTAGAGCTCGAGCAGGCGCTCCAGCCACCCAGGCGACCCAAGCTCGAGCGCCTCTGCCACGCGCGCCTGATCGGCGTCGCTTAGAGCGTCGTGCCGCTGACGGTCGAGCTCTCGAGGTTGCTCTTCTCGGCCTTGAGGTACTTGGTGAGCGTGATCATGTTGCCCACGTCGTTGTACTCGAGCCGATCCGCGCAGCGCATCATGAGCTTGATCCCGAGGCCGCCGACCTTGCCCTGCTCGTGACGCTCGCGCGCGGCGTCCTCGGCGGTCTTGGTCTCGGCGCGCACGGTGTAGCTCTCGTGGTCGAAGCCGGTGCCCTCGTCCTGGACGACGACGGTGATCTTCTCCTTGTCGAGCAGGTAGAGCACCTTGATCAGCTTCTCGGGGTTGTCCCGGTTGCCGTGCTGAGCGGCGTTGCCGACCGCCTCGCGGAAGGCGGCCGAGAGCGCGACCTGGTCCTCTTCGCTCAGGCCCGAGCCCTTGAAGAGCCCGTTGCCCAGCTCGTTGGCCTTCTCGAGGTTCTCCTCGTTGGTGCCGAACTGGAAGTTGACCTGCTGGTCGAAGATGATCTCTTCCTCGCTGCTGCGGGCCAGCTCGCTCTCGGCCAGCATCAGGAGGGTGTAGACCTCGAAGGGCTCCACGAGGTGCTCGTCACCGAGCACCATGAAGTCGGCGCACTTCTCGGGGTCCTTGTCGCCCGGGTAGAGCGCGATCAGCGGGACCATGGAGGTGCTGCGGCTGCCCTTGAGCGCCTGGATCAGCTCCCGGCTGCCGGGCAGCGCGTGGTCGACGATCGTCAGGTAAGCGCCCGACTTGCTGAGCAGCTTCTCGGCCGAGGGGTGGTCGTTGACGATGTGCACCGTCCAGCCGACCCGGCTGAAGTGGAACTCGATCACCCGCGCGAAGGGGTCGTTCTCGGGCACCGCCAGCAGGATGCTGCTGAGCTTGGCGCCCTCGATCGCGCGCTGGAAGGAGTCGATCGGCACGAAGCTGACGACGTTCTCGGCGGGCGAGATGTACTGGTGGCCCGTCTCGGGGTCCTTGACGATCTGGGCCTTCTTCTCGACGATCTTGATCGCCGCGAAGTCCTTGAGGACGACCTGCTTGCCGCGCAGGAGCTCGTCCTTGACGGCGTCGACGAGGGCGTCGACGAGGCGGTCCCCCTGACCGAGGGGCACACCTAGCTTCGAGTTGAGGGTCTGGACCAGGTCCTTCTTCGCAACGGCTTCCAAGGGTCCGCTCCCTTACAGTTTGCTCGCGCGCGCGAGGAGTTCTTCGGCCGAGAGCTCACCCTTCTCGATCTGCAGCACGAGGTAGGCGCGCAGCAGCTTGTCGACGGGGGTGGTCTTGATCTGCTTGAGTTTATCGGCGGGGAGCTTGCCCCCCGCGCGGGCGTCGGCCTGGCGCATCCACTCGGAGAGGTTGTTGAGCGCGCGCCGGAGGGCTTGCTTGGTGGTGATCGCCGGCTCGACGCTGCGGTTGACGCGGAACTGGATGTCCTCGATCGCGCGCAGGTCGTTGGGGTCGGCCATGGCGAGCAGGAGCGAGGAGTGGTCCGGCGAGCGGAGCGGGATCACCTCGTAGCGGTCGAGGATGTCCTTGCTGACGGCGCGGCACATCTCGAAGTCGATCACGTCGGGGGTGATCTCGACGCTGGCCTCGACGTTCTCCTCGGCGGCGACCAGCCCGGCCAGGACGCTGTCCTTCACGTAACCCAGCTTGACCACGATGTTGCGCAGGTCGCCCCCCAGGCTTTGCTGGAAGTCGAGCGCGGTCTTCAGCTGCGCCTCGGTCATCAGACCTTGGCCAACGAGGAGCTGTCCCAGCTCGGCGTCGGTCGTCACGCGTCCTCTTCTCTCTTCTCGACCCTCGTGGGACCGCGAGGGCTCCCGAAGGGCCGGGATACTACCAGGGCCCTCCGCTCAGGGTCAACGTGTTCCCAGAGGCAAAACCTGGGCTGACTTACGCTTAGGACGTGCGTGTGGGGGCCGATGTTGCAGCCCGTCGTAATTGCTTGCCAGACGTCCCTACAGGTAGGGAGGGCCGCGCGCCGAAGAGTCCTTGAAGGAGGGGACATCCATGGCGACGCGCAAGACGAGCACCAAGCGGCAGACCAAGAAGAAGACGGCGACCAAGCGCGCGACGAGCAAGAAGGCCCCTGCGAAGACGGCGACCAGGAAGACGGCGACCAGGAAGACGGCGACCAAGGAGAGCACGGCCAAGCGCAGCGCTACCAAGAAGGTCGCGGCCAAGAAGACCACCGCCAAGCGCAGCACGACTCGGAGCAAGGCGCAGAAGGCGTCGCCGAAGCAGGCGACCGCTCGGCAGGACCCGGTGAAGGCGGCCCAGCCCCCCGCCACGCCCGCGCCGGACCCCGTCGGGGAGGTGAACGCGCCGCAGCCCGCCGTCGCCCAGGAGACGGTCCCCTCGCCGATTCTGACGGTCAAGCGACCCGTCGCGCGCCTGATCGAGCCGGCTCCGCAGGAGCAGGCGCCGGCTCCCGCGCCCCGCCCGCGCTCGAACGTGGTCCGCTTCGACCGCGAGCGCCTGCGCAGCGAGGCCTGGGTCTCGGTCACCTACGAGGGCGAGGAGCTCTTCCACCACCCCGAGGCGGGCGTGTTCCGCCGGGGCACGCGCACGTGCCTGCGCGGGGAGCTGGCGGTGCGCCTGGCCGAGCAGGGGCAGTTCTCGCTGCGGAAGGCCGGCTAGTGGCGCAGTGCGGGGACGCGGGCTGCTCGCCCTGGAGCTCTTGCTCGAGCTGCGGCCCCTGGGCGCGCTGCCGCGGCGCCCACCAGGCCAAGACGGCTCGTCCTGCTCAGCGCAGCACGACGCAGCCCGACCACCCTTGGTGGTGAGGCACCCTTAGCTACGACCCCCACCCTGGCGGGGAGTCCGCAGCGCCAGACGAGACGCCTTACTTCTTGCGAGTGGGGCGTCGCTTCTTGCTGGCCTTCTTGCGCGGCTTGCGGGGCATGGGCCCGTTGCCGAGGTGCGCGGCCAGGACGTCGAGGACCTTGTTGGCCTGCTCGAGCTCGATCTCGGGCAGGTCCTCGGCCTCCAGCTGGACGTAGTCGGCGAAGATCTCCATCAGCTCGTCGCGGTCGAGCTTGCAGCGGCGCGCCTGCCAGGAGATCTCCAGCAGGTGGTCCGCCTTGACCCGCAGCTCGTCCCCGCGCTTCTCGCGCAGGATCAGCGCCGCCTGGATCACCGGGTGGCAGTTGGGGTTCTTGCGCAGGGCGAGCCGCACGACGTGCTCGGGGTCCTCCGAGAGCCGGAAGCAGACCTCTTCGGTGATATGCGCGTGGCTGGCGACCACCTTGCGCACGTCCCGGTGAGGGTCGCGGCAGAGGGCTTCGAGGAGCGTCCCAGTCGCGTCCGCCTGAATCAGCGTCACGCGGTGCTGGATCGGCCGGATCCGATCGAGGATTCCGGCGAGCTCCTCGTCGAGCAGCTCCTCCTTGAGGAATGCGTAGAGCGCGAGCAGCCCTGGAACGTCAGGATTCGCGAGGAAGTCCTGGGTGTGCTGTTCGAGCGGGGAGAGCTCGGTGTCGGACAATGTGGCGCTCCCTGTTTAGCCTGCTTTTCAACCCTGAAAAGGGCGCATAGGATACTCACGCTTTGGTTCCCCGCAAGCGTCAGAGGTCGATCCCTTGGTCCCGAGCGTCGTGGTGCAAGTCCCCAACGAACCTGCGATCGAGGTTCGCCTCGACCAGGACAACGTCACGGTGGGGCGCGCGGACCAGAACGTGTTGCCGCTGCGGGACATGAACGTGTCGCGCAAGCACTTCTCGATCCAGCGGCGCGGCGAGTATTGGGTCCTGACGGACGCCCAGAGTCGCAACGGGACCCTGGTCAACGGGGTCGCCGTGCTCAACAAGGTCCTCGTCGAGGGCGACCGGGTCCAGGCCGGCGGGAGCCAGCTGACCTTTCGCGTCCAGGCCAGCGACAACGCCTGCTCCCTGGCCCAGCTCCCCCGCTCGGGTCCCGGGACGCCCGGAGCGCGCTCGCCCGTCGGCGGCTACCCCCTGCCCGGCACCCAGACCCCCCGCCAGCAGCTGACCTCGCCCCTGGCGCGCAAGCCGAGCGTGTTCCAGCCCAACATCGGCAGCGGCTTCGGGTTCTCCCCCCAGCCCGCCGCCGCTGAGAGCCAGACCAGCACCCCGCCCCCCTCGAGCCGCCCGGCGGAGCCGGCCCTGGCGCGCGGCGAAGAGACGATCCCCAAGGGCGACAAGAGCGGCACGCGCGAGGGCGTGCGCCGCCCGCGGACGGCGGGCCGGCAGGCCAAGGTCGAGCCCGAGGCGAGCGAGGAGGCCCCGCCCGAGGCGACGCGCTGGCGCAAGCTGGCGGAGGTGGCCTGCGCGATCAACGTCGTGCACGAGCTCGACCAGCTCTTCGACACGATCCTGGACGCGGTCCTGGCGCTGGTGCCTGCCAAGAGCGCCTACCTGGTGCTGCACACCCCCGAGGGAGAGCTCGAGGTCCAGGCCCACCGCAACGCCCCGACCGAGGCGCGCGCGGGCGACACCTCGATCGAGTCCTTCCGGCTCAGCCGCCAGATCTGCCGCGAGGCGATCGAGCAGGGGCGCCCGGTGCTGACCCAGGACGCGGTCGGCGACGAGCAGCTCGGGCAGTTCGTCTCGGTGGTCAACCTGCAGCTGAAGTCGATCCTGTGCGTGCCCTTCGCCTCCCAGGGCGAGAACCTGGGCGTGGTCTACCTGGACGAGCCGGGCTGCGACCCCTTCGCCGACGAGGGCGAGGAGGTCGAGCTGGTGGGCGCCTTCGGCGACCTGGCGGGGATCGCGCTGGCCAACGCGCGGATGCTGCTCGAGGTCAAGGAGCGCGAGCGCCTCGAGCAGGAGGTCGCGATCGCGGGGCGGATCCAAGGGGCGCTGCTGCCCAGCTCGCCGCCCGAGGTCGATGGCCTCGAGCTGGCCGGCCAGACGCGCGCCGCGCGCCACGTGGGCGGCGACATCTACGACTTCTTCGCGCGGGACACGCCGCGCGAGGACGTGCTGATCTCGATCGGCGACGTGGCCGGCAAGGGCGTCGGGGCGGGCATGGTCATGGCCAGCGTGCGCGCGCTGCTGCGCGCCCTGGCGGAGGTGGTCGAGACCAGCGACGAGCTGCTGATCCACCTCAACCGGGTGCTCTCGCCCGACCTCGACCCGGGGATCTTCGTCTCCTTCCTGCTGCTCCGCTACGACCCGCCGAGCGGGCAGCTCTACTACACGGGCGCGGGGCACGAGCACCTGATCGTCTACCGGCCCGGCGAGGACAAGCTGACCACGATCCGCGCCGGCGGCGTGGTGCTGGGGCTCGTCGACGACCTGCGCGGGCGGATCAGCGAAGAGGTGCTGACCCTCAAGCCGGGCGACGTGGTGTGCCTCTACACCGACGGCGCGACCGAGGCCCCCGACACCCAGGGCGAGGAGTTCGGCCTCGAGCGGGTGGCCGCCGCCGTGCGCGGCGGCCCGAGCGACCCCGCCGCGGTGGTCGAGCGCGTGATGGCCGCCGTGGACGCCTTCAGCGAGGGGGTCGGCGAGCAGCACGACGACTTGACCGTGGTCGCCCTCCGCAAGGGCTAGGGCTTGCGGTTAACCTCCGCCGCGTGAGCGGAGACGCACCCCAGCTGAAGAAGGAGCTCAAGCTCCTCGACGTCTACGCGATCTGCACCGGCGCGATGTTCAGCTCGGGCTTCTTCCTCCTCCCGGGCCTGGCCTTCGCGCGCACGGGCAGCTCGGTGGTGCTGGCCTATCTGCTGGCGGGGCTGCTGGCCGTGCCGGCGATGCTCAGCAAGGCCGAGCTCGCGACCGCCATGCCCCGCGCCGGCGGGACCTACTTCTACCTGGACCGCAGCTTCGGGCCCCTGGTGGGCACGGTCGGCGGGCTCGGGACCTGGGTCGCGATGGTCCTCAAGACGGCCTTCGCCTTCGTGGGGATCGGGGTCTACCTCGCGCTCCTGGTCGAGCTGCCGAGCACCTCGCTCTCGCTGATCCTGGTCCTGGCCTTCCTGGGGCTGAACCTCGTGGGGGCCAAGGAGGCCAGCCTGGTCCAGCGGCTGCTGGTCGCAGCTCTGGTGGGGATCCTGGCCCTCTTCGTCGGGCAAGGGCTGTGGCTCGGCGTCCGGGGGGCCGCCCCCGCGGTCGAGCCCTCTCCCTTCCTGCGTGACGGGACCGCGGGGCTCCTGTCCACGATCGGCCTGGTCTTCGTCTCCTACGCCGGGTTGACCAAGGTCGCGAGCGTGGCCGAGGAGGTGGCCGACCCCGAGCGGAACATTCCCCTCGGGATGGGCCTCTCGCTGGTCACGTCGATGCTCCTCTACTCGCTCGGCGCCTACGTGCTGATCTCCGTGATCGAGCCCCTGCGCCTGGCCAAGCCGGACCTGACGCCGGTGGCCAGCGCGGCCGAGGTCGTGTTCGCCTGGATGCCGGGGCGGCTGGGCGTGCTCCTGATCGTGGTCGCCGCGATCGGGGCCTTCGCCTCGACGGGGAACGCCGCGCTCTTCTCGGCGTCTCGCTACCTGCTCGCCCTGGGGCGCGACCGCCGCGTGCCCGAGGGGCTCGCGCGGGTCAGCTCGGGCGGCGTGCCCTCCCTGGCCTTGCTCGCCAGCGCGGCCGCGGTGGTGGCCGCGCTCTTGACCCTGGACGTGGCCTCGGTCGCCAAGCTCGCGAGCGCCTTCCAGCTGATGATCTTCTCGCTGGTCAACCTGGCCTTGATCGTGATGCGCGAGAGCGAGATCGAGTCCTACGACCCGGGCTTCCGCTCGCCGCTCTATCCCTGGGTCCAGATCGTGGGCTTCGCCGCGCCGCCCATGATCATTGCGGAGCTGGGGCACCTCGCGATCACCTTCTCCTTCGGGCTGGTGGCCTGCGGCGTGGCCTACTACTTCCTCTTCGCCCGCCGCCCCGAGGCGGCGAGCGGCGCGATCTATCACGTGTTGGCCCGGGCCGTGCGACTCCACAGCGAGGCCATGGAGCGGCTCTCGACCAGCCTCGACGAGGGGACGACCGAGGAGCTCGACCTCGAGCTGCGCGCGATCATCGGCGAGCGCGGGCTGCGCGCCCAGGACCCCTACGACGAGGTCGTGGCGCGTGCGTTCACGATCGACGTCGCCGCGCCCGCGGAGGGCTACGGCGAGCTGGCCCGCGAGGCGGCTCGCCTGGTCGCCGAGCGGATCGAGGGCGACGCCGAAGCGCTCGCCGCGGGGCTCCTGGCCCGGGCTCCCAACGGCGCCCTGCTGGCCGAGCGCGGCGTCGCGCTCCACCACCTCCGCCTGCGCAACCTCGCCCGGCCCGAGCTCGTGCTGGCCCGCTGCCGCGAGGGGTTGAGCCTCACGGTCCCCGAGGCGGTGGGCTCGGACGAGCGCTGCCACGCCTGCTTCTTCCTGTTCAGCCCGGAGCATGACCCGGGCCAGCACCTGCGCCTGCTGGCCCACCTCGCGCTCCAGAGCGAGCGGACGGGCTTCCGCCGCGAGTGGCTCGCCGCCGCGAGCGCCGACGAGCTGCACGAGACCCTGCTGCGGACCTCGCCTTGCCTTTCGCTCCGCCTCGCGCCGGACCACGAGCTGGTCGGGCGTCCGGTGCGAGAGCTCGAGCTGCCCCAGTCGACCCTGATCGCCGCGGTCCGGCGCGAGGGGGAGGTGTTCTTCCCCCGCGGCGAGAGCCTGCTCCAGGCCGGCGACCGCGTCACCGTCTTGGGCCCGAGCGAGGACCTGGACGCGCTGCGCGAGCGCTGGCGGAGCTCCAGCGAGCCAGCCCGCAGGGGCTAGGCTCAGGGGTGGCGGACTGCGTAGAGCAGGGCCACCCCCAACGAGAAGCACACGAAGCGGGTGGCGCTCTCCGCGAAGCGCTCGGAGCGCTTGATCTCGGGGATCAGGTCCGCGCCCGCGATGTAGAGGAAGTTGCCCGCCCCGAGCGCGACCAGGAAGTGGACCTCCATGTGGCGGCCGACCAGATACGCGATTCCGCAGCCGAGGGGGAAGGTCAGCGCGGAGAGGAAGTTGTAGAGCAGCGCGCGCCGCTTGGTGTATCCGGCGTGGACGATGGCGCCGAAGTCACCGATCTCTTGGGGGAGCTCGTGCAGCGCGGCCGCGACCCAGGCCGCGACGCCGGCGCGGGGGTCGGCCAGGTAAATGGCGCCGATCGCGAGTCCACCCAGCAGGTTGTGCACTCCGTCGGCGACGAGGAGCAGGGGCCCGAGGGGGCGCACGTGGTCGTGGTCGCCGGGGGGGCGGTGGCAGTGGTGCCACTCCAGCAGCTGGTCGAGGGCGAAGAACGCGCCAAACCCGACCACGACCCAGAGCAGGGGGTCGCCTGGGGGCGCCCCGCCGCGGCCGCCCACCCCAAGCGCGTGGGGCAGCATGTGGAAGAAGGCGCCGCCGAGCAACGACCCCGCGGCGAACGCGACCAGCGGCTTGAGCCAGCGCTTCAGCAGAGCCTCCGGCAAGAGGACGAAGAGACCTCCCACCAAGGCGATCAGGCTCATGCCCAGCCCCAGCCCCGCGAGTGTGAGGAGCGAGGGGTCCACCTACCGACTCACCGAGTTTGGAGGCGTGGCGCTCACGTCGCCAGCCTACCTCGCAGCGTCCGGTCCTCGAGGAGGAAGCCTAGAGCTCCAGGTCCCCGAGCAGCTCGAGGGTGGCGCCGAGGCGCCAGGTGCGGCGGGTCCGCTCGTTGGTCTCGCTCACCATCAGCTGGTGATAGAGCTCGTCCCAGCCCTCTCCGCTGCTGGACAGGTCGACCAGGCTCTGCGGGCAGGAGTTGCGGGTGGGGTCGGAGTTGGCAGGGGGCGTCAGGGGAATCATGGGGGCTCCGTGCTTCGTTCGTGTCCCCCAGCCCTTGCACGGGGAGAACCACCGCAAGTGCTGTGTTGTTGGTCGCTTGCGTCTCCTGGTGGGCAACATCTGCCCACGCCCCCTGAGACGAGGGGCAGATCTTGCCCACGAGGCTGCTGGGAACCGAAAGCGCTGAGGGACGTATAGTTGGGCGAGAGGACAGCCCATGACCCGTCTCCTGCTCCCCGGCGCCCTCGCCTGCGCCCTGCTCTTCGCCGCCGCCCCCGCCGCTCGGGCCCAGGGGATCGACCGCGAGCGCCTGGTCGAGCTCGTGGTCGCCAACGCCAAGGCCCAGGCGCGCAAGAAGTGGGGCCGCGAGCTCGTGCCCCAGGTCCGCAACGGGCGCGACCGCAAGGCCTACGCGCACATGCGCCGCCTGATCGACCACGCCAAGATCAGCGTCAACTTCGAGGACGCGCCCTTCGACGAGTGCCTCGACTTCCTCCGCGACGTGACCGGCTTGAACATCGTGCTCAGCAAGGAGGCCCAGAAGGCCTACGCCGAGGAGGAGCTGAGCCTGCGGCTCAAGAAGGTCAAGCTCAAGAGCGTGCTCGAGCTCATGATCGACAAGCTGGGCAAGGACATTCGCTACGGCTACCGCCACGGGGTGCTCTGGATCGGCCTCCGCGGCGAGATCAAGGACCGCCTCGTCCTGCGCTTCTACGACGTGAGCGACATCGTCAACAAGAAGCCCGACTTCCCCGCGCCCAAGCTCGGCCTCGACGGCCTGAAGTGGGGCGACGACGAGTAGTTGGATCTCGTGCCCGTGCCCGTGCCCGAGAACGACGAACCGAGGAGCTGTCGCTGTTGGCGACAGCTCCTTCGCGTTCCGGGGATTGAACTGGGAAAACTGGAAAACTAGAAGGAGCTGCCGCTGACAGAAACAGCTCCTTCCTGTCGTCTTGGATCGAACCGCCAAGGACGCCAAGGACGCCAAGATTCGGCATTCCTTGGCGTTCTTGGCGTCCTTGGCGGTTATCT
>MDTG01180141.1_pt1 | contig 25185 bp, 17 predicted proteins | sample 811421 | NCBI WGS metagenome assembly MDTG01 (sample SAMN05326645, study PRJNA326480) | marine metagenome | isolation source: seawater | place: Pacific Ocean: South East | collected 2011 | reverse complement strand
GTTACCGAGAAGCTCGCTGCCCAGACGCCCCCGGATTTTGGTAGAGCCTTTGTTGGAAAGCATTCTGAAGCAGTTCCGGCGAACCTCTCGAAATGGGCGTGGGTCCAGTCCGAGGACGGGGAAATTCTCCGTCTCGCCGACCACCAAGAGGAGGGAAAATCAAGAAAGGTGATCATCATCACCTCTCCTGAACAGCGGGCACAGCTGGCCTCAGTGGCAGCTGCGAACTCGAATGCCGTTGCACGTATCGCAGAGCGTAGGCCCTACGAGGCGGGCGCAGGTCGGGAGGGTGTCTATCTTTCGCCTGAGGGGCCCAGTGCCAGTTCTGCAGAAGGCTTCCTGCCAGTCATGCTGGCCTTGAGCTTCTTTGCGTTCTGGAACTTTTCGGGAGCGGGACAGCCGAGCTACATGGTACGCCAGATGGCCTTCCGGGACACCGTAGTCTTGCGGCACTCGATTCTCTTCGTAGCGATATTTTTCACCCTCATCTATCTTCCCTTGATCCTGATCTTTACGAGCGCGCGCGTACTACTGCCGGGGATGGAGGTGGAGGCTGACCGCATCATGCCGGAGATGGCGCGGGTGGTAACCGAACAAGCTGGAGTGCCCTGGCTGGCGGGCATACTGGTCGCGGCGCCCTTTGCGGCGATCATGTCTAGCGTGGACAGTTTCCTGCTTCTCGTGTCATCGGGAGTGGTGCGCGATATCTATCAGCAGAAGGCCAGAGGCAGGGTATCTGAAAAGACGGTCGCCCGTCTCAGCAGGCTCACTACCGTCGTAGTCGGAGTCCTGGCGGTCATCTTTGCCCTGAATCCTCCCAGGTTCCTTCAGACGCTAATCGTCTTTGCGTCGGGGGGTCTGGGAGCTACCTTCCTTGTGCCGATTATTCTGGCGCTCTACTGGAAGAGAATGACGGCCACGGCGGGTGTGGCCGGAATGATTTCCGGAGGCCTGGTCATGTTGGCCTTCTATCTGATCGGGCTTCTGGAGTATGGAGAGTTCAAGGCGTTCAGCTGGCTCGACATTCACCCCTTCGTATGGGCTTCCCTGGTCAATCTCCTGGTCGTCATGGTGGTGAGCCGGATGGGAAGGAGGCCAGCGGGAGAGTTGATCGAAAAATACTTTGGAACATGATCCGGCAATGAATTTTCATCATCGCCTCACCACCGGGAGCCGCTATCGTCGAAACCGAAATGAGCGCAGAAGCAAAACTTCAGGAACTCGGTCTTAGTCTCCCTCCTGCCCCGAAGCCGATGGGTGTCTACAAGCCGATCGTCTTTGTTGATAACTTGGCCTACCTCTCCGGGCATGGGCCTCTCCGGGTAGACGGGTCTCTCACGACTGGACGTGTAGGGGAGGACATGAGCCTAGAGGATGGTTATGCAGCGGCCCGGGAAACCGGCCTTGCTCTTGTGGCTACCCTGCGTAACGCCCTGGGCAGTCTCGACCGGGTTGCGCGGGTGGTGAAGACGCTGGGGTTTGTGAACTCGGCGGATGATTTCGTTGACCAGCCCAAGGTCATTAATGGCTGCAGCGACTTGTTTGCAGACCTCTACGGAGCGGAGACTGGAGTGGGAGCGCGGAGCGCCTTGCCCTCTAACACCCTGCCGGGAGGGATGGCTGTCGAGATCGAAATGATCGTGGAAGTGACTCCGGAATACAGCTCATGAGAGGGCCCATCCAGGTAAGCGGCCTGGAGGAGGTGCCTTCCCCGGCGCTGCTGGTATGGCCTGGACGAGTGGAAGCGAATATTGGCCACATGGTCTCCATGTGCGGGGGGCCCAGTCGCCTGCGTCCCCATGTCAAGACCCACAAGATGGATGCTGTTGTTCGTCTGCAGCTTGCGGCCGGGATCGACAAGTTCAAGGCTGCGACTATCGCAGAGGTTGAGATGTGCCTTGTGGCCGGGGCGGCCGATGTGTTGTTCGCCTATCCGCTGGTGGGTCCCAACCGTAAGCGCTTGGTCCGTCTGGCGCAGAGATACCCCGGAGCGAGGCTCTCTTTCTTGGCGGAGCGAGGTGAGGGGCTGGCATTGCAGGGTCAGCTCAATGAGGAAGCGGGTGTGGAAATCGGAGTCTTTATAGACTTTGACTGTGGCATGGCCCGGACGGGAACAGCTTGTTTGGAAAGTGCAGTCGCAGTTGGCAGGGCCATCGATTCTACTCCCGGTCTCCGCTTTGAAGGGGTCCATGCATACGACGGACACCTCAGGGCAGGTAACCCTGAGGAACGGAGAGACGACTGGGCTGGAGCGATGGGACGTGTTGAGCAGCTTCTGCAGGACCTCACGGAGGCTGGCCGTCCCGCTCCTGTCGTGGTGGGGGGCGGATCACCAACTTTCGGACTCCATGCGGGAGAGAGGGACTGGCAGTGCAGTCCGGGTACGACCCTGTTCTGGGATGCCGGCTACGCGAATTCCTTTCCAGACCTGCCCTTCGAAAACGCAGCAGGCGTTTTGACCCGTATTATAAGCATGCCAGGGAGCAACCGCCTCTGCCTCGACCTCGGGCACAAGGCGATCGCCTCGGAAGGACCGCTTGCAGCAAGGGTTCATCTGGTCGGCCTGGAGGAAGCGCGGGTAGTGGGGCACAGCGAGGAGCACCTTGTGCTGGAAGTCGAGGAGACAGCGGGTCACGCAGTGGGTAATTGCGTCATCGGTATCCCGCGGCACATCTGCCCGACGGTGGCACTCTTTGAGGAGGCGACGCTGATCCGGGACGGATCCGTGACTGGTGAGCGTTGGGAGGTGACCGCACGCTGCCGACGCCTGACCGTCTGAATCGATCCGGTAAACGTCCATGAAGCTCGTTTTCGATGCCCATCTTGACCTTTCTCTTAACGCCCTTGGATACAATCGGGACCTGCGGTGGGGGCTCGACGAGATCCGCTCCAACGAAGTGGCGCTTGGTGACCTGGCTGGGCGTGCCCGGGGTACAGTTTGCTTCCCCGAGATGCGTCGAGGTGGAGTGGGACTTTGTGTGGGCACCTTACTTGCCGGCTGCATGAAGCCGGGGGCGGTCGCTTCCGGCTGGAACGCGCCCGAAATTGCCTGGGCGCAGACCCAGGGGCAGTTGGCCTGGTATCGGGCGATGGAGGAGCTGGGGGAGCTCAGGCAGATCGTAGACCAGGAGACCCTGCGGGAAGCGTACGAGCTTTGGAGAACCGGAGATTCTGCGGGGCCGATCGGATACCTGCTCAGCCTGGAGGGTGCGGACTCCGTCCGGACGCCGGAACACCTTGCCCAATTCTGGGACCAGGGCCTCCGCGCCCTCGGGCCGGCCCATTATGGCGTAGGGCGATATGCCCTCGGTCATGACCGGGATGGGCCACTCTCAGCAGGGGGTCGGGCCCTGGTAAAGGAGATGGACCGGCTCGGGATGATTCTTGATGCTACGCATTTGTGTGACCGCGCCTTCCACGACGCCCTCGATCTCTTTGAGGGCGCCGTGTGGGCAAGCCACACGAACTGTCGGGCCCTGGTAGATGACCCTCGCCAGTTTTCCGATGAACAGATCCGGCGTCTTGTGGAACGCGGAGCTGTGATTGGGGTCGCGCTTGATGCCTGGATGATGGTGCCAGGCTGGAACAGGGGTGTCACTACGCCGCAGGAGGCCGGCTTGAAGCTTGAAGACCTCGTCGATCACCTCGACCACATTTGCCAGGTCGCCGGCAGTGTCGACCACGCGGGGATCGGGTCTGACCTGGATGGAGGATTTGGGACAGAGCAGACTCCTCAGGACGTAACTTCCATTGCAGACCTCCAACGGATCAAAGGGCTTCTTACCGCCCGCGGCTACTCGAATGAAGATGTTGACAGCATTCTCCATGGAAACTTCATCCGATTTCTGCATTCTCACCTGCCAGGTTAAAGGTAATGAACAGGATTGATCTGGAAGGACGAAAAGCGGTCGTGACGGGTGGAGCACGTGGTATCGGCCGCGCGATCTGCCAGCGCCTGACTGATTCGGGAGCGCGGTGTGCAATCTGGGACCGTGATGAGGCTGCGGCTGTGGAAGCGGCTGGGGCGATTGCCGGCTCTGAGGCTATCCGGGTGGATGTCACCGATCCCCGGGCGGTGGATTCGGCGGTAGCCGCGACCGCTGAGCTGATGGGTGAAATTGATATTCTGGTGAACAACGCAGGGATCGCAGGCAGCAGCAGGAAATTGTGGGAGTGTGAACCGGAGGAATGGCAGGAAGTCCTGCAAATTGACCTTTTCGGGGTCTTTCTGTGCTGTCGCGCCCTCTTGCCTGGAATGATCACGAGGGGTTATGGGCGAGTCGTCAATATCGCATCGATTGCGGGCAAGGAGGGCAATCCCAATGCCTCGCACTACAGCGCCGCCAAGGCGGGAGTGATCGGGCTCACCAAGTCGCTGGGAAAGGAGTGTGCCGAGAGTGGGGTGATTGTGAATTGTGTGACCCCGGCCGTAATTGAGACCGACATCCTCAAGCAGATCAGCGATGAGCACGTCGACTACATGCTCTCCAGGATTCCCATGGGTCGCTTTGGTTTGACTGAAGAGGCGGCCTCTCTGGTCGCCTGGCTCAGCTCGGGGGACTGCTCCTTTACGACGGGAGGAGTTTTTGATCTATCCGGGGGCCGGGCCACTTATTAAGAGATCTGCAGGGCGGGGGCCCGACGCTTTCAAAAGGCGTCAAGTTGCGGGGGAATAACCCTCCTCTAGTTCACCACATTACGCAGCGCCTCGCCCCGAATTGCACGCAGGCACTCGCACGCGGCCTTGGTTCGGAATTCTTCACCGCCCTCCTCACAGTAGAAGGCTGCGTGAGGATTCAGCAGAAGACGGTCGTGAGCAGGGTGATCCGGGTCCCGCCAGGCCTTGAGGACCTTCGAATTCTCCCGGGGAGGTTCGTTTTCCAGGACATCGATGCCCGCTCCGTGCAGGTGGCCGCTGGCGAGGGCGTCTATTACCGCCTCCGTGTCCACGACCCCGCCTCGCGCGGTATTCACGAGGAAGGCTCCCGGGGGAAGGGCTGCCAGCTCTGTAGCCCCGATGATGTTCGAGGTTTCGCTGGTTAGTGGGCAGTGCAGGGTGAGAAGGTGAGACTGTGCGAGCAGCTCCCCGAGGTGATTGACCTGCTGGATCCCAAGGGCCTTGTCGAGGCCGTCAGGGACATAGGGATCGTAGAAGACCACGCGCAATCCGAACGACTTTGCGCGTAAAGCTACTGCCGACCCTATCCGGCCGCAGCCGATGATCCCGAGTATACGCCCACGCAGCCGTGGAATGGGTTTCGCCTGCTCCACACTCCAAGCCCCCGCGCCGCGGCGCAGTCGGCTGTGCAGGAAGTGGGTCCCCCGAGCGAGACTGAGCATCATGCCCAAGGTCGAGTCGGCAACCTCCTCGGTCCCGTAGTCTGGCACATTACAGACTGGGATGCCACGCTGCCGGGCATAACGATGATCTATATTGTCATAGCCCACCCCTCCCCGGACGATAGCCTTGCAGTCCTGCATGCGCGAAATGGTATCCCGGGTGATTGACAGGTAATGGTAGCAGATTATTGCGGCGGCGGTCTCGATCTCCCCGACGAGGGCATCTTCGCCCATCGCGCCAAGGGACACAACTTCGGCATCCTCCCCGAGGATATTCCTTTCAAAGTCGAGCGGCTCGCTGATGAAGTCGGTAATGACGACCTTCGGTAAACTCATGTCGGTATGTTATTCAAGAATTGCGCTGGCGTATAAGAACGCTTCTTCGGTAGTGGGCCTCGTATCCCGGTCAGGGTAAAGCAACGGCGGTGGCGACCCTTGGGAATTACCGCAATCGCGCGGGAATGAACACCGGGAGGCTCCCGGACGGAGAGCAAAACGTCTGAGCCGGCGGCACGGACGGGAGGGACGGAGCGATGGTCCATAGTTGGGGTGGGAGCGGACTCTCTATCACGTCCATTCAAGAGGTCCCGGGGTGGGATAGTCAACTCATGGGGACACCACCGGTGGCAGAAAATCCAGAAGGATAATCCCGGGCCAGAAGTGCAGGCCGATCCGGGTTCTCTGCTGCACCGGTTGGGTTTTGTTCCGGGAATGCCAATAAATGAAAACGGCGCAGTGGTTTTCCCGGTGGAATAGGCAGGGCGCCAACGCACCCACTTCAAAACCACTAACCGAAGAAGCACTAAAATGAAAACCCCTCTGATTTTTGCCGCCGCGGCCCTCCCGCTGTTCCTTTTGTCCTGCGCTGCGCCCACTCACAAGACTTCGCTTCGTCAGGCCAGCCCTGTTTCCCTGGGGGTCTCAACGGAACGAACGCCCGGAAATCAGCACTCCTATTGGTCTGATCACGGGGTTGCCGCTCCTCTCCGGGTCAAGATCGACCTCAGTGAACAGACGGCCTATTTCTATCGTGGGGATGTCAGGGTCGGGCAGTCCCGGGTGGCAACCGGGAGAGCCGGGCATTCCACACCGACGGGTACTTTCACCATTTCGGAAAAGGTGGTCGCCAAGCGGTCGACGCTCTACGGGAGTATTTATGACGCCAGTGGCAACTTGAAGGAAGGCGATGCCGATACCCGGATCCACTCTGTGCCGCGGGGCGGAAAGTTCGTGGGCGCACCCATGCCCTACTGGATGCGGCTCACCTCTCACGGCATCGGTATGCACGTCGGCCCCATTCCGAATCCCGGGTCGCCTGCTTCGCACGGTTGCGTGCGCATGCCGCGAGAGATGGCCCGCACGCTTTACGAGAAGGCTCCGGTTGGCACGAAAGTGACGATCGTGCACTAAGCGAGGGATGAACCTCATGGGTCGGGGCGCGAAAAGGTCCCGGCCGATCGTGTGCAGCAGGGCTCCGGGAGGAAGGGGGAAACCGGATGCGCGGATCATCTGGCTCCTGGCCAGGCGAGGTGCCCGGGTTCCGCGACGGGGAAGCTCCACAGCTTGTGCCCGGCCGTGACGAAGAGAGTCCTGAGATCGTGCCCGCCGAATGTGCAGTTGGTGATCATGTCGGCAGGCACCGGGATGGTCTGAAGGAGCATTCCCTCGGGAGTGAAGACATAGACGCCGGCCTTGTATTTCTCACTGGTCTCGACTGGAGGCTTGGGGAAATTGAAACCAGCGGTAACGAAGAGGCGCCCCTTGGAATCGAGGGCCATGCCGTCGGGTCCGCGATCGCTACCCCAGTCAAAGAGGAGTTTGCGGCTTGCGGGCGCGATCATTCCATCTGGATTGAGCTTGAAGCGCCAGAGTTTCCGGTTGCCACCTAGTCCGTTGTCCGGGCCATCGTTCACGTTGTCGGCTACGAAGAGGAACGCATCATCTGCGGACACCAGGATTCCATTGGGGCGCTGTACTTCGTGAGTGATTATGCGGGCAATTCGTCCCGGGCCGTCGATCCGGTAGACTCCTTCGATCTCCTCGCCGTCACGGTCAAATTGTTCGAGGTCCCCGCGGTCGCCGTAGCGGGGATCCGTGAAGTAAATGCGTCCCCGGGAATCGACCGCGAGGTCATTGGGAGAGTTGAATTTCTTCTCCTCGAAGCGTTCCGCCAGGACGGTGATGGTCCCGTCCGCCTCGGTCCTGGTGACCCGGCGATTGCCGCCCTCGCGACCGCCCTCGCAGGCGAGGAGTCGCCCCTGCCGGTCGAAGAGGAGGCCGTTGGCTCGCCCGGAAGGAGTACGGAAGACATGGATCGTGCCTTTCGGGTCGCGGCGCATGATACGGTTGTTCGCGATGTCCGTAAAGTAGACGTTCCCGGACGGGTGCCAGGCCGGGCCCTCGGTGAATGCCACGATGCCTTCGAGCTTCAGGTTGCCTGCGGTGACGGATTGCGCGAGCGCTGGCGAACTGCCCGCGACGACGAGCACCAAGATGCGGGAAAACATTGTCATTCGTGAACATTACGAACCCGTAAGACTGATCGCAAGCAGCGGGGAGGGAGATATCCCCACCGATAGCTGACGGGGCGATCGCGCTCAGTTGTTCCCCGGGGTGGAGGAGGGATCGGACTGCCCGTGCCGGTAGAGAGCTCCGATCTCCGCTCCATTAAGTGGTCTGGTGAAGATCATGATTTCATCGAGCGCTCCGGCGAGGTAGCTCCTGGTGCTGCCGGCTTGAAACATTCCAAACAGAAGACGCCCTTCGCCGAAATCGAGGGGATCCGGGAAGAGGGCCTCCGAGACGGGTATTCCATCGAGATACAGGCTAGAGGTGCCGCCTGTGGCATCGAATGTGAAGGTGACATGCAGCCATTGCCCGGAGCGGGCGGCGGGGACGAGGCAGGATGTTCCCGTTCCGCCCCAGAAGTCCTGCCAGAGCTTGTTTTCGGACAGAATAATGTGGAAATACTGTCCTGAAGCCTCGGAATTGCGCTGTCCGACCAGTCCGTGAACCCGGTCAAAATCCGCACGAACCCAGAGCGCCACGGAAAAGCTCCCGGCGGAAAGCCCAAGGGATGCAACTGGGACCTCCAGGGTGTCGTCCACGCCGTCGAAAAGGAGGCCAGTCCCTCGTCTGCCGGGGACGGGAAGGGCTCCGTGCAGGATGCCGTGATAGCCCTGACCGCTCCGGTCGAGGATTGGCTCTCCTCCGGCTGCCCGCTCGAAGTCATAGTAGAGGGCGGCTTCCGCGAGAAGATTCTCCACAGGCGGGGCCAGGTCTGCACCGGCTTCTTTCGGCTCGGTGATTGCAGGTTCAGAAGACCGGTAGTGCCCTCGTAGGACTGTGATAGCGAGTCCAACAACGGCAGCGAATACGATTATGGCTCCGGCCAGGGTAAAAACCGGAACGAGGTTCGACTTTTTTCGGAGACTCTCGCCCTCGAGCTCACGTGGTCGGGTGGCAGCGTCTTCAAATTCGCGTTTGAATTCTTCACAATCGTCGTAGCGATTATTGCGATCGCGCTGCATGGCCTTGGCCACCACCGTGTCAAAGCGTCCCCGCAGCGAGGGCTGAATTTCACTTGGTGGCTGGTATTCCCCGCTTGGCCGCTTTCCGGTAAGACCTTCGTAAGCGAGTACGCCAAGGGCAAAAATGTCGGCTCGGTGATCAATATCAGAGTTTACGTCGAACATCTCAGGAGCGGCATACTCCCAGGTAAGGAAGCGGCCCTCCTGCTCATTTCGGAGGTGGCTTGGCCCGCTCTGGGTTGCCCGCGCGAGGCCGAAGTCGGTCATCTTTACCACCCCGTCACTGTTCCACATGATGTTTTCCGGTTTGACGTCCCGGTGCACGATGTCATGACGGTGGGCGTAGGAGAGCCCATCACAGACCTGACAGACGAGGGCGACCGCCTCGCCCTCGCTCAGGGGCCCCTCCTGGAACCTTGCGTAGAATGTGGGACCATCGATCCACTCCTGTGCCATCCACAACAGCCCTTCGGCCTCACCGAAGTCGTATAGTTGTGCAAGATTGGGATGGTTGAGACGGGCCATCGCCTTGGCCTCAAGCGAGAAGCGACTCCGAAATTCCTCGTCGCCAATATCAGGAGGCAGGATCTTCAGGGCCACTTCCCTTTCGAGGTGGCGTTGTATGGCATAGTAAACGGCCCCCATTCCTCCGCGTGCGACGAACCTTTGCACGTCCAATTGCGGGAGAATATTTGATAGCTCCCCCGGGGTTGGGATCTCGAACTCGGATGGTGGGTCAGCAGCCATTATCTCTGTGCATCGTGAACTCTAACAGGACCTGTGCAATCACCGATGGCCTCCGATGGGGAATCTGAGAGCCTCGAGGCTGGGGCGCGCTCTAAACTCAGGGAAACAGGGGGTCATTCCTTTTGCTCCATGTGGCCCCCGCCCATGATGAAGATGCCTCCTCCCAGTGTATTTCTGGAATACTGCCTTACCTTTCCGTCGGAGATGAGCGTTCGCAGGGCAGCGTTGGGGCGCGCTCCGGGATCGAACTTCCCCGCACTGGCCTTAAGATAGGGAATGAGCTTTCTCGCCTCGTAGGTCTCAGGGACCGGGCATCCGCTGGTACACGGAAGGCGGCCGACGAGTTTCCTGTCCTTGCGCTCCCTGAGCATGGGGCTGGCATCCGGGTTATAGGAATGAATGACCACATTGTTGGGGACACGGCCCCTCAGCTTCCGGTCTGGATGAGAGGGAGGAAAAAGAAGCTCGGCATAAATGCCGGCTACCCCCTTCTTGGTGTCTCCAGTCTGGATGGAGCTGTCCGCGTTACGCGCGATGCGGACCCCGCCCATCGTAAAGAATCCAGTCGGGGTCTGTGAATCCTCCGGGCCCAGCCCGCCCTTGCCAGTAGCGCACTTGACGGTCAGGACCACGTCTCTCTTCCGGCGGGACAGGACGTGCATGCGTTGCGTCGCCGGGTTAACCACAAAAATATAGGCTGGATCGTATCCCCGGTGAACCCCCTCTCGCTGAGAATCGATATTTTCCTCAATGATCCCGAGCGCAGGGCCGACGAGGGTGAGGGCACGCTTCGAGTAAGTCTGCGCCACGGCTATTGTGGGTAAGAACAGCGCGAGGCCCAGGGCAGGCCGGATCGGGAGGCGCGAAGGCATCGGGAATGAGGGAGCAATAATCTGTCGAAGGGATCTTCCCTTCGAGCGCCTTTATTCTAGCACGTCGGACCACGCAACCCAAGGCGGACCAGCCCCCGGTGCCCGGAGACCTGGAAGATCACTCCGAGTCGGCTTGCTCTCCCGGGTGTCCGATGGAGGGGTAGGCCTCCTCAGAGCGTCTTACGATAAATTCGACGCCGTTTGTGCTGCTGCGCGCCATAGCTCCGCCAGAGGGCCTGGACAGCCTCATTGGTTTCCAGTTCCCCGTTTGTTTCCGCCCTGGTCATGCCGCGGGACAGCATGGACTTGTGGGTCTCGTGCATCAGAATTGCCGGCAGTCCGGCCTTTTGCCACTTCTTGCGAACGGCCACGAGGTAAAGATCGAGGGTATCAGTCTTCCTGACCTTCCTCATGAGTTTGAAGATGCCGAGGGGCAAAAGCTTTCCCCTCGCGGCCTGGAGGCCACGCGAGAGGGAAGGCATGGAGATTCCGACGGCTACTATCTCGCCGCCTTCATCAACGAGGACTTTGATAAGAGCAGGATCAAGATACGCAAAATACTGTTCCGTGTAGAAGGCGACCTGTTCGTGGGTGAGGGGTTCGAAATCGTGAAGGTGGCGGTAGGCCTCATTGATCACGTCGAAGACAGCCGGGGCAAGGCGGCGGAGCTCCCGGCGCCCTTTCAGCTCAAGCAGCCGGACTCCCTTTCTCCTCATGGTGTATGAGGCGAGTCTCTCTACCCTTTCATTGACCTTGCCGAGATCAGGGATCTCGAACTCGATGTAATCGACCGCCTTCTGGTAGTTGAGTCCCTCGAGATGCTCCTGGTAGTAGGGAAAGTTATAGGACGAGGCGGAGGTGGGAAGTCGGTCAAATCCCTCCACGAGCAGGGCTGAAGAGTCGAAGCTGGTCACTCCGACCGGTCCCTCCACCGAGGAAAAACCCTCCTCTTTCGCCCACTGTTCAACGGTTTCAAGCAGGCTGCGGGCAACCTCGGGGGTGTTCACAAAGTCCAAGTATCCAAAGCGGGCTGGACGGTCCCGGCCTCCCGACTTCGGAATGTAGGCCGCGATCCGCCCCTGAATGTGACCCCCGGGATCTTCCGCCACCCAATAGCGCCCATGGAGGAGCTTGAAGGCAGGATTGCTGGCTGGGTTGAGGAGCTGCACTTCGCCCCGAACCAGGGGCGGAACCCAGAATTCGTTCCCCTTATAAAGTTCGAAGGGGAATCCTACGAATTCTCGCAGGCCCTTTCGGTTGTTAATTTCCCGGATCCGTCCGCTCATTGTCTTAACTCTGTATCAGTCAGGTGGATGTGATTTCCGAGGACAAATCCGGTTCCCCGGGGAAGATCAGGGATTTTCCCAAGAGCAGAGGCGGGGGCCCTTTCCCGCGCGCCCGAGGCGGGAGCGAGGAATCCCGGGGGACGGGGGGTGTGAAGGATCCCTGGGCTGAGAGCTCTGATGGGACCGTCTACGCCCGAGGTCTAAATTTCGCCAAGGCGCTCCCTTGCTACTCGCAGTTTCAGGACCGGTCCCTTAAATAGAGCCAACCAGGGGTGAAAGAGTGAGTAACGTATGCAATTTTGGAGCAGCAGGCGACGGGAAGGCCGACGATACGAAGGCCATTCAGCATGCCGTGGCCAGCGGCGACGACGTACTTGAGTTCCCGAAAGGAAAGTTCCGGATTACGCAGACCATCGAAGTTTCCCTCGAGCGCCGTCAGTGTCTCGACGGGGGAGGCCAGGGAGTGGTGGTGATGGAAGGGCCCGGCCCGGCCTTTAGGCTGGTGGGAACCCATGGCGGAACAGGAGACCCCGGCTCAATCAAGCCGGAGGTGTGGGGTCAGTGCCTGCCAGCGATAAGGAACCTGGTCATTGAAGGTGGGCATGCAGGTGCTGATGGCATCGAGCTGGTGGAGACCATGCAAGCGGTAATCGAAGGTGTTCTGGTCCGCAGGGTGCGCCATGGGATCCGCCTCCACAAACGTAACCGGAACGTTCTCATAAGCCACTGCCACTTCTATTTTAACACCGGGGTGGGGATCTTTCTGGACCGGGTGAATCTCCACCAGATCAATATAACCGGGAGCCATATCAGCTACAACCGGCTGGGAGGAATCAGAATTGAGGGATCAGAGGTGCGTAACCTCCAGATCACGGGAAATGACATAGAATATAATAACCACCGGGCCCACAAGAGTGACCCGGAGCCTGCGGCTGAAGTTTATGTTGATACCACTGCGCAGGGTTCCAGCGTAAATGAGCTTACTTTGTCCTCGAACACGATCCAAGCGACCGCCTCCCCTGGCGGCGCCAATATCCGGATTCTCAATAGCCTTAAGGACGGTCGCCCACCCGGCCTGTGGACGATCACGGGGAATGTCATCGGAAACCAGGAAAACAACGTGCACCTGAGCGGCTGCCACGGGGTCGTCCTTAGTGGAAACTGCATTTATTCCTGCGGCCGCCACAATCTCCTCGTCGAGCATTCAAGCCACCTGACCATCGGAACGAACAGTTTTCGGCGTCATACTCCCGGCATGCATACAGGAATCCGGTTGGTGAGTTCCCGGGACTGCCTGATAAACGGGTGCACCGTCGAGGACCAGGACCCTGCCGGCCAGAAGACTGGACTCTCGTTGCTTGAGCTGGACCGGTGCCTGCGGATTAATGTCTCGGGGTGTCAATTTCTGGGGGGTGTGCCGTATGGAGTGGAGGTGCGCGGGTGCAGCCATACCAACATCAGCGGCTGTACGTTTGCAGACTGGCGGGAGGAGAAGAAAACAGAAGGGGCGATATATTTTGAGGGGAAAGGCCAGACCAACCTCGTGACTGGAAATATTATTGCCAGGGATGTTGCGGAGCCACTGCGGTGTGGCCCGGGTGTCGTGGTTCGGGACAATGTCATCGGGGAGTAAACCCGATTGCCCGGGTGGACCAGGCTTTGCGGGCGGGGGTGGATGCCGGGGCGGGTTGAGTCAGGAATTTATTTTCCGCAGGGGCACAGCAGAGGGCTATCCTCCCCCAGCATTGGTCATGCTTTTCGTTTCTGGAGGCTTCGTCCGGCCCGAGGTCCTGTCCGGAACCCTGTGGGGGGTATTGGCCCCTCCAGATCAAAAGGGGCCTTGATGGTTTTACCGGCGCGGGGGCGTGCGAGGGCAAAAGGCACCTGGTCAGGACCCGGGTCGAACGTGTTCCCGGTAAAAACGCAACAGAACCACTGTTCATTCGGAGGAGTGAACCAGACCTGCCATGCGCAGTTTTAAAAAGCTCTGTCCGCCTCACCCGATGCTGTTAATCAGCCGGGATTCCTTTTATTGGCAGGAAAGACCATATTTTGCGTTAGGTTTTCTCAAGGGCGGCCGTGTTAGGGTGAAACTATGGTCAAGACCGATTCATCACCGGAATCCGAAGATTCGCGCTACGAGGCTTTCGTGCAGCGATTTGCCCGTTTTGAGCCGGACCTGCGGAGGTTCATTCGTTCGCTGCTGCCCACCGGGACGGAAATTGACGAGGTGCTGCAACAGACGGCGATCGTTATCTGGAGAAAGTTTGCTCAATACGACCCAGAGACCAATTTCATGAAGTGGGCCTGTGTCATCGCTCGCTTCGAAGCTCTTGCCCATCGGCGCAAGATGGCGAGAGACCGACACGTCTTCCGCGAGGACATTCTTGAGTTGATGGCAGACGAGGGCGTCGAGGAACTGGAGGTTCGCAATGCTGAGAATGATGCGCTTCAGAACTGCCTGCTGGAACTCTCGGAAAAGCAGCGTCAGTTTGTTACCCTAGCCTACACGCCGGGTGTAAAAGTGAAAGATCTCGCTGCCGAGGCGGGGTCCACGGCTGCTGCCTTCTACATGCGACTAAAGCGTATTCGCCGGAAGCTGATGCAATGCGTTGAATCTAAAATCCAGTCAGCTGGAGCTGTCTCATGAAATCGGAGCCTCTGCAAAAACTCTCGTCCGAAGAACAGGACTGGATCGATGCCTATATTGACGGGACGATCGAACCTGCCGACTTTGAAAGACTCCAGGATCGCATGGTGGAGAGCGCAGGCCTGCGTGCGGTAATGCGTCGATATCTTGCCCTCGATAACACGCTTCAGTACGAAGCGGCGGGAGTCGGGCCTGACCATGGGGCTGCCGGCAACTGGTTGGCCCAGGAACCTGCTGAGGAAAAGCAGACTGCCGGCAAGGTGATCCGATTTCCCTCCTTTGCTCCCGTCGCGGCCGTGGCGGCATTGGCCTTTCTGCTCGGTTCAGCCTGGATGTACTGGCAGGGCAGCGATTCAAATTCTCCAGGTCTGGACAGCGCCGGGGAAATAGGGCGCACCGATGCCGACGAGCCCTCAGCAAAGGGTTTTGCCGTGGTGGGACGCCTTTTCGACGTGAGATGGAACGGCGAGCATGTCCAACGAAGCGAAGGCGATTTGCTGGGAGCAGAGGTTTTCGAGCTAACTTCAGGCACGGCTGAGATTCAATTCTTCTCCGGGGCGACAATGACGGTGGAGGGACCGGCTGAAATTTCGCTTCGGTCTGCCTGGGAGGCCGAGTGTCGCGAGGGAGCAGTGCGGATGAAGGTGCCACCAGCTGCTCGCGGATTCGTCCTTCAGGCGCCGTCGACCGAGATTATTGACCTCGGAACTGAGTTCGGTCTCGAAGTGCGGGATGGGGAAGGTCATGTAGAAGTTTTCGAAGGGAAAATTGAACTGTTTCACCAGGAGGAGGGTAAGCGTCTTGTGCAGAAGGGCGGGGCATGGGAGTTGCCTTCGAACGGCGTGGCCGAGTCGGTTGAGACCGGGCTGGTGAGGTATCCTGATGCTGATCGCATGGACAACCAGACCATGAGGCAGCGCCAATTGGACTTTCAGCGCTGGCAGTCCCACTGCGACGCCCTCTCCGAGGATGACCGGCTGATAGCATATTATACGTTTGACCGACCTGATGGGGAAAAGCGGATTCCCAATCTGGCGAAACCTCGCGATGGCGAATTTGACGGGGCGGTGGTCATGGCCGAACCGGTCGCGGGCCGTTGGCCCGGGATGAAGGAAGCTCTTGAGTTCCCGCGACCGGGCTCACGGGTTCGCGTCAATATTTCCGGTGAGTTTCCGGCCTTAACGTTTATGACCTGGGTGAGAATCGATGCGCTGGATCGGTGGTATAGTGCGCTGTTCCTGGGGGACGGATACGAAAACGGAGAGCCCCACTGGCAAATCCAGGATGATGGCCATCTCATGCTGTCGGTCATGGTGGATGATACTTACGTCTATCCGAAAAATCCGAACAAGAACGCGGCAGGTTTGGCCAAGATCTACTTTTCGGAACCGATCTGGGATCAGGCTAAAAGCGGAGAGTGGATGCACATCGCTTCGACCTTTGACCCAGCCAATCGATCTGTCGCGCATTTCGTAAATGGGAAGGAAATTGCCCGTGAAGAAATCGCCGATAAGTATTTTATTGATAGGCTTCGCATCGGGAATGGGGAAATTGGGAACTGGGGTCTGCCTCATCGGGAGGATCCGACTTTTGCAATTCGCAACTTGAACGGTCGCATGGATGAGTTTGCGATCTTCAAGGTCGCTCTCACGCCTGAGGAAATCAGTGGACTGTTTGAGCGTAGTCGCGCCAGTAAACGTTAGAGGGCATGAGGTCTGCTTCGCTCATCACCCTGTTTCTGCTGCCGACTGTAGCTTGCGCGGTCGAGTATGAAGATGATGTTCTACCGATCCTGGAGGACCATTGTCTGAAGTGTCATGGACCTGATACCCAGAAAGCCGGGCTCCGGGTAGACCAGAGGCTATCTCTCCTTCGTGGCGGTGACGGGGGATTCCCCTCCCTCGTGCCGGGAGATGCAGCCAAGAGTCATCTGATCGAGCGGATCCGAAGTGGCGACGCCAGTTTACAGATGCCGCCCAAGGGCAAGCGTCTGAGTGAGGAGGAAATCGAGGTTCTTGAACGATGGATCCGGGACGGCGCGGAGTGGCCTGGCCAGATGCAGGAGCTGAAAGCAATCGAGTCGAATCACTGGTCCTTCGCCCCGGTGGTTCGTCCTGGGCTTCCTGCGCCCCCGGAGGGTAGCCCAAATCCGATCGACTCCTTCGTCAACGCTGAGCTTGCTGAAAAGGGGCTGACTGCAAATGGTCCGGCTGAGCCGCGTTCCCTGATACGGCGGGTCTCAACGGTCCTCACCGGGCTCCTTCCCGAGCCGCGGCGAGTTGCAAGGTTCGTGTCGGATTACGAGGCGGATCCAGAGGGGGCCTACGAGGGGCTAGTGGACGAACTTCTCTCTTCCCCCCACTTCGGTGAACGCTGGGCCCAGCACTGGCTTGATGTGATCCGCTGGGCGGAGTCGAATGGTTCTGAATCCAATCTCTATCGGAAGAACGCGTGGCACTACAGGGACTACGTGGTAAGGGCCTTTAACGAAGATCGCCCTTATGATCAGTTTATCCGGGAGCAGATCGCAGGCGACTCTCTTGGCTCCGGGGAAGCTACCGGTTTCCTCGTCGCAGGCCCGCATGTCCCGGCCGCCACGGTGGGGCGCGAGCCATCGGCAATTCGGCAGGCGCGGGCCGATCGGATGGACGAGATCCTGCAGACCGTTGGAGCGTCCGTCATGGGAATCACGATCGGATGTGCCCGATGTCACAACCACAAGTTTGATCCTATCAGCATCACAGACTACTACGCCATGGCGGCAGTGTTCCAGGACGTTGAATTCGGAAGCCGCTTTCCTGAACTTGACCCCGCTCATCCACGTCGGAAGCAGGGAGAGGCACTGTGGTCAAAGATTGCGGAACAAAGGAGGAAGCTTCGGCGAACAGGTGGCTGGGAAGAGGACTGGGGGGCCTTCCGGGAGTGGCATTTTGGAACCGTCGAAACCAGCGCAATCCGGCTCCGCTTCAAGAATCCCAGTGTCACCGTCGATGAGTTGCAGGTCTTCGGGCCGGCAAAGCGGAATGCCAATCTCGCTCACCAGGGAAAGGGCGTCCGAGTTCTCGGGTTCCCCCCCGAGGGAAACGAAGGCCGCAACCCTGTGGAGCGGGTCAATGATGGAGATTTCGGGACGATGGCGTGGCGCGGGAGGATGGACCAAAAATCGAAGGAAAAACCATGGATCCAGCTGGACTTCGGGAAGACCGTTAAAATCGACCGCCTCAGGCTCAGTAGTAACCGGGAATATTATTTGGAGACGGATTACCTGACCCAGAAGCCCTACCTGCCAAGATATGATTTTGACCTCGAGATCCATCAACTGGACGGGAAATGGAAACCCGCGGTAGGAACGTGGTATCTCACCCGGACGCTCAATGAGCGCCATCCGGAGAGAAAGAACGCACTTGCAGAAATCCAGAAGTTAATTTCCCGGCTCTCAGAGGAGGGGCCGCAGACCGGTTTCGTGGGCCGCCTCATTCCCCCAGAAGTCACCCACGTCCTCCATCGAGGAAGCCCGGAGAGCCCAAGGGACGAGGTTGCCCCAGCGGGTATCGATATTCTGAAGGGCCGCCTCGGGCTGGATTCCCAGACTTCGGGAGCAAGGCGCAGGGCGGAGTTCTCAGGGTGGCTCGCCGACAGCGGCCACCCATTGACTGCACGGGTCATGGTGAACCGGATCTGGCATCACGTCTTCGGTACGGGCATCGTAGCGACTCCGAGTGACTTTGGCAGCGCGGGAGCGCCGCCGAGTCATCCTCAGCTTTTGGACTGGCTTGCGGCTGAGTTTGTATCGCCGACCCGGCACCAGACAAAACCGTGGTCCATGAGAGGAATGATCCGAATGATGGTCATGTCGAAGTCCTTCCGTCGTTCCAGCCACCCTTCACAGGAGGCAAGCAAGGTCGATGCGGGAAGTCGCCTGCTCTGGAGATTCCCACCGCGGCGCGTAGCGGCCGAGGTTTTGCGTGACAGTATTCTCCAGGCGTCCGGTAAGCTGGACCGCAGGATCGGAGGTAGGAGCTATCGAATCCACAATGTGAAAAAAACCTACGCGCAGTGGGAAGTGGTGGATAATCACGGTCCCGGGACATGGCGCCGGATGCTCTACCAGGAACGAATGCGACGGGTAGACGACCAGATCTTCACGGCGTTCGATTTTCCCGACTGCGGACAGGTAAGAGCCAAGAGGCCCATCTCTACAACACCGCTCCAGGCCTTGAACCTCATGAACAGCCCTTTCGTCGTTGAGCAGTCCAAGTTCATTGCAGCACGGGCGGAGAAAGAAGGTGGGGACGACAAGGAAAGCCGGGTCCGCTGGTTGTTTGAGGCCCTCCTGAGTCGTTCTCCGCAGGCCGATGAAATGAAGGCCTGCGAAAATGTCGCGCTCCAGCTGGTAGCCCGGAGCCTGCTGAATTCGAATGAGTTCGGATTCCTTCCATAAGAAGATTCAATCTCCAGCGAACTACGCCATAAGATGGTTCTCCCCCTGAAATCATGAATTATCCAGAGCAACTTAGCCCTCAGGGCCGCCAGTTACTGAGTCGGAGGAACTTCATGCGCAATACGGGGTTCTCCCTTGGGGGCCTCGGACTGGCCCATTTGCTGGCGGCCGAGGATACGCAGCGTGCGGCCTCCAGTCATAAGGCTCCAATCCGGCCGACGATCAACCCCGACGAACCCTATGCCCCACGCGGAGGGCACTTTGACGCGGCGGCTCAGCAAGTCCTGGTAATTTACTGCCCGGGAGCGGTGAGTCATGTTGATACGTTCGACTACAAGCCGGCCCTGGAGAAATTTCATGGCCAGAAACCACCGGGTTTGCCATCGGTTACCTTTGAAGGTCCCACGGGAAATATCGCCAAGCCTTTCTGGGAGTTCAAGCCTCGGGGTCAGACGGGGAAGATGACTTCCGAGCTCCTTCCTGAAATGGGAGCCCTCGCGGATGAGTTCTGTTTCATCCATTCCCTGCATACGCAGACCAGTGCCCATCCGCAGGGTGAGAATTTCTTCAACACGGGGTTCACGATGGAGGGCTTTCCTTCCTTCGGGGCGTGGGTCACCTACGCTCTGGGCTCGGAGTGCAGCGAGCTTCCAGCCTTCGTTGCGATTAACGATCCGCGTGGCTTGGCTCGCTCCGGGAAGAACAATTTTGGGTGTGGATTTCTTCCAGCTTCGTTTCAGGGTACGGATTTCAATGCTCGCAATCCTCCCGCTAACTTAAATCGACCAGTCTCACTTTCGGCTACCGACGACCGGAAAACCGTGAGTCTGCTCCGCCATCTTAATCGGAAGCACCTAGAACAATATCCGGGCGATGCCGACCTCGCCGCCCGCATCGCGAGTTACGAACTGGCTGGCAAGATGCAGACGTCCGTGCCCGAGATGATGGACCTCTCCGGGGAACCCGGATTCATTCACGACGAGTACGGCACGGGGACGGGTAGCGATCTCAAACGGGCCTATGCCAAGAATTGTATTCTAGCCAGGAGGCTGGTGGAGAAGGGAGTGAGGGTCGTGCAGCTGTTCAATGGCAGCGATCCCTCAGGAGGCAATGGCATAACGAACTGGGATTCCCACTCGGACATTCTCAAGACCCATGCCATGCAGGCTGAGATCATGGACCAGCCGACCGCAGCCTTGATCAGGGACCTCGGACGCCGGGGATTGCTCGAACAGACACTGGTAGTGTGGTGCACCGAGTTCGGCAGAATGCCCTTCCTCCAGAGCAATGGGACCGGCCGGGATCACAACCCGGATACCTTTACCTGCATGTTGGCCGGAGCCGGGGTGAGGAAAGGGTTCTCCTACGGCGAGAGTGACGAGTTCGGCCACAAAGCTGCCGTGGACCCAGCCGAGGTGTATGATTTTAATGCCACAATCCTGCATCTCCTCGGCCTGGACCATGAGCGTCTCAGTTATTATCATAATGGCTTGGAGCGCCGTCTGACTAACGTGCATGGGCATGTAATCAAGGAAGTGCTGGCGTAACGGACTACCGGAAGTTCCGAGGGTCAGCAGTGCTCCTGTCGGGACTTGAAGTCCTCCCAGGCATCAAAGAGTCTTGGTGGCCGAAAGATCGGCAATTTCTGATGACAGGTTACGTCTATCTCGCAGTAGCAATTTTCGCGGAGGTGGTTGGCACGTCCGCCCTGAAAGGGACGGAGGGTTTTTCTAAACCTGGTCCCTCGCTGGTCGTAGTGGGTGCCTACGGACTTGCCTTCTACATGCTCTCACTGACCCTCAAAACGATTCCGGTCGGTGTGGCTTACGCCCTGTGGTGTGGAATAGGGATGGCCTTGATTACCCTGATTGGCTGGCTCGTCCTGAAGCAGAAACTTGATACCGGCGCGATCGCCGGAATTGCCCTGATTGTGACGGGGGTGGTTGTGCTGAGCGTGTTCTCCAAGGCGTCGGTGCACTAGAGGGCCCTCTGCGCGGGCCACGGCTAGCCTCTGCCGCCGGGGTGGAGTTACTACCCGACCAGCTCCCGGATCGGCTTAATCCCAGGGTCGACCAGGAAGTGAGGCCTGCCGCTGGCATCTTCTACGGTGGCGCTCGAGAGGTCGATGCCGAGGTTGTGATAAAGCGTGGCAAAAACCTCCTGGAACCTTACGGGGCGCTCAATGGGCTCGTTGCCATGCTTGTCTGTTGCTCCGATCACCTGTCCGAGGTTCATTCCTCCACCCGCAACGAAGGCGAAGTTGGCCTTCGGCCAATGATCCCGGCTGTTCATCTTGTTGATCTTGGGAGTGCGCCCGAACTCGCCCCACATCACGATGGAGACGTCGTTCTGGAGGCCACGTTCGTGAAGATCGGTGATGAGAGCGCTCAGCCCCTGGTCGAGAAGTGGAAATTCTTCCCGGGAGCGAGGGAAATTCAGTCCATCTCCCCCGTGCCAGTCCCAGCGGCTGTAGTTCAATGACACAACCCGGGCCCCGGCCTCGACGAGGCGCCGTGCAACCAGAAAGTTACGAATCATCTTGGGGGCGCCGTCCCTTTGATATTTCGGATCATTGATTCCATAGCGCTCGACGACACTGGGATGTTCCTGAGAGACATCAAGGGCGGCGGCCAGGTTTCCATCGGCAAGAATCTCGAGGGCCTGCTGGTTGTAGGTGTCGAGACCCTCCATTTGTCCGGTGGTATCGATCCGTGCCTTGAGCCTGTCCATGGAAGCCCTGAGGGCCTCGCGATCCATGAGGCGATCCAGGGACATGCCTTGAAGCGTCATGCTCTTGGCCCGGGCGTTGGGATCCTTGTCGACCAGTCCCATTGGGGCGTGGGAATTGCCAATAAACCCCCCGGTTCCAGCCTCGCCCCATGTTCTGTTTCCAGTGGGATACATCAGGGAGACGTTCGCCGGAATGCCGGGCTTCGAACCATGCAGTTTGGAGACCCATGATCCCCAGGCCGGCCAGCCTCCCGGGGGGGCGTTGTCCCGCCTCTTATGACCTGTCATGCACTGGTAGCAGTCGTGAGCCCCGTCGGAATCGGCCAGGGAGCGAATGATTGCATACTTGTCGGCCATCCGTGCAAGTTTGGGAAAGAGCTCACAGATCTGGATCCCGGCAACATTTGTAGAGATGGGCTGGAAGTCTCCCCGGACCTCGGAGGGGGCATCCGGCTTGAGGTCGAACATGTCAAGATGCGACGGTCCTCCGGGCAGGTAGATGTTGATGACCGCCTTGTGAGAGGATCCCGTGCGAGCCCTTGCCTCCATGCCGAGGAGCTGGCCGAGGGAAAGGCCGCCGGCAGCCATGCCCCCGATCTTGAGGAAGTCCCGCCGGGAATACCCGTCACAGTGACTGGGCTGACGATCACGTTTACCGAATAGCTCGAGCATGGTCAGAGAATAGCCCTCCAAGTCTGGAGTCCACTACATGATATCGAAGTGAGGCCGTCACGCCAAGGGCGTTTCGGGAACATGATCGGGTCAGCTTGATCGCCTAGGGTGAAAGGGCCGGCCCTGCTGAGTACGTTGTCCGGAATAAAAAGAGGCGGTGAAGCCGGGGCTTCACCGCCTTGAAGGTTGCACGGCACTTCAGGCCGCCTAGTTCGTGATATCTATTCTGACGTTATCGATGGTCAGTCCACTGTACTCCTCCGTCCCGTCGCTCACAAAGTTGATCTCGACAATGATGCTCTGTCCCAGAGCAGCAGCATCGACCGGAACCTCGATAGTCGTGTAGTCGTTATCTATTACCGTCATGTCCAGGTCGAAAGCTTCTCCGATCTGGGTGAGATCTTCAGCCCGCAGGAAGCGAACCTCGGCCTTGTCATCGAACTGATCCCCGTCGCGTACGGCCGCAAAAGAAAGTTCAGCGCTGTTGACGCCGGTGAGGTCGATCGCCGGAGTTCGCAGGGAGATGTCAGCATTCGGTCCGTAGTCTCCGAGGTTTGTGCTCCAGGCGTTGCCCGAGCCGTCCGCCCCACTGGTGGGCCCCGTCGCCGATCCCGCGGGGGTTCCCAGCTCCCACTGGGTGGCGCCGTTGGCGTCGTTGACGAGCGTCGTCCAGCCCTGGGCCCCGTCTTCCAGGTCATCGAAGAACAGGGGCGGAGCCGGTCCGGCGACCAGCTTATAGAAACGGAGCGGCTCAGCGGGCCGGGCGATGCGATGCTGATTAAGCGGTGGCGTGGCGGGCAGATTCTCCAGTCCGGGGACGACCGACCAGGAAGCCGGATCCGGACTGGCCTCCGGGTCGTCGCTGCTTACCACGGAGTAGACTTCCGAGGCGTTGCTGTTCCACTGCAGGTCCAGATTTACGCCGCCGTCATCGCTGGAAACCACGAATTGATAGGTATCGAGAGAGCGTCCGAACTGTCCCTTTGAGTTGAAGAGATTGGTGACATCACTCCCGGTCAGGGCGCCGTTGAAGAGGCGGACATCGAACATCGCACCTCGCCACATTTCGGCGGTCACGGTGGCATCGAAGTTCCCTTGCCCTCCAAAGAACAGGGGCTGCTGGTTGTTCTGGTTGCCTCCCACCGTGCCCGTGCCGGCCTCAATCCCGTCGCGGTAGTAGGTGAAGGTCGTGCCATCCTTGACCATAACATGATGAACCCATCTTCCGAGCTGTTCGCCCGCAATGTCGTCATAGTCGACACCCGTGACACGGTTGGTATCGAACTCGAAGTTGTTGCTGTCGAACTTGATGAATTCGCGCGGGGCGAAGTCTCCACCGCCGGGTTGGTTGCGGTTTCCGAGGATGATATCGTTGTTGGCCTGATTATCCTCTGCCTTGATCCAGAGGGACCAGGTGAAGGCGTTGTCCGCGTCGGTAGTGAAGAGCGGAAGGGCCCCGTAGGAGCCCTGGTCTCCCGGCGCAGTCATGATGGCATACGAGCCCGTGGAGTTGTCACCGTTGAAGCTGAGAACAAAGCCACATTCGGGATCCTCGATCCAGGAGTTGCCCCTCGGTCCAAGGCCGCCGGTCTCCGTACGGACAATGACAGCGTGCCGCTCATTACCGCTGATATCGGCTGCGATATTTCCTTCTCCTTCGTTGAGCGGCCACCAGGCCCATAGAGAGTCGGAGGCTGAGGGGAACGAATTGGGATCGTTGGGATCGAAGCCGAGGTTGATCTCCCGGGAGTCCCCGGTACCGTCACCGTCCGAGTCCCGGAGGAGCGGATCCGTCCCGGTATTGCCGGTTCCTGCGAAGATTCCAGTCTTGGTCTCCACCCCGTCGCTGAGCCCGTCTCCATCCGAATCCTCGTCGTTTGGGTCCGTACCGTTTACCAGTTCGGAGCCGTCATTTACACCGTCCCCATCGGTATCAGCGACGGTTGGATTGGTCCTGGCATCGTATTCCTCCCGGTCAGAGGCGCCGTCGTTGTCCCAGTCCCCGGAACCGTCTCCGGGACCATTGCCGGCCGGCAGGCTGCCGTTAAGCTGGGTGAGATCAGCGATGTCGTCCCAGACGGTTTCCCAGGTGTCGGGCAGGGTATCCCCGTCGCCATCTGCCTGGTCCGGGACAATGACATAGACCGGGGGGCTGCCGGCAGCGGTATCGCCAAGGGCGACCGTTCCCGGGATGCCGGGGCCGCTGATTCCAAGGTCCCACCACTCTCCGCCGCCCTGTTCGCCGGATACGTTATCGAAGGGAAAGAGCCCAACCCTGGTCAGGGTGAAGTCGGTGGGCTGGTCCTGGACGCAGCAGCCGTGCTTGGCCTCTACCACGCCGTCCAGGGTGTCCATGATGAGCTTGTTGGTGTCATCTGCTCCCTGGTGTATCCGGTAGTCCCCGCAGGGAAATCCCGTGAAGTCGATGTAGCCCTGGACCCGGTGGGTGAAGTTATCGATCGCGGCGAGGGGAAGGTTGTTGCTCGAAATGGTGGTTCCTCCCCCGCCGTGATCAAGGTAGGGAACCACGGTCACGCTGGTGGGGTTGATGGTGCTGTTGACGTGGGCGTCGTAGTTCTGGTCCGGATTGTTGGCGTTGAGAAGACCGGCGGGATGGCGAATTTCCTCGAGGGTCATGCCGGGAGTGGAGAAATCGGGCTCGGAGACCGTCCCGGCAACCCCGCCAATCACAGCGAAGGAAGGCTGGATGACCGGAAAGTCGGCCCGGGTGGGGGTATTGTTGGGATCGGTGGGGTCGAAGGTGACTTGAATTTCATGACAGTCAGGAGATCCGTCGCCATCGCTGTCAGCATTGAGAGGATCGGTGCCGGTGTCGGTGAGACTGACGAAGGTGCCGGTGTTGGTTTCCACTCCATCGCTGAGTCCGTCACTGTCGGAGTCGGCATTGAGGGGATCG
>MDTG01174316.1_pt1 | contig 25186 bp, 14 predicted proteins | sample 811421 | NCBI WGS metagenome assembly MDTG01 (sample SAMN05326645, study PRJNA326480) | marine metagenome | isolation source: seawater | place: Pacific Ocean: South East | collected 2011 | reverse complement strand
TGGCTCTCGGCTGGGAGCAGCTGCCGCTGACGAGCGATCGCGCTCCTGGCCGCGGCCAGCCGCTGAGCGCGGGCGTCCCCACCTCCGCCCAGGCCCGCCAGGACCAACTCGAGCCGCGAGCGCACCTCCTCCAGCTGCGGCGGCGGGGGCGCTGCGAGCAGCTCCTCAGCACGCTTCAGCTCGCTCAGGCCCGCGCGAGCCTCCTCGAGCACGACCTCCTTCCCCGCCGCCTCGCCGAAGAAGCAGCGGACGAAGCGCAAGCGGGCCCGCGCGATCAGGTAGGCGCCCAGGGACTCTGGGTCCTGCTCGCTCAGGGCGGCGGAGAGCTTGCCGCTCAGGGACTGGCCGAGGGCGAGGATCTTGGGCGAGCCCTGCGCCTCGTAGCCCGACCAGGTGCGCCACACGGGGTCCATGGTCTCGGCGACCGCGCGGACCAGCAGCCGGGTGACCAGGTGGCTGCGGGAGCTTCCCCCCCCCGCCTGGACGGCTTGGGTCAAGCGCGCCAAAGCGCGCGCCGGGAGGTGCGCCGCCAGGTCGGCCAGCGCCCCGGCGACCTCGTCGCGCTCGGGCGCGCTCAGCTCGGGCGCGCTCTGCTCGATCAGGGCCAGACGCAGTCGCTCAGCGTCGTCCGGCAGGGGCTCGAGCTGCAGCGCGTGGCGAAGCGCGATCCGGGCCCGCAGGGGGTCCTCGCGCTGGGCGTAGACGGTCGCCTGCAGCTCCAACCCGCGCTGGCGGTCCAGCGACGACGCCTGCGCGTTCGCCGCCGCCCGCCGTCCGAGCTCCAGCAGGCTCTCGCTGACCCGGAGCGGGATCGGCAGCCGGGCGAGCTCGAGCTTGTAGAGGTGGCTCAGCCGAGGGTCCCGGTTCGCCACCATGCCATAGCGGTCGAGCAAGGCCTGCGCGACCTTGGGGTTCTTCAGCCGTCGCGCGGCGCGGGCGCGCCACAGGACCACCTCGGCCAGGATCACGACGCCCCAGCGGCGCGGAGGCGCCGCCAGGACCTTGCGGGTCTGCTGATCGAGCTCCTCGAAGCGCTCTGCTCGGTAGAGCAGGCGCAGGCCGAGTCGGTAGAGCTGCGGGTTGTGGGGATTGCCCAGGGCGATCCCGAGCGCCTGCTCTCGGCGCCCCAGCTGAGCCAGCGTCTCTGCGACGCGGAAGGTCGCGACGGGGTGTTTGGGCTCGAGCTCGAGCCAGGTCGCGGCCCGCTCCCCCAGGCGGGTCAGCAGGCGAGCACGCTGCATGGGGTCCGGCTGGCGCTGGGCGAGCGGGCGCAGGGCGAGGTCGCTCACGGCGCAGGCCGCGGGCAGCGCCGCCGCGGGAAACGCGGGTAGCGTCTCCTCGAGGGCCATGGCGGCGCTCGCGTTGCGCTGCAGTCCGACCGGGGTGTAGTCCGCCTGCAGGACCTGGAAGGAGGCGAAGGTCAAGGCAGCGATCGCTTCGGCGCGCTTGGAGGGCGCGCTCTCGTAGTAGCTCCCTGCCTCCAGACCGAGCCGCCGCAGCTCTTCCCCCGCGTTCGGCTCGGAGCGCCGCCTCGCGATCCGGCGCCGGTGGCGGACCAGGTGGAGCGCGAGGCGCGCGACGTGGCCCGCCCAGGTCGTCGCGGCGGGCAGCTCCCTCGGCTCGAGCTCGCTGGCTGGGTCCGCCAGGGCGAAGTCGAGCGCGCGCTGGAGCGCGTCGCGCTCGGCGGCGTCGAGCCCGGGCAAGGCGAGGACCCCGCGCAGCAGCCCGCCGTCCCAGCTCGCGAAGGCATGGAGCTGAGGCGCGGGCGCCGCGGCCTCGACGCGCGACGGCGGGGAAGGCTGGGCGGAGGGGCGGGGCGGCCTGGGCGGAGCGTTGGGCGGGCTGGGCTGAGCCGAGCCCTCGGGCCTCGCCGGCGCGCTGGACTCCGCGGGACTGGCCTCGGCGCTTGGCTGGCCCGGGCCGCCTGGGGGCTCCCCCGGAGCGCCCGCCACGACCGGCGCGTCAGCGAGCTCGGCCGCCTCACGCGCTGCTAGCCAGGCGTAGGCGCCTCCCAGGAGCGCCACGAGTCCGCCGAGCCCGAGCAGGGCCAGGGGCAGGGAGCGCGAAGCCGGGGCGCGCGCCTGCCACGACCGCAGGGCCAGGGCCAGCTCGTCGACGGAGGCGTAGCGCTCCTGGGGCGACTTGGCGAGGCAGCGCAGGCAGACCCTCTCCAAGGCGGAGTCCACGGGGGCGTGCTCGGAGGGCGATCGCGGCGGCAGGTGGGCCACGGCGTCGAGGACCTCCAGGACCGTCGCCCCCTCGAAGGGCTGCCGCGCGCAGAGCGTCGCGTAGAGCGTCGCGCCGAGGCCGTAGACGTCCGTGCGCGCGTCGCTCTCCTTCTCCCCGTAGGCCTGCTCGGGGGCCATGTAGGCGGGGGTCCCCAGGACCTCGCCCGTCCGGGTCAGGCGATCCTGAGCGTCCAGGCGACGAGCGAGGCCGAAGTCGGTCAACACGGCTCCCCGCCCCGGGCAGAGGAGCACGTTGGCGGGCTTGAGGTCGCGGTGGAGCACCCCCACCTCGTGGGCTGCGCTGACCCCCTCGCAGAGCTCGAGGAGCACCTGCGCGGCCTCGTCGGCGGGCAGGGGCCCGCCCTGCAGCAGCCTCTGCTCGAGGCTCTCGCCCGCGAGCCGCTCCATGACCAGGTAGAGGCCACGGGGGGTGCTGCCGAAGTCCAGCAGCGTGACCACGTGCGGGTGGGAGACGCGCGCCAAGGCCTGAGCCTCGAGCCGAAAGCGCTCCAGCATGTCGGGCGGGGTCTGGTCGCGCTCGATCCACTTGAGCGCCAGGGAGCGTCCGTCCCGGCGCACGGCGTAGACCACGCCCATGCCGCCGCGTCCGAGCTCGCCCTCGACCTCGTAGGGGCCTAGCTTCACCCCCTCAGCATGCCAGCCGCCGGCCGCGTGCGCTCGGCTACGCGGCGAGCGCGGCGGGGCGGAGGATCGCGTGGAGCGCGCCGGCCAGCTCGCCGGCGGAGGCGATCCGCTCGCTGGCGTGCTTGCGCGTGAGGCGGAAGATCGTGCGAGCCAGGCGCGGGTCGGCGTCGGGTCGCAGGGTCCGTACGTCGGGGATCCCGTCGAAGAGGTGCCGCGAGAGGACCACGATCCCGCTCTCCTCGACGAAGGGCGGGCGGCCGGCGACGGCGTGGAAGAGGGTCACCCCGAGCGAGTAGAGGTCGGCGCTCGGCCCCGCGGCGCGCGGGCCGCGCGCCTGCTCGGGGGCCATGTAGCAGGGCGTCCCCAGCGTGTCGCTGCTGGAGGTGGCCTCGCTGGGGAGGTGCTCGTCGCGCGCCAGCCCCAGGTCGCAGAGGCGGGGGCGACCGTCGCGCCCGATCAGGACGTTCGCCGGCTTGATGTCGCGGTGCACGATCCCCTCGCCGTGCAGGTAGGCCAGGGCCCGGGCCAGCCCCAGGCCGAGCTTGGCCGCCTCGCGGCTGCTCAGGGGGCCCCCGCTGCGGACGAGGTGCTTGAGGCTCGGGCCCTCCACCAGCTCCATGACCAGGAAGGGTCGTCCCCGGTCCGTGCCGAAGGCCAGGCCGTGGACGAGGTGCTCGTGGCGCAGCGAGCAGAGCAGGCGCGCCTCGTGGTGGAAGCGGGTCGTCCCAGCCGCGCTGCGGGCGCGCTCACCGGCGAGGACCTTGAGGGCCACCCGGCGGCCGCTGCGGCGATCTCGCGCAGCGAACACGCTGCCCATGCTGCCGCGTCCGATCGGCTCCTCGAGCTCGAAGTCGGCCAGGACGTCGCCGCGGGCGACGCCCTCCCGCTCGAGGGTGCCCCAGCCGGGCAGGAACTCGCCCGACTCGCCGAAGGAGGCTGGAGCCGCGCTGGAGACGGGCTCGGGGGCGTGAGTCTGCGTGGCCTCGGGGTCGTCCTGGCGCGACCGGACCGGCGCGCGCTCGAGGGGAGGCGAGAGGTGGGCTCGGGGCGCCGCGCCTGCGCGCTCGACGTCGCCGATCGCGCGTCGAGCCGCGCTCAGCTGCTCGGCGCTGAGGACGCGGCGGGCCGCGAGCAGCTCCCACAGGTAGGGCACCGGCGCCCCTGCGCGCTTGGCAGCGCGCTGCGCCTCAGCGCAGCCCACCAGGACCCCGACCGGGACCTGAGCGCTTCGAAGCAGGTGCTGACAGAGTGCAGCGTCGCTGCGGTGCTCCACGAGAGCCTCCCCGCACCCTTCTTCGGCGCCCTGAGCCCCTCACCTGAGCGAATTCGAGGGTGGGCTGGGGAATCGGTGGCGCGTTCGCGCTGCGGGAGGGGTGGCCTCCCCTGCCTCGACACTTCGAGCGCACGAACGCGCTCACCGCTCCCTCTGAGGCACGGGTCTCCTGGGGGGCTGCTGGACTCCGGCTGCGAAAGGCGCCGCGATGCTCGAGCGCACCACCTAGGGTCGTAGCCTCTGAGGCACGATTCGAGAGCGCCGTGAAATTCAAACGGAGTGCCGCGCGCGGAAGACCCGGCTATGATCCGCCCGCATGAGCCTCCAAGGGCAGATCGAAGAGACTGGACTAGGGCCGATCATTCAGACCCTGTCCCTCAATCGCTACCGCGGCACCCTGCGCATCGAGACCGAGGCGGGGTCACGCTTCTTCTTCATCTCGGAGGGGGAGATCGTCCTCGTCCGCCAGGTGAAGGCTGAGCCGGTTCGCCTCGGTGACCTCCTGGTCCGCGCCGGACACCTGACGGAGGACCAGCTCGAGCAGGCGCTCGCAGAGCAGCGCCGGCTCGAGAACACGATCCGCCTCGGCGACGCGCTGGCGAAGATGGAGATGGTCACCCCCGATCAGATCGAGGCCGCCGTGCGGAGCAAGTTCGAGGAGGACTTCCTCGACCTCTTCCTGCTCGACAAGGGGCGCTTCGAGTTCATCTTCGGGCTGACCCCCGAGTCCCTCTTCGGCCCCCAGGAGCGCCTTGAGCGGATCTCGCTCTCCACCGAGAGCCTGATGATGGAGGCCATGCGCCGCGTCGACGAGTGGCAGGACATGATCTCCCGCCTGGGCAGCTTCGACACGATCTTCCGCAACCGGACCCAGTCGATCGGCACCCCGATCGAGAGCTACAACTTCGAGAACGTCAACCTGCCCAAGCAGGCGCGGATCGACCTCTACAACCTGCTCGACGGGACGCGTTCGCTGCGCGAGGTGATCGGCGAGGCCCTCCGCGACGGGATCGCCTCGCGCCTGGAGACCTTTCAATACCTGCACGCGCTCGAGCAGAACCAGCTCGTCAAGCCGATGGACTTCAAGACGCTCCTCGCCGAGGCCAAGCAGGCCCTCGGCAGCGGCGAGGTCCAGAGCGCGGCGAAGTACATCCGCGCGATCCTGACCCGCAAGGAGAAGCTCGACCTCGGGCTGGTCAAGCGCTACCTGGAGTTCCTCCGCAAGCAGCAGCGACCGCGCCTGGCCTTCGACGAGGCGCGCCGCTTCGCCGCGCAAGCTCTGGCCGACGGCGACAGCGATGTCGCGATCACGCTCTACGAGGAGGCGATCGACCTCTACGAGACGCCGGAGGTCATCGACCGCCTGTTCTACGCCCTCCTGCGCGCCAACAAGCGCAAGCGGGCGGTGACGGTCGGCCTCAAGCTGCGCGACTTCCTCCAGAGCGAGAACGACCTCGCCGTCGCGACCCGCGTCTCCCAGAACCTGCAGGAGCTCGACCCCGAGAACCCGGAGGTCCTCGAGCTGTGGGGCCTGATCCTCAAGCGACGCGAGCGCAACGAGGACGCCGTCGAGGCCCTGGACCGGGCGCTGGTGGGCCTGCCGCTGCAGCACCCCCGCCGCGGCCCCGTCGTCGCGGCCCTGCTCCAGCTCCAGCCCCACCGCAACGAGCTGCGGGACGAGCAAGAGCTGATCGACCTGCAGAACGCCCGCATCCAGCTGGCGATCGAGCAGCGGCGACGCTGGATCTCGGTCGCCGCGACCTTGGTCGGCGCGCTCGTGGTCTGGTTCCTCTTCGCCGAGTTCCGCGCTCGCGGGCTCGTGTCGGCCGCCGAGCAGGAGCTGTCCAAGGAGGACCTCGGGCCTGACGGCCTGCGCCGGGCCGGCGAGCTGCTGGGCGGCGTCTCCGGCTTCGCGCTCAGCTCCGGCCGCGCCGACGAGCTGCGCGCCGACATTCACGAGCGCTGGACCACGCTCAGCAAGGAAGCCGCGGAGCGCGGCAACGAGCTGATCAAACTCAAGGAGGCCGAGCAGGCCGCCCAGCGGCGGCGTGAAGAGCGAGAGCAGAAGCTCGAGGCGGTCCGCTCCGCCCTGGCCAACTACCGCAACGCGCTCAACGCCGCGGACTACCAGGGCGCGAGCAAGATCGCCCTCGAGACGCGCGCGGCGCACGCGGACGTCGAGGACCCCGGTCTGGCGGCCCAGGTCGAGGACCTGAAGATCTACGCCCGCCTGACGAGCGAGCCGGAGGCGGACGTCCTCGTGGCTGGCAAGGTCGTCGGTCACACGCCGCACGCCCTGCCCATCACGCCAGGGACCCCCGTCACGGCGCGCTTGCGACGCGTCGGCTTTCGTCGCGTCGAGTTCTCCCTCGACGCCACCGGCTACGCAGAGAAGAGCGCGAAGCTCACCCCCGGGCCCGCCTGGGAGCTCGAGCTCAGCGCCGCTCCCTTGCCGATCGTGTCCAACGGCGACTCCGTCCTGATCGCCCTGGGCGACTCGTCGCTGCGCTGCGTGGACGCAGCCTCGGGCGCCGTGCGTTGGGAGGCCGAGGTCCCGGGCGAGGGCACGCTGACCGGCACGACCCTGGTCGGCGAGATCGCCGTCGCGGCGCGCGGTAAGGTCGCGACCGGCTTCAACCTCGTCAGCGGCGAGCGCGAGTGGAGCCGCGCGCTCGAGCTCGAAGGCCCCGCGACCGCGCCGGGTCAGGCGGAGGTCCTCAACCAGGAGGTGATCCTGATCGCCGGCGGCAAGACGGCCCTGGTCCTCGACGCTGCCACGGGCGCGACCTTGCTGACGGTCAGCGATCTGCCGGGAGCCGCCGCGGGGGCGCCCACGGGCGGAGAGGGCTTCGGCTTCGTGCCCCTCGGCGACCGCGTCGTGGGCTTCCCCCTCGCTGGCGGCGGCAAGCGCCGCAGCCCCTTCAACAAGCTCCCCCAGCGGTGGGAGGCGAAGGTCGTGGCTTGCGGCCCGATCCTGTTCGGCAAGACCGCCGAAGCGGTGCTGGTGCCCGTCGCCAAGAACACCGAGCTGCGCCTGCTCGGGTGTCGCACTGGCGTCGTGACGCCGATTGCGCCTGGCTTGGGGCCCCTGGTCGGCTTCACCACGGACCGGGGCACGATCTACTGCCTCGGCAGCAACGGCCAGCTCTCCAGCTTCCGCGGCGACGGCCTCGAGATCCTGGCGGGCAAGCCGGTCGTGACCGCGGCGAGCGGCGGCCCGGTGTTCGTCGATCAGGACGTCGTCCTCGTCGACGAAGCGGGGCAGCTCTCCAGCTTCTCGCGCACGGCCCGCCGACGGGACGCACCTCCCGTCGGCCTCGGGGGTCCGGTGACCCAGGAGCTGAGCTGCGCCGGCCGCTCGATCGTGGCCGTGGTTGGCAAGAAGGTCCTGCTCGTCGAGCTCGTCGCCAAGGACTAGCTCCTTGTTGAGAGGCTGTGGAGAGCTCAGCCCGAGCTCCGTCTGCGGGCAGCGCGAGCGGAATCGCGCGCTGCCCGCCGGCTTGTGGGAGGAGCGGGGAGGGGCCCCCATAAGGCGCTGCCAGGAAGTCGCTTACGGCTAGTAGGCGGGTGTGAGCGGAGCTGTCCGCTGTCTCCTTCTGAGATCTTTGCGATCTGCCAGCCCCCTGCCGGCTCCTCCGCTAAGTGCGTCCACCGACTGACCTCGGTGCTAGACTCCTCGCCCTATGAGGCTCACCCGCTACGTGAAAGAGGAGAACGTCGACCTGGCGTTCGATCCCTTCGCCGGCTCCGGGATCACTCCCGAGGAGCTCGAGCTCGAGATCGAAGAGCTCAGTCCCCGTCAGCGCTGGCAGCGCAAGGAGATCATCCTCGAGCGCCTCGTCGAGCTGCTCGAGCCGAGCGGGAGGATCACCAACCCGCGCAAGTGCCTGACCGACCTGCGCAACCGCGAAGCGAAGGCCTCTACGGCCATGGGGCTGGGGATCGCCATGCCCCACGTGCGCACCGCGCAAGCCAAGGACTTCGTGTTCGGGGTCGCGATCGTGCCCGAGCCCGGCCTGTGGTTCGACGCCATCGACGACATGCCCGTGCGGATCTTCTTTCCGATGGTCGCGCCCACCTACAAGGACCGCTACTACCGCAAGGTCGAGAAGGAGCTCGCCGAGGCCTTCCTCCGCGAGCCCGACGACTTCGAGGGCGGGCTGCGCGAGCAGCTCCTCGCCTGCGAAGAGCCGGGCGAGGTGATCTACCTCCTGAGCAGCCTGCTGGACTGAGGCGCCCTCCACCTTTCGCCGCCAGCCCCGCAAGTGCCAGGTCTTCAGGGACTTGGTGTGCGGGCGCGAGGCAGAGTTGGGATCTATCCTCTCGAGGTGGAAGCCTTCGGCTACTTGGAGGTGAGGCGCGGTCCCTTGCTGGGGCGCGGCTTGGAGCTCGCGGCGGACTACCTCTACGAGGTCGGCGCGGGCGAAGAGTGCCACCTCCAGCTCAGCAGCGAGGGAGTGGCTGAGGTCCACGTGCAGCTGCACGTCCACGAGGGCCGGCTGGTGTTGACCACCCTCGCCGAGACCCGGGTCAACGGCTTCCCCGTCACGGGCAGCGTCTACCTCGATCCAGGCGACCTGCTCGGCGTGGCCGGCGTCGAGGTCCACTACACCCAGGAGCGGCCCGAGCCGCGCGAGCCGATCGAGGTCGTGGCCGACCCGCTCGAGGCCAGCCTGCAAGAGCAGGAGCGCCTGCGGCGCGAGGCGGTCGAGCTGTGCGGGCGGGTCGGCGCGCTCGGCGGCGAGCGCGACGAGCTGCGCGCCGAGGTCGAGCGCCTGCGCGAGGCCCTGAGCGCTGGGGCGAGGGCCCGCCAGCAGCTCGAGGCTGCCCTGGAGGCCGAGCGCGCTCAGGCGCGCCAGGCCCTGGTCGAGCACGAGTCCGCCCTCCGCGGCCTGAAGGACGAGGTCGGCGCCGCCGAGGCCGCTCGCGCGCGGCTCGACGAGGACCTCCAGGCGACCCTGGTCGAGGTCGGCGAGCTGCACGACAAGCAGCGCGAGCTGAGCGAGCAGCTCAGCCAGGCGATCGCCGGGGTCCTCCCCGACGGCGGGCTGCGCGTGCGCGTGGCCGAGCTCGAGCAAGAGCTCGCTGACGCGCGGCGCCGGCTGACCGCCTTCGAGAACCGCACCCGCGAAGGCGTGCGCGCGTTGACCCGGGCCCAGGAGGAGAACGCGCGCCTCGAGGAGTTTCAGGAGGACCTGGAGGAGATCCTGCGCGACTCGCGCAAGGAGGTCGTCGACGCCAAGGAGCGGGCGTCGCGAGCCGACCTCCTGGGCCAGGACCTGGAGGCGGCGCGCAAGCAGCTCGAGCAGCGGGGATCCGAGCTCGAGCAGCACCGACACGAGCTGGCCAGCCTGCGCAAGGAGCGCGACGAGCTCCTGGGCGCGCTGCAGCGCGCCGAAGCCCATCTGCTCAGCAGCCGACGCGAACTCGCGCAGGCGCAGGCCGACGCTGAGCGGGCCGCCTCGGAGGCCGAGCGCGAGCGGGAGGCCCTGCTCCGCCGCGCTGAGGGGCTGCAGGAGGCGCTGCGCGGCCGCCAGAGCGAAGGCGCCGCCCAGCCGAGCCTGGGCTCGGGCGGGAAGCGCGCGGGCCAGGTCAAGATGGACTCGCTGCTGGAGCGAGCCGAAGCTGCCGGCGCGACGCGCACGACCTCAGCCGCCCCGCCGCGGCCAGCCTCGCCCTCAGCCGCCGCCGCCCAGCGCTCGACGCCGAGCGGTCGTCAGCGGCCGGTAGCTCCCGGCCGCCCGAGCGCGAGCGGGCGAGCCAAGCGACAGGGTCAGCGCCCGCCCCCGCGGGGCGGGCAGCCGCCAGGCCCGAAGGCCTAGGCGGACTCCTCCTGCACGAGTCCGAGCGTGCGAGGACCGTGCTGGTCCAACGAACTCGCCAGGCGAGGAGCGAGGCTGGTGAACGGGTCGGCCTAGGAGGCTGCCTGGATCTGGCAGTGCTCGAGCAGGCGCGCCAGCGTCTCGCGCTGATCGACGCGGTTCACGATCAGGTCGAGGAAGCCCTTCTCGAGCAGGAACTCGCTCCGCTGGAAGCCCTCGGGCAGATCTGCGCGGATCGTGTTCTTGATGACCGTCGGCCCGGCGAAGCCGAGCAAGGCCTTGGGCTCGGCGATCGTGATGTCACCCAGCGCCGCGAAGGAGGCCATGCAGCCGCCCATGGTCGGGTGCGTCAGGATCGAGATGAAGAGCCCGCCCGCGTCGTCCATCCGCGCCAGCGCGGCCGAGGTCTTGGCCATCTGCATCAGCGAGAGGACGCCCTCGTCCATGCGGGCCCCGCCGCCCGAGCCGCTCACGAAGATGAAGGGCTTGCGCTCCTTGGTGGCGAGCTCGACGGCGCGCGTGAACTTCTCGCCCACGACCGAGCCCATGCTGCCCATCAGGAAGCGGGCGTCGGTTCCGCCGAAGATCACGTCACGGCCGGCGATCTTGGCGCGGCCGATCCGGCAGGCGCTCTGCTGCCCGGTCGCCTTCTTGGCTCGCGCCAGGCGATCCTTGTAGGCCTTGACCGCGACGAAGCCGAGCGGGTCGTCGGAGGTCAGCTCGGTCTCGACCTCCTCCCAGGTGTCGTCGTCGAGGAGGTAGGCGATCCGCTCCTCGATCGAGACGGCGAAGTGGTAGTTGCACTCGGGGCAGACCTGGAGGAGGTCCTGGACCGCGTCGCGGTAGACCATCGCCCCACAGTCGGGGCAGCGCAGCCACAGACCTCCGGGCATCTCCTTCTTCTTGCGAAAGCGGATGCGCTTGAAGCTGTCCCAAGACATGGTCGGACCTCCTGACGGCCGCGCATTGAACTACAAACCCGCGCTGAGCGCCAATCCGAGGGCGTGGGGCGGGTCAGGGGCCCGCGCTCTCACCACTCAGAGGGAAGGGTGAGCGCGTTCCTGCGCTCGGAGTCCCCTGGCGTGGCAGGCCCCAAGTCCCGCAGCACGAACGCGCCACCGATTCCCGAGCCCAGAGATAGGGGTTTGGGGACGCGCCGCTCCCCCACAAAGACGGAGCTCCCCCGCTCACCTGCCAAAGGGGAAAGGCAGGTGAGCGGGGGAGACTCGCGCAGCACAGGGGGTGGATCTAGCGGCGGTGGTGGTGGACCACCACGGTGGTCGTGGAGCTGCGGCAGTCGTCGTCGTCGTCCTCGAGCCAGGAGTCGGCGACGTGAGCGAGGTAGCTCTTGTGCTCGTAGCGGGCGTTGTCGCCGTGGTCGTCGAGCTCGCGGAAGCCCGCGTCAATGAAGGCAGCGCAGCCGTTGCAGCTCGCGGCCACGAAGGCGATGGCCAGGAAGAGAGAGGCGATCTTCAGTCGAATCATGGTGTCCCCCGCGCAATGGTGTGGAGGGCTCATTCCCTCCCCGGTTCGTCAAGTAAGAGGCTCTCTTGACGGATGGTTTCCGGCTTTCTTAAGCAGCTGCCGTCAAAAGGGTTGAGCAGAGGGGCCTTGACCCCCTACTCGCGGGTAGATACCTCTAGGGTATGGCCAGACCTCGAGTGGACCCCAACGCAGAGCCGACCGAGGCCCGCATCCTGCGGGCAGCAGCCGAGGCCTTCGCCGAACGCGGCTTCGCTCCCGCGCGCCTGGCCGACATCGCGCGCGCCGTCGGGATCCGCCGCCCCTCGCTCCTCTACCACTTCCCCAGCAAGGACGAGCTCTACGCGGCCGTCGTCCACGCGGCCTTCAGCGACCTCGACCGGGCCCTCGCGGCGGCCTTCACCCTGGAGGGCAGCTTCGCGGTCCGCCTGGAGGCGGTCGTGGTCGGCTACCAGGCCTTCCTCGAGGGCCATCCCACCTTCGCTCCGCTGATCCTGCGTGAGCTCCTCGACGGCCAGGGCCCCGGCCGCGAGCGAATCCTGGAGGAGCTCGTGCCCCTCCTCGGTCGGATCGAGGCCTTCTTCCGCGCCGCCCCCGAGCTGCGGGAGGGGATCGAGGTCCGCGAAGCCCTGGTCACGATCGCGACGGCCGGCCTGGTCCGCGCCGCCAGCGGAGAGCTCGAGCTGCCCGTGTGGGGCAACACGCGCTCGCTCCCTCACCTTGCCCGCACCCTTCTCCTGCGAGAGGAGCCTCGAGATGCGACTCCCTGAGCTGCCCCGCCTCCGCCCCAGCGTCCCGCCCTTACTCAGCAACGCCCTCGAGCACGCGCCAGCCTTCGACCCGCGCGGGCACACGTTCAACCCGCGCGTCGCCAAGGCGCTGGCGGGGCCGGTCTTGCGCGGGCTCTTCCTCAAGCAAGGCAAGGCCAGCGACGCGACCAGCATGCGCCACGGCGCGACGACGACCTTCAACTGGTCCTGCCCGCGCGATCGCCCGCAGCTCGCGCGCCTGACCCAGGCCGCCCGCAAGGGCCAGTGGGACCCCGACCGCGACCTCGACTGGTCGACCCAGGTCGACCCGCAGAACCCCGAGATCGAGCTCTTCAGCGAGGACGAGCTCCCCCTCAGCGAGCTGCGCGGCTACCGCTCGCTGCCCGAAGCCCGCCAGCGCGAGCAGCGCGCCGCCATGCTCAGCTGGATGCTCAGCCAGTTCCTCCACGGCGAGCAGGGCGCGCTCTTCGCGGCCTGCCAGCTGACCGAGGCGGTGCCCTGGATCGACGGCAAGCTCTACGGCTCGACCCAGGTCATGGACGAGGGCCGGCACGTCGAGGTCTTCCTGCGCTACCTCGACGAGAAGCTGGAGAAGCGCTACCAGATCAACGACAACCTGTTCGTCGTCCTCGACGCGGTGATCAACGACGAGCGCTGGGACCTCAAGTTCCTCGGCATGCAGATCCTGATCGAGGGCCTGGCGCTGGGAGCCTTCGGCACGATGCGCGGCGCCACCGAGGAGCCCCTCCTGCGCGAGCTGCTCCGGCGCGTGATCACCGACGAAGCGCGCCACGTCCACTTCGGGGTCGTGGCGCTGCAAGAGCTCTACCGCGAGCTCTCGCCGGTCGAGCTGCGCGAGCGCGAGGACTGGGCCTACGAGGTGTGCCTGATGGCGAGGAACCGCTTCCTGGCGCACGAGTTCTACGAGGAGTACTACGCGCACTCCATGAGCCTGCGCGAGTGGGACACCTTGATCCTGGGCAGCAAGTTCATGGCGCGCTTCCGGCACACCCTCTTCCGGCGGATCATTCCCAACCTGAAGCGGATCGGCCTGCTCAGCGAGCGCATGCGGCCGCACTACGCGCACCTGGGCCTGCTCGACCTCGAGCACGGAAAGGCGGCCGACGAGGTCGAGGTCGAGGAGCTCCTGGGGGAAGAGTCGCTGATGTCGCGCCTGGCCCCGAAGAACTAACTCGATCGTGTCCCGTGCCCGAAAGAGAAGGAGCTGTCGCAACCAGCGAAAGCTCCCTCGCGTTCCTGAGATGGAACGGGGAAAACTCGAAAACTGGAAAGCGCGGTGGCTGCTCAGCGGAGCTGCCTTCTTCCAGTTTTCTAGTTTTCACCGTTCATTGTCTCGATAGAGAGGGAGCTGTCGCTCTTGCGACAGCTCCTCTCGGTTCTCGGCGCTGGTGAGGGCTAGCGGCTGCGCCAGTAGTTCGCGATTCCCTGCGCGATCGCCTGCGCCTCGAGCTCGACCCAGGTGTTGGCCTGGGCGCGGTTCACGCCCGCCGGGTCGAGGAAGAAGCCCTCCACGAGCACCGCGGTGTTGACCTTGCTGTGCGCGCCGCGCAGGACGCCGAGGCCCTGCTTGCGTACGCCGCGGTCGAAGCGCCGCGCGCCGTTCCAGAGCTTCTTCACCAGCTCGCGCTGAATCGCCTGAGCCAGCTGGGTCGAGCTGCGAGTGGTCCGCGAGTGGGTCAAGGTGACCGAGCCCTGGGCGCTGCGGTTGTAGGCGTTGTGGTGGATCGAGACGAAGATGTGGTGGCCCGCCGCCACCTGGCCCTTGCGGTAGAGGCTGCGCCGAGACGAGCCGCGCGGGTAGGCGTTCAGCGAGACGGTGGCGCCGCGGGCCCGCAGCAGCTGACGCACGCGCTGCGCGACCTCGAGGTTGAGCTGATACTCGGTCAGCCCGGTCGAGCGGTTCACCGCGCCCGGGTCGAAGGCGCCGCTGCCGGTCACGCCGTGGCCCGAGTCGAGCGCGACCTTCACCCCGCGCAGGCTGCCGTCGGTGGGGGTCGGAGCGGTGGGGGTCGTCGGGCGCGGGGCGGGGGGCTCGTCGTTGAGCTGGGTGACCGTGCTCATGTCGGTCCGGCCCGTGACGGGCAGGCCCTTGCGGCGCTGGAAGTCGCGCAGGGCGGCCTCGGTGCCAGCGCCGAAGATCCCGTCCTCGCCGATCCGCGAGAGGCCGAGGGCCTCGCGGTGGCGGTTGATCCGGCGCTGGAGCACGCGGACGTCGTCACCGCGCGAGCCGCGGGCGAGCACCACGGGCTGGGGCGTGGGGTTGGTCGGCGCCGGCGTGGTCGGCTGGGTCGGCGCGGGCGTGGTGGGGTTGGTCGGCGCCGGAGCGGTCGGGGTGCTCGGCGTCGGGGCCTGGCGGAGCAAGGTCCAGCTGCGGGCGTCCGCGATCCCGTGGGCCGGCAGGCCCTTCTCGCGCTGGAAGGCGCGCAGGGCGGCCTCGGTGTTGGGCCCGAAGTTCCCGTCGCTCTCGAGGCGAGGTAGGCCCTTGGCCTGGCGGTAGCGGTTGAGCAGGTACTGGAGCGACTTGACCGAGTTGCTCCGGTCGCCGCGCTGGAGCAGGGGGCTGCCCTGGGTCCCGCGGGGGCGAGCCTGCTGGAGCGCGGAGTAGGTCGCGTAGTCGAGCTGGCCGCTCTGGGGGAGGCTGCGCGAGCGCTGGAAGTCGCGCAGCGCCGCCTCGGTGCCCGGACCGAACTTGCCGTCCTGCTTGATCGCCGCCAGGCCGCGGGCGCGGCGGTCGATGTTGAGCTGCTGCTGGAGGAGGCGCACGTCCTCGCCGCTGGAGCCTCGCGACAGAGAGCCCGGGCGGACCAGCTCCTCGACCGTGCGCGCGTCGGCGCTGCCGGTCACGGGCAGGTTGCTCGCCGACTGGAAGGCGCGGAGCGCGTTCTCGGTCGCGGCGCCGAAGATCCCGTCGGCGCTGATCCGGTGGCCGCGACGCCGCAGCGCCGCCTGGAGCGCCTTCACGCCGTCGCCGCGGTCGCCCCGCCGGAGGGGGGGCGGCGTCGCGGTCGCGGTCGCCCCGGTCGGAGTGCTCGCGCTGAGGGTCGAGCCGCTCAGCCGCCCGGCCGCGCCAGCCGCGCCGCGGAGGGTGGTCGCGCTGCGGATCTGGCCGTTGCGCTTGATCATGAGGCCCGAGAGGTCGGTCAGGTCGTAGCCCGAGATCGAGTAGTTGATTCGCGTCGAGAGGACGAGCATGTCGCCCCCGCTGAGGGGGACCTCAGCGCTGGTCCGGCGCAGGAGCGTCACGCTGCCCGCCTGGGCGCGCAGGTAGGTAGCCCCTGAGAACATGCGTCGGATCGCGTTGGGGGGAGCGCTGCGAGCCAAGGCCAGGACGATCTCGCCGCTGTCGACGGTGGCGTCGCGCTCGCCCAGGGCGTGCAGCACCCGCAAGGGGCCCTCGGTGGCGTGGTTCCGCAGGACTGCCTCGAGCGACTGCCGGCCCGCCGGGTCGGCGAGGGCCATGGTGCTCGTCGCGAGCAACGCGGCTGCGGTGAGTGGAATGAGACGATTCACGAGTCGCTCCCTTTTCATTTCGCTGTAGCGCACCTGTGGTGCCACCCGAAACAAAAGGGATTAACTGCGATCCGGGTTCAGTTGCGTCCCGGCACGCGGATCATGGAAGGGCTGGACACCTTTTCGTTCCCTTTGCACGGAACGTCACGACTTAGGGCGTTGCCGGGCCGCGAAAGGCTAGCGAGTGACGTCGCGGTAGGCCCGCACGAAGCGGCGGAGGTCTCGCTCCTGGCCGCCGAAGGCGAGCGAGATGATCTGGGTGATCAGCTCCTCGGGGCTGCCGAGCTTCGCCGCTTCGCCGCCCCCGAGCTTGGCCAGCTCGACGAACTCGGGCTCCGCCGGCTTGTGCTTGTACTTGGGCGGGCAAGGCGCGATCAGCGCGTTGAGCGTGATCCCCAGCGACTTGGCCTGCTCGGCCAGCTCGCGGCAGCGCTTGGGCTGGAGCGATGGCGCGTCGCCGAGCAGCAGCAAGGTCTTGAGGCCCTTGCGGCTCCAGCGGGCCCGGTTGTCACCGGCCAGAGCGTCCTCGAGCGCCTTGCTGACCCCCTCCTCGATGGTCCGGTCGTTGGGGTCGTTGAAGATCTCGATCTGCTCGACCGCCCGCGCGAAGCGAGGCAGCTTGTCGGTCAGGGGCACTCGCTTGACCACGTCGTCGCCGTAGGTCACGTAGCCGAGGCGGACCTTTCCCTTGGGCAGGAGCAGCGACATGAAGGAGGTGATCTCCTTGACCTGCCGCCGCATGCGGTCGAGCTCCTCGGTCATGCTCATCGTGACGTCGACCACGAAGTAGAGGTCGACCCCGTTCTTGCGCAGCTCGGAGGTGAAGCGGCGGATCCGCTGCTCGCGGACCTGGGTCTTGAGCGGCTCCTCGCTGGACTGGCCAGCGGCCGGGGGAGGCGGCGGCGGCGGCTCGCGCGCGGCCTGCTCGAAGCTCGCCCGGCCCTGCTCGTCCCACCAGGCCTTCCAGTCCTTCTCGCTGCGGGCCTGCTCGTCGCCGGCCAGGCGCGCGAGCAGGGTCCGCACGCCCTGATGGGGGTAGGGCTCGCGCTCTTCGAGCAGCTCGAGCAGCTGCTCGAAGAGCCCCTGGCTGCCGTAGGCCCGCAGCATGTCCGCCGGGGTCCGCAGCAGCCCACGCAGGGCGAAGGCCCGGTTGAGGGGCTGGCGATCGTGGAGCCCGAAGCGCAGCGCTCGCACCCCCCGCGGGTGGGGGCGGTCCTCGGCCAGCTCGTTGAGGAAGAAGGCGCGCTCCAGCCAGCTCTTGCGCGACTGCTTGGCGAGGAGGGGGAACTCCTCGGGGTCCCCGCGCCCGCGGTCGAGCTCGACCGGCTCGGGGCTGGCCGCAGGCGAGGGCTGCGCGCTGGGCGAGGGCGCAGGCGAAGCCGAGGGCTGCGGGGAGGGCGAAGGCGCAGGCTCCCGCGAGGGCGCGGGCTCCGGTGAGCGCGAGGGCTCCGGCGAGGGGGACGGAGCAGGCCGCGGGGAGTCGCTCGGTGCTGGAGCGGGCGCGGCGCCCTGGGTCGGGCTCGGCGCGGGCGAGCTCGCGCTCGGCCGCGGCCGAGGCGCGGACGGGGTCGGCGACTCGCGCGGGCTGAGCGCGCTGGCCGGGCTGGTCCCCGCCGCGAGGTCCTCGTCGGAGCGCCCGCTCGAGGTGAGCAGGAACCCGATCACGAGCGCGACCACGAGCCCGCCGCCCGCGAGGAGGGCCAGGGTCGGGTCGTTCCCTTCGCGCTGCAGGGTCGGTCGCGCAGCGGGGCGAGTCGCGGGGCGTCCGCCGCGGCGCCGCCGTCGCCGGCCGCTCTTGCTCCGCGGGGCCTCGTCGGGGTCCTCGTCGGGGTCCTCGTCGGGGTCCTCGACCTCGGACGCCTCGTCGACGAGCTCCTCCTCCGCCGCGGCCTCGCCGCCGCGGAAGGGCTCGAGCGCGGCCTGGAACTCCGCCGCGCTCTGGAAGCGGTCCTCGGCCCGCTTCGCCATGGCCTTGCGGACCACCGCCTCGAAGCCGGCCGGCAGGTCGTCGACCAGCTCGCTGAGCGGCGTCGGCTCCTGCTGGAGGATCATCACGTAGATCTCGCTCTTGAGCCGCGACACGAAAGGCCGCTGGCCCGCGACGAGCTCGTAGAGGATCACGCCCAGCGAGAACACGTCGCTGCGCGGGTCGACCTCGTTGCTTCGCCCCTCGATCTGCTCGGGGGAGAGGTAGAAGGGCGTGCCCACGATCGCGCCTGCGCCGGTCAGCTGGCTGTCCGCGCTGAGGTCGCGGGCCAGGCCGAAGTCGATCAAGCGCGGGCGACCCTGCTCGTCGATGATGATGTTCGTCGGCTTGAGGTCGCGATGGATGATCCCCTGCTCGTGGGCGTGGCCGACCCCGGCCAGCACCCCGTGCATCAGGTCCGCCGCTTCGCGAGCGCTGAAGCGCCCCTTGTCCTTGAGCACGTGCTTGAGCGGCTCGCCGGGGACGTATTCCATGGCCATCGCGAACAGGTCGCGGTAGCGGCCGATGTCGTAGACCGAGACGATGTTGGGGTGCTCGAGGCGGGCGGCCGCCTTGCCTTCGCGCAGGAAGCGCTCGAGGGCGACCTCGGGCAGCGCCGTCCCGGCGCGGAGGATCTTGAGCGCCACGTTGCGCTCGAGGTCCTTGTGCTTGGCCTTGAACACGACCCCGTAGCCGCCGCGCCCCAGCTCGTCGTCGACCTCGTAGCGATCGAGGTCGAGCTCGCTGACCGAGGTGGCGGCCTCGCTGCCCGAGCGATCCTGGAGCGCGATCGAGAGGTCGCGCGGGTCGCGGCTGGCGAGGACCTCGATCCGGCTCAGGTTGGCCGACTTGCGCAGGCGGACCTTCTTGCCGCACTGCTTGCAGCGGAAGCTCTTGCCCTGGGTCGAGGGCAGCTCGCGCCGGTTGTGGCGGGCGTGGCAGTGCGGACACTCGTAGATCCCGGCCCGGACCGCGTCCTGGAGCTGGATCAGCTGGCCCGTGTCGATGAGGCGCTCGCGGACCAGGACCTGGGCCCGGTAGAGGGTCGGCTTCCCGCGCGGGTTGGCGGAGTCCGCCACGATGCCCTCGACCCGCGCCACGTCTTGGGCGTCGATCAAGCCAGCCTCGAGGGCCTGTTGGACCAACTCCTGATCCAGGTCGCGCATTGGCGGAAGATAGCAGACCGGAGCGGCATCCCACCCGCCTGCGGCGCGCGGGAGGGAGGCGGTATCCTGGGGCCATGTCCCGCCGGCCCCCTCTCCGCTGGTTCCCCTCCCCCTGCTGCAGGGGCGGCTCGCTGGCGCTCGTCGCCTGCCTGGCCCTCAGCGGCTGCGCGGCGCCGGCGCGGCGCGATCGCGCGCCCCGGGAGCGCGCCCAGCGTGACCCCGCAGCTCGTGACCCCGCGCCCGCGCCGGCGCAGGCCCCGCCGCCGGCCTGGTCCGAGACCCCGCAGCTCACCCCCAGCGTGACCCTCCGCCTCGACGAGGTCGGGCACGTGGAGCTGCGCGGAGAGCAGGTCCTCTACCTGGCCCCCGCCCTCGACGACGAGCGCAGCCGCTTCGGCGCGGGGGTCGCGGTGCTGATCGAGGTGCCCAAGAGCCTCCCCTGGCGCGACGTCGAGCCCGTGCTCGCGGCCTGCCGCGAGGCCGGGCTGGTCAACCTGCACTGGAAGCTGCTCGAGGACGCCCGCCCCGCGATCACGCTCCGCCGCTTCCCCGCGCGCGACACGCTGCGCGCTGGCGTGGCCGAGCTGACCCTGCGCGGCGAGGCGCCCGCCTTCCGCTGGCGAGGGGCGGCCGCGCTCCTGCGCGGCGACGAAATGGGCGACGAGCCCGGCGCGCGCCTGTCCCTGACCGAGCTCCTGGTGGCCGTGCGCAGCGCCCGCGCCCGGCGCGTCTCGCTCCGCCCAAGCGCCGAGGTGGCGTTCACTCACGTGTTCGAGGCGCTCGAGGGCCTGCGGAGCACCGGCACACTCTTGTCCCTGGGCGAATAGAGGAGGTGGCCGTGCGCACCCTGCGGCTCGGAAAGACCGGCGTCGAGGTCTCGGCGATCAGCTACGGAACCTGGCCCTTCAGCGGTCCGAACACCAACCCCGCCGGCGTGCCCGTCGGCTGGACGGGCCACGACGACCAGCTCGGGCTCGCGGCCCTGCGCGCGGCGCACGCGGCCGGGATCAACCACTGGGACACGGCCGATGTCTACGGGGACGGACGCAGCGAGCAGCTGATCGGGCGGGTGTGGGGCGACGTGCCCCGCGACGAGGTGTTCCTGGCCAGCAAGGTCGGCTGGGATCCAGGCGAGTTCGGCCACTACTACCACCCGCAGCTGATCCGCCAGCGCGTCGAGCGCTCGCTGAAGAACCTCGGCGTCGAGCGCCTCGACCTCTACTACCTGCACCACTGCGACTTCGGCCCGAACGACGCCTACCTCGACGACGCGATCGGGCTCCTGCGCCAGCTGCGCGACGAGGGGAAGGTCCGCTTCATTGGGCTCTCCGACTGGGATGCGAGCAAGATCGTGCGCGTGGCCGACCGGGTCGACCCGGACGTGATCCAGCCCTACCGCAACGTGGGCGCCGACGACTACGTGAGCAGCGGGCTCAAGGAGTGGGTCGACGCCCACGACGTGGGCGTGGCCTTCTTCTCGCCGATCCGCCACGGGCTGCTGCTCGGCAAGTACGAGGCGCCGGCCCAGTTCGGCGAGGGCGACTTCCGGCTCAACGTCGATGCCTTCCGCGACGCCGACACGCTGGCGCGCTTGCGCGAGAAGCGCGCCGCCCTCGAGGAGAAGTTCGCCGGTCGCGCCCAGCCCGTGCTCGGGCCGCTGCTGGGCGCGCTGCTCAGCGACGCGCCGACGGGCTGCGTCCTGCTCGGCCTGCGCAACCCGGACCAGGTCGCGGCGGCGGCTGCCGTCGAGCCCCTCAGCTACGACGAGGCGAGCTGGGTCCGCGACCTCTACGCAGATCTCAGCGTGTAGGGCGAGGGGGCCCGCGCGGCGCTAGCCTGAGTTCGGTGAGCCAACCGGGGAGCGGCAGCAGAGGGACCCATATCGGGCGATTCCAGGTGATCGCCGAGCTGGGTCGGGGCGGCTTCGGCCAGGTCCTGCGGGTCTTCGACGGGCAGCGCCAACGCGAGCTCGCCTTGAAGCTCCTGCTGCGCAACGACACCCGCGCGGTGAAGCGCTTCGAGCGCGAGATCGCGGCCGCGACGCGCCTCGCGCACCCCAACATCGTCGCCACCTACGAGAGCGGCCTCTACCAGGGCCGCCCCTACATGGTGATGGAGTTCGTCCCCGGCGAGACGCTCACCGACCTGGTCGAGCGGGAGCGCACACTCTCGATCACGCGCGCGGTCGAGCTCCTGCGCGAGGTGGCGCGCGGGATCGCCTACGCCCACAGCCAGGGCGTCCTGCATCGCGACCTCAAGCCCGACAACGTGCTGGTCGATCAGCGCGGCAGCGCGCGCGTGCTCGACTTCGGCCTGGCCTCGCTGACGGACAGCGACGAGCGCCTGACCCGGACCGGCGCCAGCATCGGGACGCCCTATTACATGTCGCCCGAGCAGGTGGCGGGGCAGGCCGCCGACGAGCGGACCGACGTCTACGGGCTGGGAGCGACGCTCTTCTTCGCGCTCACGGGCAGGGCGCCCTTCGAGGGGCACGAGAACCCGCTCATGGCTGCCTACACCGCCGAGCGCGAGCCGCCGAGCACGCTGCGGGCGGAGATTCCCCGTCAGCTCGACCAGCTCTGCCTGCGCTCGATCTCGCGTGAGCGGCGCGAGCGACCCGAGAGCGTCGAGGCGCTGATCGAGGGGCTCGACCGCTTCCTGGCGCACGGGGGCGCGCCGCCTCCGCGCGAGCTCCCCCGCGGCCTCCTGCCCGCGCTCTTCGCCTTGGCCCTCGCCGCGGCCCTGGGCGTGGGCTTGGCCCTCGGGAGCGCGGGCGGGCGGCCGAGCCCCGCGCCCACGAGCGCGCCCACGAGCTCCCCCGCGGCGGCGACGATCACGCCCGCCGAGCTGCCGGACCTCGACGCAGCCCTGCGCGCCCTGCTCCCCGCCGAGGCGCTGGAGGCCCTCGTGGCCGAGCACCCCGGCGCCCCGCCCGCCTGGCGTGAGCGCGCGCGCAAGCGGGTCGGCATGCTCGGCGCGAGCGAAGCGGCGGCCAAGGCCTCCCTCCAGGGGACCCCGATCGACCAGCTGCTGGAGATCCTCGCCAAGCTGGCCAAGAGCGCGCTCAGCGAGGAGCTGGGCCGGGACCGCCTGCTCAGCGACCGCGTCCGCTTGGCTCAGGCCAGGCTGGCCGTGCGCCGCGGGCGGGAAGAGCAGGCCCTCGTGATCCTGAGCGAGGTCCAGGAGCCCTTCGCGGGCGCCCGGGACTTCCTGCGCGGCCTGGCCCTCAACCGCGTCGGGCGCTGGAAGGCCAGCGAGGCGGTCGCGCGCGACATGGCCGGCCAAGCCGCTCCCCTCTGGGAGGACCTGGCGGGCCTGTTCTTCGCCCAGGCCAACGTGGCGGACCTCGCCATCTACGAGCGCCGCCTGGAGGAGCAGCTCGAAGGGCTCCTGAACGCGCCCCCCGAGGCGGACTTCTTCCGCCTCGCCCGACGCGCGAGCCAGGCCCGGGATCCGGCCACGATCCAGGGCATCGAGCGCGACCTGAACGCCTCCAGGGCGGCGGACGACGTGTTCCTCTGGGTCTTGCTCGCCGACCGCGAGCTGAACCGCCCCGGCAAGACCGAGCTAGAGCGGGTCGCCCGCTACCTCGAGCGGGCCAGCGCGCTCTGCAACGGGAGCCCCTCGCCCACGATCCTGCGCGCCCTGGGTCAGCTCCGACTCGGCCAGGGCCGCGGCGCGGAGGCCGCGGACATCCTCGCCAAGGCTCGCGCCTCTTACGGGGAAGACGTCAACCTCTGCCTCCTCGCTGGAGGCGCCTTCTTTACGACGGGTCGCTACGCCGAGGCGGACAAGGCCTGGGCAGACGCCCTCAGGCTTCAGGGCGACACCGCCAAGATCCTCGCCGGCAAGCTGACCCCGATCCCGCTCCGCATCGCAGCCGAGACGGCGATGCAGGTCCCTCCCGGCCTCGAGGACTTCATGACGCCGGCCCTCGAGTCGCCTCAGCGCCTCTCGGCTCCCTTCCCCGCCGGCGAGGGCCGCGAGGCGGCCGAGGAGCTCATCGACGGGGCGGTGCGCGGCTACCCCTACGCTCGCTTGAAGGAGCGCATCGAGCGCGCCGAGCGGGCGCTCAGCGCAGAGCCCCGTTGGCCGATCCTCCTGTTTCGGATCCTGATCGGCCGGCTCGAGCTCGAGGCGGCCGCGGAGGCCGTCGCGCGGATCCGAGGCGGCCCTTACGCCCACCTCGCCCCCGCCTACGAGCTCGAGATCGCGCTCGGGCGTGGGGACGGAGAGGCCGTGACCCGCGCGATCGAGACCCTCTGTGAGAGCGAACACGAGAGCTACCGCGAGCTGGGTCGCGCCTGGCGGCACCTCGACGCTTCGGAGTTCGAGCAGGCCTGCGAGCTGGGCCTGGACCTCGCCAAGCGCGAGCCCGCCCTCAAGGAGCGGATCGCGCGCTTGCTCGCCATGACCCTGCTCAAGCAGGAGAGCTACGCCGAGCTCAACGCGCTCTTGCTCGACGTCGTCCGCACGAGCGCCTTCCTGGACGTCCTCTATCTGAGGCTGATGGCGGTCGTCGGTCTGAACTCCTTCTTGCAGCTCCGCGAGAAGTCGCCTCAACAGATCCAGTCGACCCTGATCCGCTTCGCGATCCTCGATCGCCTGGGAGACAGCGAAGCGGCGGGTGAGCTGGCCCGCGCCGCGGCGATCTCGCTCCCCACGACCTCGCCTTGGTACCAGAGCGTCCCCTACTGGCTCTACCGGCTCGAGCTGGCGCAGCCCCAGAGCCGCACGGCCCGGCAGATCCGCGGCCTGAAGCGGCTCCGCGACGGCTGCCCCAAGGAGGAGGTCCTCTCCTGCTGGCCCCCGGGCGAGAAGCTGCTGCCCAACTTCGCCCGCGTCTACCGCAATCGCTTCGGGGAGGACCCGCCCGGTCACTCCTCGGAGGAGGACTGAGGCTCGGCCGCGAGCGTGCCATAGAGCTTGCTCCAGGCCTCGAGCAGCTGCAGCAGGTTGTCCCGCCGCACGGCGCAGCGCTCCCAGGGCCGCGCCGAGATCGCCGCTTCGCGCAGCCGCTGCACCGTCACCGCCGAGACGGCGGGGCTCTCGCGCAGCGCCGCCAGAGCCGGGTCGGGCGCCTCGAGGACCCCCTCGGGCTTCCACACGCGCAGGCCGCGTGAGGTCCGCTCCAGCGAGACCGCTTCGCTCTGCTTGAGCTCCTTGAGGTGCCGCGACACGGTCCGCACGCTGCCAGCCTGAGCGTGCAGGCAGTCCTCGCGGGTGACGCACGCTCCTGGCTGGTGGAAGGAGAGGGCCTGCAGCTTGAGCCAGGTCATGAGCGCCGGGTCGCTCAGCTCGCGCGCGCTCCCCTCGCCGACGCGCTGCGCGAGGTGGTCCCGGGCGACCGGCGTCAGACGGGCGAGGGGCACTCGGAGCAGCTCGATCGCGACTCGCTCCCTGAGCGGCGTCTTGGTCACGTGCATCCAGTTCCTGGAGCCCGGGCAGATCGTGTAGTAAGTCCGGACCTCGCTCGTCGTCAGCGCCTCGCGCGTCTTGCGGTCGACTTGCTCGGCCCCCGCGGGTCCGAACAGGCTCGCCAGCGCGATCGGGCGCCGGATCGGGGCCCGCAGCTCCGTCGCGAGCCCGGGCGTGACGCCGTAGAGGGTTCCGACACCCTCCACGGCTCCGAGCGACCGCTTGCGAGCCAGATACTCGAGGATTTGCTGCGACTCGGGATCGACGCTGCGGCTCAAGCTGAGCCTCACTTTCACGATCGACCGAACCGCGAGGAAGCAACCATCGCACAAGCTGGCCTGTCCAGACAAGGCTGCTCAGACCAGAGCGGACAGTTTGGACAAGGCGCGCTCGCGAGTCAGGGGCCGCGTGGCGCGCCGCGCAGGGCGTCCAGCGCGGCGCCGGGCAGCTCGCTCAGGGAGCGCTCGCGCCCCAGCCAGGCCTCGAGGTCCAGGCCTCGCTCGACGGCGCGGCGCAGGTGCTCCAGCGCCGGACCTTCGCGCCCCGCGCGGGCCTCCAGGGCCGCGCGGCGCGCCGGCGCCAGCCACCCGCGCGGGAATCGCTCCTCGGCGGCGGCGTAGTCCTGCGCGGCGAGCTGCACCAAGCGCGCGGCGGCGCCGGCGTCCTCGCGGGCCTGGAGCTCCTGCAGTCGTCCGCGGACGAGGTAGGCCATGGCGAACCCCGGCGCGAGCTCGAGCGCCTGGTCCAGCGCGCGCAGCGCCCCGCGCAGCTCGGCGGGGGTCACGCGCCCGCGCTCGCTGCGCGTCAGGGTCAGGAGCCCCCGCAAGAGGTGCGCCGCGGCCCGTCGCGGGGCCGCGCTCAGCAGCTCGTCCGCGCCGCGCACGA
>MDTG01191192.1_pt1 | contig 25187 bp, 24 predicted proteins | sample 811421 | NCBI WGS metagenome assembly MDTG01 (sample SAMN05326645, study PRJNA326480) | marine metagenome | isolation source: seawater | place: Pacific Ocean: South East | collected 2011 | reverse complement strand
GGGGCTCATGTTTTGAGAGCTAAAATAAAAATGGATTCTCAAAATATGCTCATGAGAGATCCTGTTATGTATAGAATATTGTTTAAAGACCACCACAGAACAGGCAGCAAATGGTGTATTTACCCAATGTATGACTGGGCTCACGGGCAGTCAGATTATATTGAAAAAATATCACACTCATTATGTACACTTGAGTTTAAACCCCACAGAGACTTGTATGAATGGTTTTTGCATCAACTGCCTAAAGAGAACAAAAATTTACCCAAGCAAAGAGAGTTTGCGAGGCTTAATATGTCTTATACAATAATGAGCAAGAGAAAGCTCCACCAACTTATTGAAAACAAAATAGTTTCATCATGGGAGGACCCTAGGATGCCAACTATTTCCGGCATGATAAAAAGGGGTTATCCTGCACAAGCCCTAATTAATTTTGTAAAAAAGGCAGGTATAGCAAAAAGAGATAACATAATTGACGTTTCATTGTTGGAATTCTATGCAAGAGAAGAGCTTAATAGAATTTGTCCAAGGGTTATGGTCGTTACGGATGAAATCAAATTGGTAATTATTAACTACCCTGAAGATAAACATGAAACGCTTGAGGCAATAAATAATCCTGAGGATGAGTCTCAGGGCAAAAGGGAAATTGTTTTTTCAAAGCATTTATATATAGAGAGAGAAGATTTTAGGGAAAAAGCAAACAGAAAGTTTTTTAGATTGTCAATAGGAAAAGAGGTCAGACTTAAAAATGCCTACATAATCAAAGCTGATAACTGCATTAAAAACGAAAAGGGAGAAGTAATAGAGGTTCACTGCACTTATGACCCTAAAAGTAAAAGTGGATCTAATTCAGAGGAAAGCAGAAGAAAGGTAAAGGGGACCATTCATTGGGTAGACGTTAAGTCATCTATCGATATAAAAATAAATGAATATGACAGGTTGTTTTTAAAAGAAAAGCCTGAGGGTAATGATGATTTGCTTAAAAACGTCAATACAGACTCTAAAAAATTAATTGTCGGTAAATCCGAAAAGTTTGTGTCTTCCCTTAAAAAAGGCCAAAAGGTTCAGTTTCAAAGAAAAGGTTACTATATCGTTGACGATATTCAACACGATAGTATGTTTTTTAATAAAACAGTAAGTTTAAGAGATGGCTGGAAAAAAATAATCATTTAGAATCCGCTCCGCGTTGCTCTGTATCCAAATTTTGATCAATTTTTTTATTACCTAATTTTTTTGAAGGAGCACCCTTTTTTTTCTTTAGGTTGTCTTTTTTCATAGCCTCCCCAATCTGATTGCTAGCTGTGAAGGATGCAACCATATTGTTGAGCATATCGCTACCTGCTTGTGGAGAATTAGGAAGTAATATTAGGTTGCTATTAGTTTCTTCCCCTATAGACTGAAGGGTGTCGTAGTGCTGAGTAACAACAATTAACGCAGAGGCTTCTTGTGAATTTATTCCAACATTGTTTAAAACATCCACAGATTCTTCTAAGCCCCTGGCTATCTCTCTTCTCTGGTCAGCAATTCCCTGCCCTTGAAGCCTTTTGCTTTCTGCTTCGGCTTTAGCTTTCTCAACAATTAGAATTCTAGCTGCATCACCTTCATACTGGGCGGCGACCTTTTCTCTTTCGGCAGCATTAATCCTATTCATAGCCTCTTTGACTTGCAAATCTGGATCTATGTCTGTTACCAGGGCTTTTATTATATCGTAACCATAGTTCACCATTGCGTCATTCAATTCCCGCTTAACAGCGTTTGCTATATCATCCTTTTTTTCAAAAACGTCGTCTAACTTCATTTTGGGTACTTCTGCCCTTATCACATCGAATACATAAGATGTAATTTGATCTTGAGGAAAGTCTAGTTTGTAGAATGCATCGTATGCTTTATTTGGGAGAACCCTGTACTGAACACTTAGTTTTAGTTTGACAAAAACATCGTCTTTTGTCTTTGTTTCAACTATAACGTCAAGCTGTAATATTTTAAGGCTTAGCCGGCCTGCAATTTTATCAATCAGTGGTATTTTTATGTGAAGGCCGGGTTTCCTTATGGCTATAAAGCGACCAAACCTTTCAATAATCGCAAAGGTTTGTTGTTTTACAATAAAAAGCCCAGAAGCGATAAGAAGAGTTAATATTAATATAAAAATATAAGTAGATGTGCTCATTGTTTTTTTGTTTTTTCTAAAAGTGAATTTAATCTTCTCAAAGTTACATCTTTCCCAATCATTTTTATAATAAAAAAGACATCAGGCCCTCTTAAGTTCCCAACCAGCGATAATCTAAGAAGTTGCATTAATTTACCAAAATTCAAATTTTTCTCTTTCGACAACCTGTATACATTTTCCTTGATTAAATCTATGCTATTGGCCTTTATGTTCTCCTCAAGCATACCTAAAACCGAAAAATCCATTGATCTTAAAACTTTCTGTACAGCAGCCATATCGAATTTGGCAGGATCCTCGACAAAAGGTTTTAACTCTAGTTCAAAATCAGTTGTCAGAGAAACACGTGTTTTAATCAAATCAACTACCTCGACGGCCCGGCTCGGTAAAGTGTTTTTAAGTTTTTCAAAAATTTCAGGCTGTTCTGACATTAGCAACTCAGAATTTATTTCTGACAAACTTTTCTGACTTATAGACTTGGCCTTTTCAAAATCAAACCTAGCCCCACCCTTCTGTAATGATGATAATTTAAATTTTTTGGACATCTTATTTACATCTAATTCAATATCATCATTATTAAAACTAGAACCGAGTTGAGAGATATAAGCTAGCTGGACATCAGCAGGTAAACCCTTTTCTTTAAGGCCGTCGATCCCTTCCCACTTGATTGGAAATATGCTATAATTATTTCGTAAAGCGTCTCTTTTGCTTAATTTACCTGATCCAAAAGGGTTCAATATCAGTGGCAGATGAACGGTGCTTGGCATATCCCACCCAAAGGCGTCATATATTAACTTATGGATTGGCAGTGATGGAAGCCACTCCTCACCTCTTATTATAGTTGTTATCTTCATCAGATGGTCATCAACAACATTAGCAAAATGATATGTAGGCAATCCGTCCTCCTTCATTAATATCTTGTCTTCTAAATTATTAGAATTTACTTTTATGGTTCCTCTTAGGAGGTCTGTCACGCTTAACTCAACTCCCCCCCTAACTTTTAACCTAACAACATATTTCTTTTTTTTTATTAGCGACAAGCTTTCTTCCTGTTCTAAACTTAAGCTGTTTTTAAACGTCATTCTTGTTTTAGAATTATATGCAAAATCTTTGCTCTCACGTGCCTTAAGAAGCTCTTCCTTTGAGGCATAACAGTAGTATGCCAGTCCTTTATCAATCAATAAATTAATGTACTTGTCATAAATCTCTCTCCTCTCACTTTGCCTATATGGGCCAAAACCACCCCCTTCACGAGGCCCTTCATCAACCTTGATTCTATAATAGTCTAAAACGTCGTAAATGTATTTTTCAGCTCCCTCCACCTTCCTAGAGTGGTCCGTGTCTTCTATCCTAAGAACAAACTCCCCTCCTTTGTTTAATTTATATAAATAATTATAGAGCGCGGTTCGAACACCGCCAATATGAATGGGACCTGTTGGGCTAGGTGCAAATCTTACTCGAACCATAAAGCAAATATACCACCTTCTTTAACATTCTCAATGATCAAGATTTTTTATCTTTGCATCGTGAAAAAAATATTTTTTTTTAATAATTCCTTTTCTTTAAACTTAAGACAACGAGACTTGTCAGACTGGATACATGAATGTGTCCAGGAAAGGGGTGCAAAAATAAAAAGACTCGACATCAACTTCATTAAAGAAGACGAAATGCTAAAGTTGAACCAAAAACACCTGAAAGATGAGAATCACACCGATATTCTTACTTTTTCTTACAGTGACCAATTAAGAATAGAAGCTGAGATTTTCATATCCATTGAAAGGGCATGTGAAAACGCTAAGATACACTCTGAAACACTTGATAATGAGGTTCTTAGGCTTATTTCACACGGACTTCTTCATGTTTTTGGCATGGAGGATAGCACGAAAGCGATGAGGGAGGAAATGAATGAAGAGGAAAATAAGCTAATGAGAAGGTTTCACGTGAAACATATAAAAAGTGAAAAGGTTTTATGACACAATTGTTGTAGGTGGGGGCCACGCAGGTTCAGAGGCCGCCTATATTTCATCTCAAATGGGGGGCAAGACCCTGCTAATAACAATGAACCTTCAGAACATTGCTCAAATGTCCTGCAATCCCGCAATGGGGGGTGTTGCTAAAGGCCAAATTATCCGTGAAATAGACGCATTAGGCGGAAGAAGCGCCTTTGTTTCAGACATGTCGGCTGTACAATTCAAAATGTTAAATAGATCTAAGGGCCCCGCCATGTGGAGTCCCAGAGCACAATCTGACAGAATGTTATTCAGTTCGTTTTGGAGAAAAGAGCTAGAAAAACAAAAGAATTTGGATTTTTGTCAGGCTATCGTGAATGATTTATTGTTTGAAAATAATAAGGTTTCGGGCGTGGTAACCTCAATAGGAACCAAGTTTTTCACCAAGACAGTGATTTTGACTAACGGAACCTTTCTAAATGGACTTATTCATATCGGTGAAAAAAACTATGGTGGCGGCAGGACTGGAGAACAGGCGTCATTTGGAATAACTAAAGTTCTTGAGCGTACTGGATTTTTGTCTGGACGCATGAAAACGGGAACTCCTCCAAGGGTTGATGGTAGGTCCTTAGATTTTGATATTATGGAGGTTCAACCGGGCGATAAAAACCCAGAAAAGTTCAGCTATTCCGATGAGACAAAGCCTCTAAAAAAACAATTAGATTGCTTTTTGACTTATACTAACAAAACAACACACGATATCTTAAAATCGGGATTTGACAGGTCACCAATGTTTAACGGTTCAATTAAAAGTATAGGTCCAAGATATTGTCCATCTATAGAAGATAAAATTAACAGGTTTGCGGATAAAGAAAGGCATCAAATTTTTGTTGAACCTGAGGGCTGGGATTCAATTGAATATTATATAAATGGCTTTTCAACATCGCTGCCTGAGGAGATTCAAGAAAAAGCTCTAAAGAAAATTAAAGGCTTCCAAAACGCAAAAGTCATTAGGCCTGGATATGCTGTCGAATACGATTATTTCCCCCCAACCCAACTAAAAAAATCAATGGAGACCAAAATTGTAGCTGGCTTGTTCTTTGCTGGCCAAATTAATGGCACAACTGGTTATGAAGAGGCTGCTGCACAAGGCCTAATGGCTGGCATAAATGCAAACTTATATGTAAATAAAAAAGAACCCTTTGTGTTAAAAAGAAGTGAAGCATACATTGGGGTTTTGATAGATGATCTTGTTACAAAAGGTACTGAAGAGCCCTATAGAATGTTTACATCTAGAGCAGAATTTAGGACTTTACTTAGACAAGATAACGCCGACTTAAGATTATCCGAAATAGCACACTCCTTAGGCTTAATTGGTGCTGAAAGAATAAAAAAATTAATTGCAAAAAAAACAGAAATTATTAGGTTGATAAGCTTTTACAATAAAACAAGCATATCGCCAAAAGAGGCAATTTGCATCTTAAAGGATAAAGACTCAACGAAGCTAAAGCAGTCACAAAAAATATCAAAATTTTATTCGAGGCCCAGTGTTTATCTCAAGGACTTGTTAAAAGTGCGGAAAATATCAAACTTTATAAACGGCGAAAAGTTTGACAAAGAAGTTATAACACAAGCAGAAATACAAACAAAGTACTCTGGCTACATTGAAAAAGAGTTAAAAAACGTCGAAAAAATAAACCGGCTTGAGAACCTAAAAATCCCCAAGGACTTCGACTATCAGTCTATGAAATCCATTTCTAACGAAGCAAAAGAGAAGCTAACACGAATTGTACCAACAACACTGGCACAAGCTTCAAGAATCTCGGGAGTATCACCGAGCGACATATCTTCTATTTTAGTAAAAATTCGAAGATGAGGTTTCACGTGGAACAAAACGAAAAAAATTTCCATTGTGAGGCTAAAGACTATCTAGTGACCGGTGAAAGGTTCAAGATTTATTTTGATGAAACCAAAGCTATTGGTAAAACAGCTCCTATACCTAAAAAAGAGGAAATGTCTAAATACTATTTTTCAGAAACCTATCGCCCACATTCTGCGAACAAAAGAAGTCTTATCGATTCTCTTTACGTAGTGGCAAGAAACCATATGCACAGAAAAAGATTAATGTGGATGAAAAATTATCTTAAGCGTCGATCAAATGTTCTGGATTATGGATGTGGATCGGGAGATTTTGTAAAGTTTTTAAGGAATAAATCCGTAAATGCATTTGGGTATGACCCCAATGTTAATTTTAATAAAACAAATTCACCAATCTATTTAACAAATAAAGAGGATTGGAAACACAAAAAGTATGATATAATTGTTTTGTGGCACGTTCTAGAACATACACACGACCCTCTTCTTTTGATAGGAGAGTTAAAAAAAACTTTAAATGAAAGAGGAAAAATTTTTATAGCAGTCCCTAATTTTAAATGCTACGATTCAAAGTATTATGGTGAATACTGGGCTGGGTACGATTTACCAAGGCATTTGTGGCATTTTTCAAGAAAAGCCATTTATCAGATTGCTAATTGTTTCGGCTTTAAAATTCATAAAGAAAAGAGCCTTTACTTGGACTCGTTATATGTTTCTTATTTGTCAGAGAAATACAGAAAGAGTTATTTCCCTCTTCTAAAGGGTTCTATTATAAGCACCATATCTATCTTCCGAAGCCTTTTTACAAAAGAAGGGTCTTCATTGTTTTTTATCTTCAACAAGATCTAGTTTTTTCCATATAAAATCTCAGATAGCTTGAAAAAAAAACCGATTGTCAACAGCTTTTGGTTTGCGTTCCTTTTTAGATAATTTAAATTAAGTTCGAATAAAGAAATCAGTTTTTCATAGTTTTTATTGTTTACATAAGGAGCAAATCTTTCTATTGCAAATCCATTCAGGCTCTCAAAATCAAAAAGTTTCTTGACCCCTTGAGAATAAAAATAAGATTGCCTAATAAAATCAATCCCAAACAAAAGAAATTGTTTAAGCTCAGATCTGTTTAAAGCTCCCACCTCGTTCGATTTCACTATAATTTGGGAAAAATCTTTTTTTGCTACTGAAAGATAACATGCTCTTAGGCAATTCACAAAAAGAGACTCCCTCTCTTTTGTAAAGGCCACCTCCGTTAACTTTGACATAGCAATAGCTAAACTCCCTTTAGAGTAAATAGAGGCCTTTAGAGATTCCGATTTGTTATAACCCAGGGCTAACATTTTTCGTTGCACCTCTTCAACTGTTAACGGAGGAAGTTCAATGATTTGGCATCTAGAGATTAAGGTTGGTAAAACTTTTCTCTGGTTTTTTCCGATTAAGATGAAATGAGTCTTAGACGGGGGTTCTTCAATTATTTTAAGCAATTTGTTAGCACTTTCTTCTCTTAAATATTCTAAACCCCAAATTATACAAACCTTTTTGTCGCTCTGATAGGGCTTTAAATTCAATGAAGATATTGCTTCTTTGATTTGATTAACCCGTATTGAGCCGATTTTATTATCAGATGATGACACATTAAGCCACTCATCAACAGAACCGTGTATATGTGTATTAATAAACTCTCTCCATTTTTTAATATAAAACAAATTCATGCCTTTCCTAAAACGCTTTTCATCTTTGGGAATTTTTGTTGGATAAACATAATGCAGATCAGGGTGTGTGTAATTTGATTTAAACTTCCGGGTGCTTCTTTCTACAATAGCCAAACCTATTTCAGATGCTAGTTCCAAAGAGCCTCTGCCGCCCTTATCTATAAAACATATTGCATTTGGCATTCTGTTTCTTTTTTGGCTTTCAATAATAGTCTCTTTGATTTTACGGTGCAACATTGTAAACTTTAAAGCAGAGTTCTTTAATTTAATTAAAAGTAATATAAAAACAATAATTAAATTTGGACTAAAATTTCGAATGTTAATTACAGATATAGATTTTAATAACAAAAAGGCTTTGGTAAGAGTAGATTTTAATGTCCCTCTAAATAAAAACCTCCAGGTGACCGATAATACGAGGATAAAGTCTTCAATGAAGACCATTACTCAAATTCTTAAAAAAGGAGGCACCTGTATTTTAATTTCACATTTGGGACGCCCAAACGGGTTTGAAAAAAAGCTATCATTAAAAAATATAGTTGGAGAGGTTCAAAGGGCATTAGGTAAAAAAATAACCTTCGTTAAAGATTGTATTGGAGATCAAGTAAAAAAGGCGTGTCAAAAAGCAAAAAAGGGAGAGGTTGTTCTTCTGGAAAATTTACGTTTTTATCCTGGAGAAGAAATTGGGGACATCGATTTTGCTAAATCTTTGTCTGAACTTGGTGAAATATATATTAATGATGCTTTTGGCACGGCCCACAGAAATCATGCTTCAACAGGAGTTCTACCGTCCTTTTTTAAAGACAAAAAGGCTATGGGGTTTTTGCTTTATGAAGAAGTGGCAGCTATTGATAAAGTTTTGAAAAACGGGCAAAGCCCAATATTGTCAATTATAGGAGGGGCTAAGGTTTCATCTAAACTAGAAATTCTTAAAAATTTAATCAATGTGGTTGATGACATAATTGTCGGTGGTGGAATGGCTTATACTTTTATTAAATCACAGGGAGGAGAAATAGGAAATTCATTATGTGAAGAAGACTTCGTTGATGAAGCTAAGAAGGTTCTCTTATTAGCAAAAAGCAAAAGTGTCAGAATTCATCTTCCGAAAGATGTGATTGCTTCAGAAAGATTTTGCAATAATTCCCATACAGAAAAAGTAAATATATTTAAGATCCCAAAGGGCATGGAGGGCTTAGATATTGGCCCTCTTACAATAAAGAAATTTTCTGATATCATTAGTAGGTCAAAGACAATTTTGTGGAATGGCCCATTGGGTGTTTTTGAAATGTCAAACTTTCAAAACGGGACGAAAAAAATTGCGACTTCAATTGCCAAGGAAACTTCACGGGGTGCTTTTTCTTTAGTTGGAGGGGGTGATTCTATATCAGCCATTAAGGTTTTTGGAATGGTTGATCAATTTAGTTATATTTCTACTGGAGGAGGTGCAATGTTAGAAAGCATCGAGGGAAAAATTTTGCCTGGAGTTAAAGCTATTTTAAATTGAATTTTGAAAAAGTCAATACTTGTTTTTCTTGTTTTTTTATGTTGTGAAAAAAGAAAGAGCACACCATACCTGCCTCAATCAAGTGGAAATATTAATGATGTTTCTATAGTCATGAAAGAAAAAGATTGGGTATCAGCACTAGGTGCCGATACTCGAAATACAGTCGGAGGTGTTTATGAAGGACTTCCGGTAGACGAGCCAAACTTCAAGTTTTTCCATGTAACACCTGAACAATTTAATGGTTTTTCAAGACATGCCAGAAATATAATTTTCTTTAAGAGAGATACGCTAAATAAGTTCAGAATTTACGAAGACCTTTACTCAAAACCGCAATTGTTTTTTTTAGTACAAGGCGAAGACCCAGGTGTAATGGCAAACTATATTGTTGAAAATAAATCTCTAATTATTAATAGTATTAAAAATGGAGAAAGAAAGGAAAAAATTAGAAGAATAAAAAAGCATGCTTCTAAGTCTACAATTTTGAGAGAAAGAATCGGGGTGAATTTAGTCTATCCAAGCATATATAAAAATGTCAAGGACACAATTAATTTCGTTTGGTTAGAAAAAAAAATATCTAAAGGGACATTGAACATAATTTCATATAGACTTCCCCCAACCGCAATTAGTTATCCTCCAAAATTAAAAGAAGTTTTAAGAATTAGAGACTCAATAGGTAAACTATATATACCTGGACGCATCAAAGGGACCTATATGGTTACAGAAAGGGACTACAAGCCATATTACTATAGATTAAACATTAATAAAAAAATAATTTTTCAGACTAAAGGGATGTGGGAGGTAAAAAACGACTTTATGGGAGGCCCGTTCATAAGCAACATCTTCAAAGACAATCAGTCGGGGGAGTGGGTTGTAATAGAGGGATTTGCTTTTGCCCCGTCAGTATCTAAAAGAGAATATATGTTTGAGCTAAACTCAATACTGTCTACAATTTTAATAGATAATTGAGAAATTTATTTCTCTTTTTTTTGTTTTGCCTCCTCTTCTTTGGAAGCGTTTTTGAATTCTTTTATACCGCTTCCAAGTCCTCGCATTAGTTCCGGTATTTTTCTTCCTCCAAATAACAAAAGGACAATAAGTAAAATTATAGCTATTTCTTGGAAACTAAAGGCTAAAATTATGTTATAAAAATTCATAATATCTATTTTAGACAAATGTAATCATATTTTTGCATTTTATAAGTGTTGCCATGACAATATAGAACCACATGATTTTAGGATTATGTATCTTTACTTATTTATGAAAAAAAAGCAAACTTTAAGAAAACGGTTATCGGAGAAGCTCCTCAGCAGATATAGACTAGTTATACTTAACGAGGAAAATTATGAAGAGCAATTTTTTTTTAGATTATCAATTTTAAATTTACTTATAATTTCAACATTTTTGTTTTCATTCTTAATAACCAGCACTTTGGTAATAGTCTCATTTACTTCCTTAAAAGAATTTATTCCAGGATATGCATCAAACTTGATGAGAAAACAAGCAATTTTAAATGCAAACAAATTAGATTCTTTAACGATCTCATATAACGAATCGTTAACACAGTTAAACTCAATAAAGAGGGTTTTAACTGGAGACATAGAGTTTGAGGAATTTAAAGAAAGGGAGTTTAAACTGGATAGTGAAAACATCGAAGCTAAATTAATTTCAAAAAAGATAAAGGAGGACTCCATATTGAGAAGTGTTGTTGATCAACAGGATAAATATAATTTCAATAGTAAAGCAATAAAAAATGAAAGTTTCTTGTTTTTTTCACCAGTTTCAGGGTACATATCCCAGAAATTTGATCCATCAATAAAGCATTTTGCCGTCGATGTTGTTGCAAAAGAAAAAGAACCGGTAAGGTCAGTCGCTGACGGTGTTGTTATTTTTTCAGAATGGTCCGCAGACACAGGCTACGTTATAATATTAGAGCACAAACAGGGCTACTTGTCTGTTTACAAACACAATGGGTCTTTGAATAGGACTCAAGGCGATATTATTCAAGCTGGAGATATTATCGCCACAGTAGGCAACTCGGGAGAATACTCAACCGGATATCATCTTCATTTTGAGTTATGGAATGATGGATACCCGCTAGACCCTCAAGATTTTATTAATTTTTCATTTTAGATTTTTACTGTATGTACCATAATATAGCGAAAAGTTTTGCGAATTATATCACCTCGAAAAACCAAATTTGGATCAACAACCCAATAAAGTCTCAATCTAAAACCTTAAAATTTTTAATTAAAAACGGTCAAAATACCCTATTTGGCAAACAACATTTTTTCAAAGACATAAATAATTACGAAGAATTTAAAAATGCAATTCCCTTAAGAGACTATGAAAAATTTAAAATTTATATAGATAGAATGATCGAGGGAGAAAGTAATATCATATGGCCAGGAAAACCTGTTTATTTTTGTAAAACTAGTGGCACTACCTCAGGAATTAAATTCATCCCTATATTTAAAAATGCAATTAAAACCCATATTAATTCCGCAAGGGACTCTATCCTAAATTACATTGCAAAAACAGGTGATATCAGCTTTATAAGAGGCAAGCAAATATTTATTCAAGGTTCGCCGGTTTTAAAGAAAAAAAAGGGAATCAAAATTGGAAGATTATCAGGTATTGTTGCTCACCACACTCCATTTTATTTAAGATCTTCCAGGATGCCAAGTATGGAGGCAAATTGCATAGCTGATTGGGAGGAAAAAATAAATGCAATTGTAGATGAGACTATTAGTCAAAACATGACCTTAGTAAGTGGTATTCCGCCATGGGTCCAAATGTATTTCGAAAAAATCATTGAAAAAAAGGGTGAAAAAATAGGTAATGTTTTCAAAAACTTTTCTCTTTTCATATATGGGGGAGTAAGTTTTAAACCATACAAAAAAATATTTGACGAACTAATTGGAAGGGAAGTTAATTCAATAGAAGTTTATCCAGCATCAGAAGGGTTTTTTGCTTTTCAAGATGTACTTGATGACGACGCCCTACTTTTAATACTAAATAACGACATATATTACGAATTTATTAAAACCGATGACTTATTAAAGGGAAAGGAAGAATATATATCTTTAGCAGAGGTAAAAGTTGGTGAAAATTATGCTCTTATAATATCAACATCTTCAGGATTATGGAGATACAATATTGGCGATACAGTTCAATTCACGGAACTAGACCCTTACAGGATAATTGTAACGGGTAGGGTTAAACATTTCATTTCTGCTTTTGGAGAGCATGTTATTAGCAAGGAGGTTGAAACCACAATAAGAGAAGCTTCGTCAGAATTAAAATTAAAAGTACGAGAATTTACTGTTGCGCCTCAGGTTAATCCAGCCAAAGGGTTACCATTCCACGAATGGTTTATAGAATTTGATGAAATAAATGATAATATAAAATCAGTAGAGACTAAAATGGATAACATTATGCAAAAACAAAATATTTATTACAAGGACCTCATTAAAGGCAAAATTTTATCTCCCCTTAGAATAATAAAGGTTAAAAAGGGGGGATTTAATGAATATATGAAATCAATAGGTAAGCTAGGTGGTCAAAACAAGGTTCCGCATCTTTCAAATGACAGAGGCATCGTAAATCAACTCAAAAATTATATTATTTAACAATGAATATTCTTATCACAGGAGGTTTAGGATTTATAGGAGGGCATTTTTTGAAAAAAATTAAAGATAAGAATCCATATCATAAAGTAATAGTTTTTGACAAAATGACTTATGCCTCCAATTATAGCAGATTAAAAAGTTTATTTGAAAAAAGTAATTTTTTACTCTTTCAAGGAGATATAGCAAATAAAAATGATGTTCAATTTGTTTTTCAAACGTACAGGCCCAGCATTGTCGTTAATTTTGCCGCTGAGTCCCACGTAGATAATTCAATAATTAACCCGGAGTTATTTCTGGATGCAAATACTAAAGGAACCTTAAACTTATTAATTGAGGCCAAAAAATTATGGCTTAAGGGAAGCAGTATATTGAAGGAACCCTATAAAAAGGCAATTTTTTACCAAATTTCAACTGATGAGGTTTTTGGTTCCCTTTCAAACACCAATTCTTTTAATGAAAAATCCCCATATTCTCCAAACAGTCCGTATAGCGCATCAAAGGCAGCTGCAGATCATTTCGTTAAAGCATTTCATAAAACTTTTAATTTGCCAACAATAATATCTTACTGTTCAAACAATTTTGGCCCATATCAAAATGAAGAAAAATTAATTCCAAAAATAATTTCCTGTGTTAAAAAAAATATAGATATACCCATATACTCTGATGGGTCAAATATTAGAGACTGGATTTATGTTCAAGATCATTGTAACGCGGTCAAATTAATTTTGGAAAAAGGCATGCCGGGTGAGGAATATTTTATTGGAGGATCTAACGAAATGTCTAACTTAGATATTTGTAAATTAATATTAGAGATTATAGACACTATAAATCCCAGCAAAAACAAGAAAAAGTACATGGATAAAATTAAATTTGTGAAGGACAGAAAAGGTCACGATTTTAGGTATTCTATGAAAACAAGTAAAATATTTTACGAACATGGAATTTTTAGAAACTCTTCCTTCAATGAGAATTTAAAATCTACAGTATTTCACTTTTTGAGTTTAAATAAATAAAATCTCTATGAAAGGAATCGTTTTGGCAGGAGGTGCAGGTTCAAGATTATACCCGATGACATTATCAGTTAGTAAACAACTTTTACCAATTTACGATAAGCCAATGATATATTACCCCCTGAGCACACTTATGAAATGTGGGATTAGAGAGATATTAATTATCACAACTGTAGAAGATTTACCAATTTTCAAAAGGCTCTTAGGCGATGGTTCCCAGTGGGGATGTTCTTTCCATTATAAATCTCAAGTATATCCAAAAGGTCTTGCAGATGCATTTATTGTCGGGAACGAATTCATTGGTAAATCAAATGTAACTCTTATTTTAGGAGATAATTTTTTTTACGGAGGTGACGTAGAAAGCAAAATTTTGTCTCGAAAAGATTCAAAAGGAGGATTTATATTTGCATTAAGAGTTAGAAACCCAAAAAGATATGGAGTAATAGAATTTGATGAAAATTTTAATGCAGTTGGTATAGAGGAAAAACCTAAAAGTCCTAAATCTTCCTATGTTGTCCCAGGTATTTATTGCTACGATTCTAGTGTTATTTCAAAGGCAAAAAATTTGAATTTTTCAGATAGAGGAGAGTTAGAAATTTCAGAGATAAATAAAGCGTATCTAAAAGAATCAAATCTTGAAGTTAAAGTACTAAATGAGGATACTGTTTGGTTAGATACAGGTACAGTTGATTCATTAATGAAGGCAAATCAATTTGTAGAAACACTCCAAGAAAGAAAAGGTATATTAGTGGGTTCACCTGAACTTGCAGCATTTCAAAGCAATTTTATAACAAATGAAACCTTATCTATCCTGATTGAATCCATTTCAGAGAGCAAATACGGAAAAATTCTTAAACAAAATATATAAAATGAAAATCATAAACTCTCCTCTTCAGGATTGCTATTTGATAAAAGAGAAAGTTATTAAAGACAAAAGGGGATATTTTTTAGAGACATTTAATTACGACCTTTTCAAAGAAAAAATCGACCTCGATTATTTTATTCAAGAAAATGAGTCTTACTCACAAAAAAAAGTTATTCGTGGGATGCACTACCAAAATGAACCTTATTCGCAGCACAAACTCATAAGGGTTTTAAGCGGTAAGATATGGGATATAGTTATAGATCTCAGGCCAAACTCCCCTAGTTACTTAAACTCATATGGGGTTGAATTATCGCAAGAAAACGGGAAACAGTTATACGTTCCTGCGGGATTTGCTCACGGTTTTGCAGTAACATCAGATTTTGCCAGAGTAATTTACAAAGTTAACAAGCCCTACATGCCAAATTTTGAAACAGGCTTTTCACCCTTTGACCCCCAATTTAGTCTGAAGTGGCCATTTTCAAAGCAAGAATCAATACTTAGTAATAAAGATTTAAATTGGCCATCATTTAAAAAAAATGTTAAGTAAAAAAAAGATTTTAGTAACCGGAGCTGCTGGTCAGTTGGGGATGACACTCCAAAAAAGATCTTCGAAAAACAATGATTTTGACTGGATTTTTTTATCTAAGGCAAAACTTGATATAACTAAAATGGGTAAAATTCAAACATCTTTTAAAAAATATAATCCAAAAATTTGTATTAATTGTGCCGCGCTTACTGATGTTTTAAAATCTGAAAAACAACCTCAATTAGCACATAATATAAATGTGGAAGGAGTAAAAAAACTAACACATGCATGTAATGATAGTGAATCTATCTTGATTCACATATCAACCGATTATGTCTTTGATGGAACAAAAAAAACACCATATTTGGAAAATGACAAAACAAATCCGTTGAATGTATACGGTATAACAAAGTCTTTAGGCGAAAAGTATGTCATTGAAAATGCAAATTTTTGGTACGTCATCAGAACTTCTTGGTTATACTCTAAAGACTTCGGATATAATTTTTATAAAAATATTCTAACAGAAGCATCTAATGGAAACGAACTAAAAGTAGTTAAAGATCAATACGGTACTCCTACAAATACTGAAAAGGTAGCTGACTTTATTAAAAAAATAATTATTTCACGACCCCCAAAAGGTATTTATCATTGTGCAGGTGATGAAATTATGTCATGGTATGAATTTGCCAACAAAATAATCGAGGAAAATAATTTCTTTAATAAAATTACCCCAATTAAGTCCCAGCCTGAAGACGTTAAACGTCCAAAGTACACTCCATTAAAAAACACTGAATTATAAATGAAAAAATTCAGTATTGTTGTACCAGTACACAACGAAGAAAAATTTTTAACCCTTTTTTTAGAATCTGTTTGCTCACAAAGTTTATTACCAGAGCAAATGGTTTTGATTGACGACAATTCAAATGATAGATCAAAAAAAATAATGCTCGATTATCAAGATAAAAAAGACTTTATAAGAGTTTTTAGCCATAAATCCTCAAATGAACACATGCCTGGACCAAAAGTTGTGAATGCATTCCTTTTTGGTTACTCAAAATTGACTAAACCGTATGATTTTATTCTTAAGTTAGATGCAGATCTAGTACTACCTCCCAAATATTTTAAATCAATCATTAATACTTTTTCGTACCCCAACGTGGGGATTGCAGGAGGAATCATAATTGAGCTTTCCAGTAAGGGCATGTGGGAAAGTGCCCATCCAATGAAACGGAATCATGTTCGTGGGGGATTAAAAGCATATAGTGTTGAATGTTTTAAAAAAATTGGGGGACTTATTCCTGAAATGGGATGGGACACAATCGATGAAATCCTTGCAAATTACTACGGATATGAGGTCAGGGTTTTAAATAACTTAAAAGTAAAACATTTAAGACCAATAGGGGATGGTTATTCTAGAAATTCGTCATTTCATCAAGGGTTAGCATTTTATAAAATGCGATACGGTCTCGTAATTGGAATTCTTGCTTGCATCAAAGGATTTTTAATTAAAAAATCCGTATCCTTCTTGTTTTGGAGTATACTAGGCTTTCTAAATGGATATTTGAAAAAAGAGCCATTCATAGTAACAAAGAGTCAAGGGGAGTTTATAAGAAAATTCAGAGTTAACTCATTTTTCAGAGCTTAACTTGAAAAGTTAAAAAGTTAATTATTTTGATTATTATATTTGTTAAATGGAAAAGCACAACGTTCTAATAATAGGTTCAGGCGGAAGAGAAAATGCTCTTGCATGGAAAATATCACAAAGCAAGATTTGCGAAAAATTATTCATAGCACCAGGAAACGCTGGCACTTCTCTTTTAGGAGAAAACGTTGAGATATCTGTTTCAGATTTCATTGCAATTAGAGATCTAATTTTGTCCAAAAAAATATCAATAGTTGTTGTCGGACCAGAAGACCCCTTGGTAAATGGGATTCATGATTTCCTTTTAAAGGAAACAAAAAACCACAACTTTACAGTTGTTGGGCCAAAAAAAAATGGAGCAATTTTAGAGGGCAGCAAAGAATTTGCAAAGGAGTTCATGTCTAGACACAAAATACCTACAGCGAGATATAGAACATTTAATAAAAAAAACATCCATGAAGCTAATACTTTTCTTAAATCTCTAAACCCACCTTATGTTTTAAAGGCAGACGGCCTTGCGGCAGGAAAAGGAGTTTTGATATTGACAGATTTAAATGAAGCAAAACAAAGTTTAGAGAAAATGATACTTAAAAAGAAGTTTGGCCAAGCGTCGGAGAGAGTAGTTATCGAAGAGTATTTAAGTGGGATTGAAGTTTCAAGTTTTGTTTTAACAGACGGTAGCTCATATAAAATATTCCCCATGGCTAAAGACTATAAAAGAATAGGTGTTGGCGATACAGGTTTAAATACAGGGGGTATGGGGGCAATTTCACCAGTCCCCTTTGTAGACAGTAAAGTATACGAAAAAATCGAAAATCAAGTCATTCGGCCAACTATTAATGGGTTGAAAAAAGATAAAATAGATTACACAGGGTTCTTATTTATTGGATTAATGATAGTTAAAAATGAGCCTTATGTTATAGAATACAATGTGAGATTAGGAGACCCAGAAACTGAAGCGATTTTACCAAGAATTGAAAGTGATATTTTGGAAATATTTCTAAAACTAAAAAATTCTGAATTAGAAACTTCAGATCTAAAAGTTAACAATCTTTTTTCTTCCACTGTTATGACGGTATCAAAAGGATATCCAGAAAAATATGAAAAAGGAAAGATTATTTCTGGCCTAGATATCAAAAATGATAGTCTTTTATTTCACAGTGGCACTAAAAAAGAAAATCAAAATATAATTACTTCTGGGGGAAGGGTAATTGCAGTAACTTCAATGGACAAATTACTCAGTAAATCATTAGAAAAATCTTACAAAACAATATCGAAAATTGAATTTGAGGGGAAAACTTTCAGAAATGACATAGGGTTTGATCTTTAGAGAAACGAATGGGCAGATATATCTTTATCTTCTTCTCCATTATCATCAAAATCTTTAAGTTTTTTTGACCAATAAAACAAAGCAACGAAACCAACTAACAAGAAGAAAAAATTTACAAAATTAGATAGCCACCAAGATGAAAGTTCAATTTCTCTTAAAAATTCATGGGGGAGGAAAAAAATATTTTCAAAAAGCCACTGCACTCCTTCAAAAAAACTTTTAAACATTTCTTTTTTTGTTGCAATTTAAAAAAAATAACTTATTTGTCTTGATAAATACACGAGAAAACTTAATCAAGAAGAAATGAGTAATTTTGTATATTTAATAATCTTGAAAGCAAAAAAGTTAGTTTCAATTTTTGAGAAATGTGTGCATAACTATCATAAATTAGATGATGTTAACCAGAAAATAATTAATCCTTTTGAAAAAAAATCTTTTGAAGGGGTATTGTATAGAAAATGTTGGATTGACACGATTCAATGGCATTATGAAGATATCATAAGAGATGATGAAATAAAACCTAAAGAGGCTTTAGATTTAAAAAGAAAAATAGACCAATCGAACCAAAAAAGGACAAATCTTGTAGAGGTTATTGATGATTACTTTATAGATCAGTTCAAAAAGGTAAATCCACAAAAAAACGCCACCATAAACACTGAGAGCCCTGCATGGGCTATAGACAGATTGTCTATTTTGGAATTAAAAATTTATCATATGAAAGAGGAGTCGAATAGGACTTCTGCCACTAGTGTTCATAGAATGAAATGCTCAGAAAAACTTTTAATTTTAAATGAGCAAAAATCAGACCTTTGTTTTGCCATAGATCAACTTATTAAAGACATTTCCGAGGGTAAAAAAGTAATGAAGGTTTACAGACAAATGAAAATGTATAATGATGAAGATTTAAATCCAATTCTTTACAAAAAAGATAAAGATTGAAAGCTTCAAAAAAGTTGGTCTTTTTGAGATTTTCTTCTCTAGGAGATGTTGCTATATCTATCCCGTTAATAAGATGCTTTTTGTCAAAATACCCTGATGTAAACATAACCTATATAACAAAAAAAAATTATGTGCCATTATTGAATGAATTTAAAAAATTAGAAGTTTTAGAACTTGATTCTAATGGCAGGCATAAAGGATTAAAAGGATTATTTAATCTTTATTTAGATATCAAAAAATTGAATCCAATTGGCATAGTAGACTTGCACGGATCTTTGAGAACTTACATTTTAAGATTGTTTTTCCTTTTTACATTAATTCGATATAAAAAGATCTATAAAGGGAGAATTGAAAAAAAAATGCTTACAAGAAAAAGTAACAAAGTTTTAGTGCCTTTAATGCCCGTTATACACAGGTATGGTGATGTTTTAAGAAAAATTGGGTTTTCTGTAGATTTATCTGCCCATAAATTTCCTTTGAAACCAATTACACCCAAAAAATTTAACGACTCATTTTTTAATTCAAAATTAAAATGGATTGGAATCGCCCCATTTGCCAAGCATGTAGGAAAAATTTACCCTTTAGATTTGACTCAAAAAGTAATTTCCTTTTTACAGAGAGAAAATCAAGTTTTTCTTTTAGGATCAGATGGAGACGAGCAAAAAAAATTAGAGGTTTGGGAGAAAGCTTATTATAATGTTCATTCATTAGCAGGTAAATATTCTTTTTCGGATCAATTAAAAATAATTTCGAATTTAGACATCATGATTTCGATGGACTCGGCAAACGGTCATATTGCTGCAAATTACGACATCCCTGTTATTACTATTTGGGGAGTAACCCATCCATATGCGGGCTTTTCTCCTTGGAATCAAAATAGCGATAGATGTATTTTATCTGACAGAAGCCTTTATCCTCTGATACCAACATCTGTGTATGGGAATGTTTGTCCAGAAGGATATGAAAACTGTATGAGAACAATAACTCCTGAAAAAATCATAGAAGTTGTTATGGAAACGATGAGTCAGACATCATCATAATCAATTTCAATAAATGGAGATATTGAATAAGCTTGACATGTCAAAATTAATCCTTCATCAATTTCCTCTTCTGTAAGAATTTGATTTTCATTCATTTTAGTTTTACCACTTTTTACTCTAGCGATGCAAGTTGAGCAGATACCACCCAAACAAGAGTGTGGCGCATCAATATTTTTATCTAGCAATGTTTCTAATATGGTTTTATTTTTATCTATATCAACAAAGTAGACCTCAAAGTCTAGGTTTACCTTTAGCCCATTTGATTTCTCTGGGAATGATTTATTATCCATTTAATAATTATATTTTCTAATTTTTATTTAATATTAACAATAAGTTTCAAATTACGAATAGTTTATTATTGAATAAACACTAAAACTTGACTTTTAAAGTTATATAACAATAAAAACGATTAAATTGGTCCATAAGAGGTTTTATCTTTTACATTTATTTATTATAACATTTATAATAAACTGTTCTACTTCAAAAGATAAATTTCTAAATAAAGAATATCATAAATTAAACTCGAAGTATAATGTGATTTTCAACGCGGAACAAGCATTAAATTTTGGGAAATTATTAATTGAACAAAATAATGAAGAAGATTATGGTAAAATAATTTCTATTGAACCCCTTGGGTTATTTGATGAAAATCTAGAAAGAAAGCAAAACATTCCTAGCTTCACAACAGCCGAGCAAAAAGCTACTAAGGCGATTCAAAAACATTCAATGAATTTTAATGGCCAGCAAAAAAACTCTCAGATTCAAAAAGCTTACCTTATTTTAGGTATGGCAAGATATTTTGATTTAAGATTTTCCCCAGCACTAGAGGCCTTTGAATATATATTGAAAATTTATGACGATAAAAAAAGCTTCTTAAATGCAAAACTGTGGAGAGAAAAATCAAATATTAGACTCAATAACAATAAAATTGCTATTAAAAATTTAAAATTATTATTATCTCAAGCAAATAAATTTCCAAAAATTTACTCGGAAATAAATGCTTCATTAGCACATGCCTATTTAAATAACAAAATAGAAGATTCAGCAAGATTTTATATCTCAAGGGCGAGTGCTTTTTCTAAAAACAATGATAAAAAAGCAAGGTATTTATTTATTTATGCCCAGCTTTTAGAAAAAGTAAATTTGTCAGATAGTGCTTATAAAGTTTATAATTCAGTATTGCATTTGGGAAGGAAAACACCTAGAATTTTTTTAATTCATTCTGAGTTAAATTCTCTAAAAATTCAAATTACCCAATTGGGAATAAATCCAATTACAACAACCAGGAAGCTTAAGAGAAACTATGAAAACCTTCCTTATTTACACTTAATTGAACAGTTTGAGGGCCGTTATTATGTTGATAAAGGGTTTGACAGCTTAGGTTTATTGTCCTACAATAAATCACTGAGATCAAAGAGTATAGATATTGTTACAAGAAAATACAATTATAGAGAATTATCAGATTATTTTTTTAAAAAAGGAGATTTTATAAAATCTGGAGCATATTTGGACAGTCTGATTCAATTTATGGACAAAAGCTCGTTCAATAAAAAAATGGCAGAGAGAAAAAGGAAAGGATTAGACAGGATAATAAACTTAGAAACAATAATTAGAAATAATGATAGTCTTTTATCTATCGTTTCTATGAATAAAAAAGAAAAAATAGACTTTTTTAATAAACACATTGAAAAATCAATAATAAAAGATTCCTTAAATAAAAATAGTTTTAATAAAAGGAGGGGTATTTTCAGAAGGCAAAGGCCGTATCAGGCTAAATTTTATTTTTACAATAAAAATCAAATAAATGAGGGTTTAAATTTGTTTAAATCGGTGTGGGGCAACCAGCCAAATATAGACAATTGGAATAGTTTATCTTCAGTGCCGTCAAACAACATAAATGAAAACTTTAAAACGGAAAATGTTTCTAAAGCTAAAAACCTCAAAGTAAAAACAGCTGAACATTATATTAATCTTTTACCCAATAAAAAAGAAGTCATAGACAGTTTAAAAAAAATCAGGAAACAGGCTTATTTGGATGCAGGGCTATTGTATAAAGAAAAATTTTTAAATAAAGACATGTCAATAAAAAGATTGTCAAAATTGTTAAGCATGAACCCAAATGAGAATCAAGAGATTCTAGCTCTTTATAATCTCTATAAACTTCATAAAACCAAAGACACTATTTATGCTCTAAAGATAAAAGACAAAATGATCAAAAAATATCCAATGTCAGTTTATACTTCTGACCTAGTTGAAAATGAAAGTTTGAAAAAAAATAAAAGTCCAACAGAGATTTATGCCTCCTTGCACAAAAAATTTCTAGGGGAGGAGTTTCTTGACATAATTGTAAATAAAAACGAGTACAGAAAAAAGCTAATTGGGACGGGATTTGAATTAAAATTCGAAATATTAATAATTAATTCAATGGGAAGGCTAAGAGGTATAAATGAATGGAAAAAAGAACTGGGTCTATTTTTAGAAAAGTATCCAAACTCGACGGAATCATTGCAGGTTAAAAAAATACTAACCGATATAAAAACGAAACGTAAAGATTCAAAACCTATGCGAAAAAACTTTAAATGGATAATTGTGTTTTCAAACCATAGTGGAATAGATTTTAATAAATTAAAAGGAGATATGATTTTAGAATTAAATAAAAGGTCAGAGGAAGTTAAATCTATTTCAATAGATACCTATAGTGACAACTATAGTTTTATTGTAGTTCACACAGAAAATCAATACCCTGAAGTAAACTTTCTTTTAAAAATGTGGTCAAACTTACCAACTTTTCAAAAGAATTTAGATAATTTTGTAGCTTTGTCATCCGAATATAGACAAATTCAAAAACAAAAAACCTGGAAACCAAACAAATTTGATTTTACAAGATGAAAACTAATGAAGCAAATGGACAGCCGAATAAAATTGAGGCCTCTACAAAAATCACGGGAGAGATAACCTCGAATGCCGACTTTCGGATCGATGGACATTTAAATGGTTCAATTACAACATCTGGCAAGGTCGTTATTGGGAAAGAAGGAACTATTGAAGGTAGCATTAAATGTTTAAATGCAGATATTGAAGGAAAGTTTAGTGGGAAAATAGAAGCAAGTGAGATCTTGAATTTGAAATCAACGGCTATGATTGAAGGAGAAGTAAAAATCAGCAAACTTATTGTTGAAGCCGGAGCTAATTTTAATGCTAAATGTTCTATGAAAAATGCTTCAGAAGTCAAGTCAATATTAGAAAATCGTGAGAAAACAGCCTAACAAATGGCTGATATTTTCTGGGCTATTTTTTCAAATAGCGATCATTATGTATCTATCACATCTTGCAGGCAAAGGTGTTAAAACAAACTTTAACATTGATTCTGACATGCCTACATTAATATCATCAATAATTGGAATCTTAGTCATCATATATTTTATAATTAAACAATCAAAACTTTTATAAAATTGACAATCAATAAATTTATCGTTTATTATTCCACAATTTTGTTTTTATTATATCAGGCCCACATTTTTTTTTTAGAATATATAAATGCTTTTTCAAATCTAATTTTTAATTCTTATATCTTTTTTTATCTATTTTCTGTTTTCTTTTTTTTATTTATCTATTCAAAAACAAAACGAAATGCTCAATTAGCAAATATTTTCTTTATTGGAAGCACAATAAAACTCATTGTGTTTTTTTTGATTTTTCGTCCATTTTTTTATCAAGATAATTTCAATAACAAATTTGAAATAAGCTCTTTTATTATTCCTTATATTTTCTCTTCAGCATTTATAATTTACTCTCTAAGCAAGCTTTTATCAAATTCAAATGGATTTACCAAAAAATAGAAATAAAAACACTTTTTTTTAAATTAAAAAAATTAATTTTACAATCCATTAATACCATCTAAACTTTGATGAAATTAACCATTTCATTTCTTTATATATTATCTGCATCTGTGTTTTCATATGCAATCCCTTCCAAAGAAGTTGAAAAAAGTGATAAAAATCTAAAACAAGAAATTGCTGAATACATTCTTCGTCATGTCCAAGACTCTCACGACTTTGGTTTGCTCTCATACAAAGACAAGAAAACAAACAGAAAAGTCTACATTGGGATTCCTCTCCCTATAATAATTTACGATCAAGGATTCAAATTTTTTATGTCTTCAAAATTTGATCATGGCCGAGAGGTTGCAAAAATAGATGACTCTTACTACACACTATTTCATGATAAAATATATAAAAGCGATTCAAAGGGAACTATTGTTTATGATAAAAATGGTCATCCTTCAAATATTAAACCACTAGATTTTTCAATAACCAAAAGCGTTGTTAGTATAATTTTTGTCTCAATATTAATGTTCTTCCTCTTTAGGAATCTAGCACAATCTTATAATAAGAATGGTTTAATTTCTTCAGGATTAGGAAGATTTTTCGAGCCTTTAATTGTTTATATAAGAGATGAAATTGCAATTCCCAACATAGGAGCTAAACATCACAAAAGGTTCATGAGTTTTCTTTTAACGATTTTCTTTTTTGTGTGGTTTTGTAATATTCTCGGGCTAACACCTCTTGGGGTAAATGTAACTGGTAATATAGCAATAACATTTTGCCTGGCGCTTCTGACATTTATAATTACGACAATAAGTGGGACTAAAGATTATTGGATGCACATTTTTTGGATGCCTGGAATGCCTTTACCGATGAAAATTATAATGGCTCCCATTGAATTATTGGGTGTATTTATAAAACCCTTCACATTAATGATAAGATTATACGCTAATATTTTAGCAGGACATATTGTTATGATGACTCTGATTTCAATGATTTTTCTTTTCAGGAATTTTATCGGGTCAGGATTATCATTTTTATTAGCTTTTTTTATTTCAATAATTGAAATTTTAGTTGCACTTTTGCAAGCATATATATTTACAATTTTATCAGCATTATATTTTGGTTTTGCTGTTGAAGAACATGACCACTAGGTTATATTTAAAATGAATGTTTAATTAAATTATTAT
>MDTG01243666.1_pt1 | contig 25191 bp, 25 predicted proteins | sample 811421 | NCBI WGS metagenome assembly MDTG01 (sample SAMN05326645, study PRJNA326480) | marine metagenome | isolation source: seawater | place: Pacific Ocean: South East | collected 2011 | reverse complement strand
TACTCCTATGAATGTTTTATTTTCTTTTATTTCGGAAAATTTATCATCCGATAATAAACTAAGTTGAACTATAATGTCAGAAGAGTTTAGTACCTCGTTCTCATTATTTAAGATTTTTGCACCTTGTTTTAAATACTCATCATCTTTTATTCCAAGATGTGTCCCATAATTTTCACTTAAACAAACCTCGAAACCTAAAGAAAGATATTTTTTTACAATTTCAGGAGTTATTGCTACTCTTTTTTCTACACTTTGATTTTCTTTGATAGATCCAATAAGCATTAAAAAATATTACAGTAAGAATAATGCCATTAAAACCAAAACTGATATAACAGCGACAGTTCCCCACAGAACAAACTTAGTAAAGTTGTTCCAAGTATTTTTATGGTTTTCGTTATCCATAAAAACTATTTCTGTCTTGCTTTAAACTTTGGGTTAGTTTTATTTATGACATAAACTCGACCTCTTCTTCTTACTAATTTAGAATTAAGGTCTCTTTTTTTTATTGATTTAAGCGAACTTTTAATTTTCATGTTTATATGTCAATACTTTGTAAAGCCTGGCAATGTCCTACTCTTCCATGTCTTAAGACAAAGTACCATCGGCGCTACAGGGCTTAACTTCCGAGTTCGGAATGGAATCGGGTGTTACACCTATGCAATAATCACCAGGCATCGAATATATAGTTTTACTTTGACTTTTTGTAAAGAAATAGTTTTAGGAAAAATTGATGAAAATAGGTCGTTTTTATATAGTTTTAATTGAATTTAATTTTAATAAACTTCTTTTAATATTCTCTAAATCAAATATTAAAAAAGAAAATTAAATGATTTCTAAAATACCCAAATCCATTAAAAAAATCTTAAAATACATTATCTATAATCTAGCGTTTAAAAAAGTTACAAAAGTAAGACAAAATGGTGTCGAATTTTATTTTGAAACAAGAGATAAACTAGGAGAACAATGGAACATAAACAATGAAGTTAGTATTTCAGAGGTTCAGATTTTTGAAAAACTGAAAATGAAGGAAATAAAAAATGTATATTATTTTGGAGCCCACCAGTGTGCAATACCAATAAAAATTCACAAGATTTATTTAAAACATTGTAATTTTTTTTGTTTTGAGGCAATGAAAAAAAATTACGAGATTGCAAAAAAAAATATATATTTAAATGAGTGTCAGAATAAATTTAATATATTTAATGAGGCAATATCGACAGGTAATGGGTTTGAATATTTTGACTCAATTAGTCTTAATTCTTTTAAGACAAATAAAAGTTTACTATCAACAAAAGTAAAATCATCGGATCTGAATAGTATAATTGAAAAATATGGCAAAGCAGAACTTTTTTATTTTGATATAGAAGGATTAGAGGGGTGTGTATTAGAGAAAGGTATAAATTTATTAAAAACTTGGAAAAATAATTTTTTTATTGAGGCTCATGGTATTAATTATACATCAAGGTATAATTTTACGAATCAAAAGCTTTTTAATTTATTAAAATCAAATGGATATAGAGTTTATAAACTTAAAAAAGACTTTGCAAATTTTGACGATAAGTTTGATGAAATAAACAATATTGAAAATGTTCCTGAGGAAAGATTTTATATGTATGCATGTAACTAAATTAAAAAATATTCATTATTTAAATCTACGATCTTAAATTTTAAAAATTTTATTGATTACTTTTTGAGTCAATTGGCTAAATTTTAATATTAAACTTTTAGATTTTAAAATATAAATATAAAGCAAACTTTCTTTTTTGTTATATTTATTTATTTTAAAATTTTTTTTTATATTAATTAATTTTTCAGCATGATGTTCGGCAATTGTAAAATTATTATATTCTTTTAAGGCTAATTTTCTACCATTTGAAATTATTTTTTGTCTTTGCTTAACATTTTTTAAATAATATTCTATTTTTTTTAAGAAATTATTTTTTGAAATCTCAACATAATTTTTATTTGCTTTTAATTTAATAAACTTTGAATTATTAATTTTATCTATCATCAATAAATTTCCTGATGCCATAATCTCCCAAACTTTAGCAATTGGAATGTTAAATTTAGTTGAGCATGTAATAAAAATTTTACTTTTTGATAGTAATTTAAAATAATTTTTTCCTACATTAGATTTTGATTTTATATCTTTTTTGAATAAGTAACCTGGATGTTTTTTATATATAAAATTTAATTTTCCTGATTTATTTAAATTATCTAAGAAATATTGTCGGTTGGGATAAAATCCACTCATCGCACCAAGCATTAATACATCTATATCTTTTTTTTTTCTTTTGAAGAAATCTTTTGGATTTACAGATCTAAAATATTTATGAAACTTAACATTTATATTTTTACCAAAATAGTTAGCATGATCTTTTTTTTTTGTATGAAATGGCGTGTAAATAGAGAATATATCAGTAATAGAAAATTTTCTTAAAAATATTTCCCATTCATAAATGTTGTTATGCCAAAAATCATTAATCCAAAATACTTTTGGAATGTTATGTATTTTTTTAAATTGATCAAAATAAAATTTATTTTTAATTCCGTAATACTTTTGCTCATAATTCGACAAACCATCAAAATAAATTCGCTCTGGTAAAAAAAAAATTATTAAATCTATTTTGTTAATATTTAATTTTTTTTTTTTTAAAAATAAATCAAGTGATAAATTATTACAATGCTTGTATCCAGGACCGAAAAAATAACATCTGACTCCTCTATTTTTTAAACTTCTTGATAAAAAATATTTTTCATCATGTAATGTTTTATACATCCAATTCTCTTGGTTGTTTGAAACTATTAAAAAATTCAAAAATACCTTTCCAAAATCTCATTTGAAATTAATTCTGCATGATCAACTTTGCCAGAAAAAACTTCTAAGTAATTTTCACTTGTATTTTTTATAAAAGATATTCTTTTGTCTGTTTTCTCCACATTTATTAATTTTACTCTAGGTGAAAAAAAGAATTTTGAAGGTCTTAAATTTAGTTTAGGAAAATATTTTTTTATCTTCCTATTCATTTTTTTTACTCTATCTCTAATTAATTGTTTACTAACTTCATCATAAAAGTTTTTTGGATATTTCAAATATTCTCCTTTTTTTATTACTGACATCTCTACATCATAGAATATTGAATATTTTTTATTAAAGCCCATAGGTAAAATTGAAAAAAAATTACCATCTAACAATGCTAGTCCAATTCGCCCCAATTTAGTATTATCAAAGCTAAATACAAAACATTGCTCAAAAATTTTTTTTTCAATTTTATCTTTGAATGGTGTGATATTATTTATATTTTCAAATGAACAATTGATCACAAAATCAAATACTAAATTTTTATTTGCTAAGTTTAATAAATAATTTTTACCTATTTTGTTTATTTTTTTTACCTCTTGATTGAGCAAAATATTACCAGATTTATTTTTTTTAATTTCTGATTTTAGGATATATCTTAAACGATCCCAATCATAAATATCCTCTTGTACCTCAAGAATTCCATCTATATTTTTATTAGCTACTTCAAAATTTTTAGTACTTATAATTTTGTTTTTTAAATTATTTTGACTACAAAAGTTTAAATAATTATCAAATGAAATTTTTCCCTCATTACTTATACAATAATAGTTTTTAAAATTTTTTAAAACAGCTTTTGGATAATTTTTTTTAAAAAGTTTATATCCTAGTTTGGATTGATTTACAGTTTCAGTATCCCTTGGATAATGATAACCTTTGTGAATACGATTTAAATTATTTGTTGTTGCTCCATTAAGAATATCTTTTTCTTTTTCAAATAAAGTTACTTCAAAATTTTTTTTAGTTAAATTTTTAAAAATTGTACATCCAAAAATACCACCTCCTATAATCGCTATTTTTTTTTTCAAACTCACTCTCCGCCAGCAATAGTAAGGACAGATCCTGTGATAAATTTATTTTTTTGTGAACAAATAAACAAAATATAGCTTGCTATATCTTCTGGGTTTGCCATTTTCTTTATTGGGATAAGTTTTATTCTCTTAGATAAATTTTTGTTTTTTATTTTTTTATGTATTTTCGTATTTGTAGTTCCTATTCTTAGAGTATTGTAAAATATTTCATTTTTATAAAAATCTTTAAAGTATGATGGAATAAATTCATTTAAATGTTTTGAAATTGAGTAAGCAAAAGTATTTTTACTACCTCCAAATTTAACTCCAATGCTAGATGACATAAGAATTCTTCCCCATTTTTTTTTAATCATGCCTGGAAAAATGTGTCTTAATATCAATAGTGGATTTATGTAATTGGCTAATAAAATTTTATTTAAATTTTTATAATTAAAATTTTGAAATGAAACATTGTTTATAAGACCTGTTAAATTAATAAATATATCGTAGTTTTTAGATATTTTTTTTATTTGCGAATTATTTACTTCCCTTGATAAGTCTAGAGAGAATGAACTAAAATATTTATTTTTTTTAAAATTCATTAAAGGTTTTGAATTTTTATGAAAGTGTGCCATTACACAAAAATCATTTTCAAGAAATTCATTTATTACACAAATACCTATATCGGAACTTGCACCTAGAATTAAAACTTTTTTTTTGCTTTTCACTAAAAATTATTTTTTTTTATAAAATTAGATTTATATCTAATTAAATATAAATTACTAAATATTTATTTAATATTTAAATTTTTTGTATATAATCCTTTCTAAATAATAATTTTGGTTAATATAAAATGAATAAAAAATTTTCATCAGATAGAAGTTTTGGAATTTTATTATTTTTATTTTTAATTATTTTACATTATATTTTTTTCAGATTTGAATACTCAATAATTTTACCTGTAGCAATATTAATATTGCTTATATCATTTATTAAACCAAGTTTTTTCAAATATCCCAATATAATGTGGATTAAGCTCGGCTTAATTTTAGGAAAATTTTTAAATCCAGTAATTTGTACATTTTTATATTTTTTCGTTATAGGATTAACAAAAATTATATTAGATGTTTTCAGAATAAAATTAATTCATAAAAAAAAGAGAGAGAAAATCAAGTCTTACTGGATATCTAGAGAAAAAGGTTATTATCAAAGTTTTAACACACAATTCTAAATGGATTTTCTTTTTGAGCTAATAAGATATTTTAAAATAAGAAAAAAATATTGGTTGTTACCGATGGTTGTTATTTTTTTAATTTTTGGTGGGCTACTTGTTCTAACTCAAGGAACAATTTTTGCCCCATTTATTTACACAATATTCTAAATTGAAATATATATTAGGTATATCTTGTTTCTATCATGATAGTGCGGCATCCATATTAAGGGATGGTAAAATAATTGCATGCGCACAAGAAGAAAGGTTTACAAGAAAAAAGCACGACTCATCATTTCCATTAAATGCAATCAAATTTTGTCTTAAGTATTGTAATATTAATTTATCAGAAGTAGATTTCATAGTTTTTTATGAAAAGCCTTTATTAAAATTTGAAAGATTGCTTGAAACATATATTTCTTTTTTTCCAAGAGGGTTAAGATCGTTTATTATTTCTTTACCAATTTGGATAAAAGAAAAACTTTTTCAAAAAAAATTAATACATAATAATTTAAAAATAATAGATAGTAATTTTCCTTTAAATAAGATCAAATTTAGTGAACATCACTTAAGTCATGCAGCAAGTGCATTTTATCCCTCACCATTTAGCGAAGCTGTTATTTTAACATCTGATGGAGTTGGTGAATGGGCAACAACTACTGTGGCAATAGGGGAAAAAAATAAAATACAAATATTAAAAGAGATAAACTTCCCTCATTCTTTGGGTCTGCTTTACTCAGCTTTTACATATTATTGCGGATTTAAAGTAAATAGTGGCGAATATAAGCTTATGGGTCTTGCGCCTTATGGGGTACCAAAATATGAGGATAAAATTAAAAAAAATTTAATTGATATTAAAAATGATGGATCTTTCAATTTAGATCAAAAATATTTTAACTACTCAACTGGCCTAACTATGACAAACCAAAATTTTCATAAATTATTTGAGTCACCTCCTCGAGACCCTAAAAAACAAAAATTAACCCAGTTCCATATGGATATAGCAGCATCTATTCAAAAAGTTATAGAAGATATAATGATTAAAATAACTAAATCATTAAAAGAAGAATTTAATATTGATAACCTTTGCTTAGCAGGGGGAGTGGCCTTGAATTGTGTGGTAAATGGAAGATTAATTCGAGAAAAAATATTTAAAAATATTTGGATTCAACCTGCTGCTGGTGATGCGGGTGGTTCTTTAGGAGCTGCACTTACTTTTTATTATGGTAATAATTCGCATAAAAGAAAAATTAATTTAGCAGATGACATGGCAGGATCATTTCTTGGACCTGAATTTACCCAAAGTGAAATTGAATTAGAATTAGAAAAAATTGGGGCTAAATTTGAAATTTTAGAAGAAGAAAAGCTAATTTCTAAAACAGCATCTGATTTGTCTCAAAACAAAGCTGTTGGCTGGTTTCAAGGAAGAATGGAATTTGGTCCTAGAGCTCTTGGCGCTAGATCAATTTTAGCTAATCCAAAATCATCTGACATGCAAAAAAATTTAAATTTAAAAGTAAAATATAGAGAGAGCTTTAGACCTTTTGCACCATCTATTTTAAAAGAAAATGTCTCAGAATGGTTTGAAATGAATGTTGCTAGCCCATATATGCTCCTTGTAGCAAATGTAAATAGTGCTAAAAAAATAGAAATGACAGAAGCTGAAAAAAAACTGTTTGGTATTGATAAGTTGAATATAAAAAGATCTGTAATACCTGCTGTTACTCATGTTGATTATTCTGCGCGTATACAGACTGTAGATCTAGATACAAATCCAAAATATTATAAACTAATAGAAAAATTCAATAAAATTACAAGTTGTCCTGTATTGGTTAATACCTCCTTTAATGTTAGAGGTGAGCCAATAGTTAATACTCCAAATGATGCTTTTCAATGTTTTATGGGTACAGAATTAGATAAACTTGTAATTGGAAATTGTTACTTAGACAAAAATAAGCAAGATTTTAAACTAAAAAAAGAATATAAAAACAAATTTGAACTAGATTAATTTAAACAGAATTTCTTTTAGATACCAAATTATAACTTAAATTATTTTTATTTTTCTTACTTTAGTATTTTTACTTTTTTTTAAGGCCTCTTTCCATTGAATCAAGCCTTTTATAATTTTATTTAGCTTACTATTTTTAAAAGACAACTTTAATTTTTTTTTTATCTTACGATTGTTAGCTAAGATATATGCTGGATCACCTAGTCTTCTTTTCTCATAAGAGACATTTATTTTGTAATTAATTTGTTTTGTAAAATTTTTTACAACATTTTTAACTGAGAAGGGTTTGCCAGAGCCACAATTAAAAATGTCATTTTTACTATTTTTAAATAAATAATTATAAGAATTAAAGAAAGCTTGAGCTACATCATCGGGATGAACATAATCTCTTACGGCACTACCATCTTTGGTTAAATAATCAGTTCCATATATTTTAAAATCTTTATTTCTAATTAATTTATTAAATATATGATTGTACTCTGAATTGTATGGCCCTAACATTAATTTTTTGTTAGCACCGGCTACATTAAATAATCTTAAAATAATATATTTTATTTTTTTACCTTTAAAAAATTTTATCATAAATTTTTCAACATTTAATTTTGATTGTCCATAAGGGCTTTTTGGAGAAGTAGCTGATTTTTCAATAATTTTTTTATTATTACTTAAACCAAAAATTGCAGCTGTTGACGCAAAAAATATTCTTTTAATTGATGTTTTTGGAAGTTTGGAAAATATTTCTTTTGTTAGGTAAAAATTATTTTTCATATACAAATTTGGTTTTTTTACTGATTCTGCGCTATCAATATATGCTGCGAGATGAATGAAATTTTCAATATTATTTTTATTTATTAGTTCAATTGTTTTTTTTTTATTTCCAAAGTTAAAGTTATAATATTTAATATTTTTGTGCCTGATATAAACATTCCCTTTTTTATTGTTATCGATGACATATATTTTAAATTTCTCTTTAAGAAATTTTGAACAAACAAATGATCCTATGTACCCACATCCACCGGTGATTAAAATTTTTTTCAAATTAATAGTATTCAGTTAAATTATATTTTATTTAATTATTATTATAAACACAAAATGATTTATCTATATGTATATCATTTGAATAAAATCCTTCTATCACTTTTTTTGTTTTTTTTCAATTTCAAGATAAAATTTTGTATTTAAAAATTTAAATTACATTAATGGCTGGTTAAGCAAAATTAACTACACTTAATTTATTTTAAGTCTCTTAAAATAATATATAGAAAAATTATACTCAAATTAATTTAAATTTTTTTCAAGAATTTTTTCAAAAGTACTTTCAAAATAAATATTTTTATCAATTTTATAAAAATTAAATAATTTTTTTTTATCAATCTGTGTAAGATGCAATATTGAAATTTTTTCGTGAGGTAATGAATTTGTGTAAAATTGAAAATCCTCATCAATTATCGGTAGACAATTTTTAACCAACCAATTAAATTTAGCATTAAAAATATTTACTAGTTCAAAATTTTCATAAATTACTTTATTTAGTGAAGCTTGATCCATATTTAAACAATAATCATTATTAGATTTTTCTACAATTTCTTGATAATCCCTTTTCCATAAGCCCCATATTTTACTATCCTTTTTTAGTGAATAAACGCCAGCATTAAATAATGGTTTATTGAGTAAGTTAACTGCGTGTTGTTTACCAAAATATTTTACATTATTTTTATATACCCAGCCTTTAGATACATAAACATTACTAAGAATATTTTTAAATGAATTTTCTTTTTGATCATTAATATATGATGCATCCATTTCTGGTATAATGTTAAGATCTTTATTTATCAAACCTTTAGAAAAAATATTAATTATATTTTTATCTAATATAATTGTATCTGCATCGAGCCAAATATAATTTTCGAAATCTGGAAAATAGTCTCTTAAAAAAGGACGAGCTGTTAACAATTTTTTCCACTCTTGTGTTTTAAAATTTAGTTTAAAATCCCATTTTGGGGAGATAATATTTTTACTGTATTCTTGAAGCTTATTAAGTTGATCATTGGTAAAATCAATATTAAATATGCAAAGACTTACATCACTTGTATTACCTATTATTTCATTTTTTTTTAAGGATTTACATAAAGTAAATATATGGTCAAAATATTTTTTATTTGCACCTGATACAATTGCTGTTTTCATTCAAATATCCCTATTAAATAATGTATATATAAAAAAAATTAAATATAAATTAAATAAAGCAATGAAAATAAATTTAGCAATTTTAGCAGGAGGATTTGGATCTAGGCTTAAAGAAATAACAAAAAAAAAACCAAAACCACTTATAGATATTAATGGCAGGCCATTTATTAAGTATATCTTACTTTACTTAATAATTAATAATATAAATCAAATTTATATTCTTACCAGGTATAAAAAATTATTATTTAAAAAGAAATTAAATATCTCTTTTTCAAATATTAAAATTAAATGTATTTCTGAAAAAAAACCTATGGGAACTGGTGGTGCATTATTCAATTTAAAAAAATTTAAAACAGATTTTCTAATTTTAAATGGAGATAGTTTTCCTTTATTTAATATTCCTAAATTTTTAAAATTAAAAAAAAATAAAATTCTTTTAGTTAAAAATAAAACTTATAAATCTAATAACCAGCTTAACAATTTAGAGCTAAATAAACAAAAAGTAATTTTAAAAAAAAAATCAATTTATATGAATGGTGGAGTTTATTATTTAAGGAGAAATCTTATAAATAAAATACCTCAAAAAAAAATTTCTTTAGAAAATGAGATTATTTTTCCTTTAATTGAAAAAAATATGCTTTGTGGATTTAAATCCAATAAGGATTTTATAGACATAGGAATAAAAAAAAATTTGATTCAAGCTCCAAAAATACTTAACAAAGTGATTCCCATTAAAGCGGTTTTGTTTGATAGAGACGGTACTTTAAACAAAGATTTTGGTTATGTTCATAAATATAGTAATTTTAAATGGCTAAAAGGGTCAGTTGAGGCAATCAAGTTATTAAACTATCTTGGAATTAAAGTAATCATTATTACCAATCAATCTGGGATAGGTAGAGGATATTATAATAAAAAAGATTTCTTAATACTCAACAAAAAAATAAATTTATATTTGAAAAAACATCATGCAAAAATAGATGATATTTATTATTCAGATGTTGATCCTGAGGCAAACTATAATTTGTCAAAGAAATTATTCGATAGAAAACCAAATCCAGGTATGATTTTAAAATGTATGAAAAAATATAATTTAGACAAAAAGAATTGTTTTTTTGTTGGAAATTCTATTTCAGATAAAAAAGCAGCAAAAAATGCAGGGATTACATTTTATCATAAAGAAAATTATTCGTTGTTAGATCAAATAAAACAAAATATTAAGCATTTTTTAAAAATTTAATGATTACCATAATAACACCTATTTTAAATGGAGAAAAATTTTTGCAAGAAACATATAAGTCTATTAAAGAGAATATTTATTTTTCAGAATGGATTGTAGTAGATGGTGGAAGTACAGATCGTACTATAGAAATTTTAGAGAAATATAAGGATAATTTTATAAAAATACACCATATTTCTGGTAATAGTTCAATTGCAATTAATCACGGAATAAAAAATGCACAAAATAAAATCGTCGGTGTAATAGGTTGTGATGACCTTTATGAGAAATATACTAGTGAGATAATTTATAAATCTTTTAAAAAAAACCCAAACCTGAGTTGGTGTATAGGTCAAAATAAAATTATTAATGAAAATAATGTTGAAATAAATAAACCAATTAAATTATATAAAAATTTTAAATTGAAGCATTACGATTTTAATAACCTTATCACAGAAAATTTTATACCTTCTATGTCTGTATTTTGGAAAAAAAATATAAACGAAGAAATTGGATATTGGGACACTGAGATTATTAATTGTAATGACTATGACATGTGGCTAAGAATAGCTAAGAGATATAATCCTTTAATAATAAATAAAAACTTAAGTTTTTTTAGAATCCATCAAAATAATGCAAGTCAAAAAGATTTTGGTAAAACCTTATGGGAAGGTTATGAAGTAAGTAAAAAATATTTTAATAGTAGTCTTTGGCTTAAATTTATTTCAAATTTAAAAATTGTTTTTTTTATTTTTTGTGCCAAAATATTAAAATAGTTAAATTTCATGATAAATAAAAACATAAATAAGATATTAGAAATCTTTAACAAAAAATATAAAAAGAAAAATATCTTTGTTGCAGGAGGGACTGGTATGGTAGGGATGCAACTATTAAATTTTTTATCAGAACTAGATTGTAACATTTCCTCTGCATCTTTAGATAATTTTTCACCAAAGCAAAAAAATATTAAACACAAGAAAGTTGATTTGAGAATACCTCGTAATTGTGAAGATTTATTAAAAGATATTGATCTAATAATAAATGTAACAGGAGTTGCTGGATCTCCAAAGATGGCCTTGGAAAAACCTGCATCTTTTATGTCCCCTAATATTTTACTACCAATAAATATTGTAAATGCTGCTGCTAAGAATAAAGTTAAGGAATACCTTTTTACAAGTTCTTATGGTGTATATAAGCCCTCAAAAATAATGAAAGAAGATGATGTATGGAAGACATCACCATCAAACAATGATTTATATGCGGGATGGGCTAAAAGAATCTCAGAACTTTATTTAGATGCAGCAAAAATCCAATACAAAAATTTTAAAAAGATTTATACGATAAGGCCCTCAAATATTTATGGTCCATATGCTAATTTTGACTTCAGAAATTCGATGGTTATACAGTCATTAATAAACAGAATTTTTCTTCAAAATGAAAACCCCCTCAAAGTTTGGGGTGATGGAAAATCAATTAGAGATTTCATTTTCAGCAAAGATGTTGCAATTTCAACCTTACAGGTAATTAATTCTGGGTATGACAAAAAGCCTATCAATATTGGTTCTGGGAACGGTCATAGTATAAAAGAATTAGTTAATACAATTCTAAAAATTTCAAATAAAAAAATCCCGGTTATATGGGATACAAAAATGCCTTCTGGAGATAAGATTCGTATCCTTGATACAAGAAGATCGAAAAAATTGGGTATAAAGAATTTTTACAGTTTAGAAGATGGTTTGAGAGAAACTATTGACTGGTTCAAGTCAAATAAAAATGTTTATAAAAAAAGATACAATTCATTTAGAGAATAATTTAATTTGTTCTTTTATCATTTTTTTATAACAAATTCTTAAAGGTGTACTCTGAAAAGCCAAACAACTTTTACTTAATTTTTTTATTGAATATGAAAAACTTTTGTAGTTTTCGAAAATAAATTTTTTTTTCTTTCTAGTAATTATAATTGGTATTCTTAGATGACTACAATATTTATCTAAAAAATAATTAAATTTTATAGTATCGTGTCCGCCAACATTTATCACTCCGTTATAGGGATATTTTATGTAAAATTGTATAACATTAAGTAAATCATTAACATAAATAAAATTTCTATAAAAATTAAAGTTTGCATTTTTATTAAAAAATTTATTTATAAATATCTTATTAATTATTTTGTTTTTATTAGTCGAAATACCTAAAATATTAGAAATTCTTAAATGTAAAAAATTTGCATTATATTTTTTTGCAAGTTCTTGTCCTTTTATACCAACCTTTAATTTAGATTTTCCATACCAGGTGTTAGGTTTTGGATTGGTGTTTTCTGATATTTTACCAGATAAATTTCCATATTCCTTAATTGAACCAAAGTAAATAAAATTTTTAATATTTTTTGATAAAAAAAATTTTATTAAACTTTCATAAATTTTTACATTATTTAGATTTTTTTTTGATAACGGCTTTTCAATTGATAACCAAGACAATAATAATATATGAGTAATTTTTTCGTTTTTAATGACGTTAGAGAGTTTTTTTGTATTAATCTGATAATTTTTAAAAAAAAATGAGTTATTTGAGCTAGTTTCAAAGTTAATAAATTTACATTTATTTTTAAAAAATTTTTTTGTTGAAAAGTACTTGCTTAAATAACCTCTTTTGCCAACAATTAAAATTTTTTTTTTCAGAACTACAATAATATTTTTTTTGAATCAATTTCGAAAGAGTCGTCTTGAATTTCCCATGAAATTTTTTCCCGTTTTATAATTTGGGATTTAAAATCAATATTTTTAGTTTTCAATTTGTTAATCAATTTATAAGCCTCAAGATTTTCGGATTTACTATCATCAAGAATTAAAATTTTTTTTGTTTTATTTACGCTTTTAATTACAGAATAATAATCATTTTTGTTTGAATAATTAATATGGAACAAATCACAACTTTTACCTTTATTTTCAAGAACTTTTGTCACTTCGTAAGCTTTCGGTAAAGTAAAATTAAAACATACAATTGTTAAAAAATTTCCCTCACAATACTTAATAATTTTATAATCTTTTGTATACATTAACGGTTTCTTTTGAAGTATTTTAGTTTTACACAGCTTGCTACTTATTCCAATTATTTTAAAACCTTTTCCTGATAGTTTTTTATTAATGATTTTATCTGAGTCAAAAGCTGTGTTAAGTTGAAATGTTTCAAAACCACACATTGATGAAAGATCTGAAAAAGAATTAAAGCTTGATTGTGGACCTTGATATCCTTGATCACAGACATATAAAAAAATTGTAAAAGAGCCCAATTTAGGCTTGCTTACCTTAATTTGATTAAGTGTGTTTACAAAGTGATCTACTCCTAGCAACAAAAAATCTAATTGCTTACCAAAGTATATAGCCGATTTTTTTTTCATCATAATTCCAAAACCCATACCAATTAAACTGCTCTCAGAGTTTGGAGTATTTTTTATTATAGTACTTTTGTTTACCTTAAAATTTTTAGTCAAACCAGAAATGTATGTTCCAGTATTTATATTTTGACCATAAATAAAATGATTATTTAGACCTCTTATTTTATTTTGTAATTTTTTATTTATATAACTTAAGTATTCTGTTTGCATAATTTAAATTTATTTTCTCTAATTTATTAAATTCTATTGTGCCTAACTTTTTCTTTAATAAAAAAATTATATCATTTTTGTTGTTTTTAATTATTAAACCATTATTTATAAAAACCTTTTTTGGATCGTCCGGCCACCCTGGTGAAGGTCCACAGTGACCATTAAATGTCTCTATGTTTATTTCAATAATTGATAATTTATTATTTTTTTTTGAATGTGAAAGAATTGACTCAATCGAATGTATCTTTTTTAGTAATTCTCCATGGCCAATATATAAGTATTTTATATTCATCGCTCTTGCAATTTTTTCTAAATTAATAGGTTTTCTTCTTTCTGATATTTTTGATGCCATGGCAAAATTATCATTTATGATTGCTATCGATAAAGAAACTTCCAATGAATTTGCTAGAATTAAAGTTTCATAAAAACTTCCCTCCTCTATAGCTCCATCTCCAGTTACAACAAAAGTTATGTTATTTTTTTTTGATAATTTAGAGTTTGCTATTGAAGCTCCCAAGCCAACAGAAAAATTATTTCCAAGAATAGAGGAGGAATAATTTATATTTTTATTTTGATTAATCATATTCATCGATCCCATTTTCCCCTTACTTACTCCATTCGGAAGATATTTTAATTCTGAAATAATTTTTTTTATGTTATCCTCTCTAGCAAGGTTAAAAGCAATATTTCTATGGGTTAGTATAAATTCATCTTTTAAATTTAAAATGCTATTTGCTATTTCAGCAAATCCTTCATGCCCTAATGCTAAATGAACTGGATTAAAAGATTTTTTTTTCATCATCTCGTTTAAAATAAGTTGATGAACTCTATTTTTAAAAATTTTTTGGTATAACTTTTTCATCTACTGTAATAAACAATTTGACTACCAGTAGTATCTATTTTAATTGGAACATGAAGTAAATTTTTAAATTTTTTTACAAACTTTTCTCTTTTGTTTGGTTCAATAATAAATAGCATAAATCCCCCACCTCCAGCACCTAAAATTTTTCCACCTAAAGCACCGTGTTTAATTCCTTTTTTATAAATATTTTCTATTTTAGTATTACTTATAGATTTTGTTAAAATTCTTTTAATATTCCATGATTGATTAAGATAATAACCCAATTTATTTATATCAATTTTATCATTTTTAAATATTTTCATTGCTTCATAGCTAATTGTCTGTAACTCATTTAATCCATAACTATTGACTGAAATTTTTTTGATAAAATCTTGATTAATTATGGATGAATTCCTGCTAAAGCCTGTAAAAAATAAAACCAAAGAATTGTTAAATCTCTCAAGACTATTAAAGGAAATTGGAATAGGTTTTACTTCAATTTTTTTTTCTTTACTAAAAAAAATTTCATTCAAGCCACCAAATGCAACAGCTGTTTGATCTTGAGATCCAACGTTTTCTTTTATAATTTTTTGTTCTATATCTATTGCTTTCATTGCTAACTCTTTTTTAGATGGAATTTGGTTTTTTAAATAATACAAACAATGCAACAAACCTACTGTAAAAGCAGATGATGATCCTATTCCAGATCTGTCAGGTATATCTGCATGGTGCACTAATTCTAAACCATGCTCATTTAAACCAAAATTTTTTAAACATTCTCTTATACTAGGATGATCAGTTTTATTTAAATTTTTTAAAGTTTCAGTTTTTTTGTATCTAAAACTATATTTATAATTAAAAAAAGGCGGTAACTTTCTTAAATTAATATAGCAATATTTATTAATAGTTGTTGATATTACATGCCCATTATTTTTCTCGTACCATTGAGGAAAATCGGTGCCACCTCCAAAAAAACTAATCCTAAATGGCGTTCTGCTTATAATCATTTATTTTATCTATTTTTTTTATACCAATCAATTGTTTTAGACAAACCTCTTTCAATTGTAAAATTTAATTTGAAATTTATTAATTTTTTTAAAAAACTATTTGAAACTTTTCTAACGGGAATCATCCTATAGTTACTTTTATGAAAATTAATTCTTAGATTTTTATTTATTTGTTTTCTTATCTCAAGTATTACTTTTTTAAGTACGATTGGTTTTGAGGAACAAACATTTACTATACAAAATTTACTTTTAAGTTTTAATAATTCATAAGTTAAACGGATAAAATCATCTATATAAATAAAATCCTTGATATCGGATCCATCACCCCAGACCTTAAGTACTTTTTTTGACTCTATACATTTCCTAATAATTGAAGGAATAACCTTTGATTTTCCCTTATCGAATTTATCATGAGGTCCATATATATTGCTTGGTCTTATTATCATTAAGTCTATTTTTTTATCTAATTCCTTTGTGTAAAGTTCGTACATTTTTTCTATCATCAATTTAACACTACCTATAAAATTGTATTTTTTAAAAAAAGTATAATTTACATCTCTTTCACGACATGAAATGTTGTTATCTGGATATACCGTTGAACTGCTGAAGAAAACTAATTTTTTTACTTCAGAAAATTTTAGGTTTTTAGCTATATTAAGATTCATCTTTAAATTATCTTCAAAAAGAGAAGTTGGATTATTTGTCATAACTTTGGCACCTGAGGAATTTGCTGAACAAACAAAAACTATTTCAACATTCTTGAATATTTTTTTATCAAAGTTACTCGACATTAGATTAAATTTTTTAAAACTAACATTTTTCATTCTTTTCGGTTTTTTTTTAAAATAGGTGCTAACTACTTCAAAATTTTTTTTTGCTAAAAATTTTGTTAAATTAATTCCAACAAAACCAGATCCACCAAAAATTAGAATTTTTTTTTTCATTTTTTATCTCTTTTAGATAGTATTGGTTTTTTACATGGCCACTTAAATTTAAAAGTCTTATCTTGCCAATTGATTGTGAACTGTGATTTTCTATCATAAAGTGTAGTTTGCTTGTAATGGAATATTGCCTTTTCACTTAAGACATAGTGTGCGTTACCAAACTTAGGAGGAATTAAAATCATATATTTTTTTTTATCATCCAAAATTATAGATAGCCATTTTTTATATTGATTTGACTTTTTGTCATTATTTACAACCAGAAGAAAAAAACTTCCATACAAGCAAGATACCAATTTCCAAGTTTTATTATCCCCATGTATTCCTCTTAAAACATTTTTTTTTGATATTGAGATATCATCCTGAATAAAATTTGTCTTTATTGAGTTTTTAAAAAATATATCTTTATTATAGGTTTCTGTATAAGTACCTCTAAAATCTCTAAATGTATAAGGTTTTATAAGTTTAACACCTTTTAGTTTTGTATCAAAAAATTTCATAAAATTGTTTGAATAAAATTTATATTGATTTAAAAGAAAAATGATAGAAAAAGATTTCACTATATTGTTTAGGAATTTTATTTGAAATAGGATTAATAATTAATGATAAATAAATTTAAGCTTAGAAGATTTGAAAATGAAATTGTAAAACTATATGAAAATAAAAAAATTAAATCTCCAATTCATTTATCTGGTAATAATGAAGATAGTTTAATTAAAATATTCAAAAAAATTAAAAAAAATGATTGGGTCTTTTCTAGTTGGCGAAACCATTACCATGCGCTTTTACACGGTATTTCAGAAAAAAATTTAAAGAAACAAATTATTAATGGAAGGAGTATGTCTGTTTGCTCTAAAAAACCAAAATTTTATTCCTCCTCTATAGTTGGAGGGACTCTGTCTATAGCAGTTGGGGCTGCTCTTAGTAATAAAATAAATAAAAAAAAAGATAAAGTTTGGGTATTTATTGGCGACATGACATATGAAACTGGAGCATTTTATGAGTGTCATAAGTATGCCTTGCAGAATAATTTAAATATTTTTTTTGTGGTTGAAGATAATAACATGTCAACAAATACCCCAACAGACTCTATATGGAAAAACAAGAAAAAAAAGATGAGGAATGTTATAAAATATAAATATAAAAGAAAATATCCTCACCATGGTACAGGGAACTGGATACTATTTTAATGAGTTATAGAACAGAATTAATTAGATCAATGAAATATCTTTCGAGGAACAAAAAAGTATTATTTTTGGGTCAATCAGTAAAGTATTCAGGAAATGCAATTTTTAATACCCTTAAAGAAATAAATAATAAAAAAAAAATTGAATTGCCTGTATTTGAAGATTCACAGATGGGTATCAGTACTGGTTTAGCTTTAAATGGATTTATACCAGTTAGTTGTTATCCTAGGTTTGATTTTTTAATTTTAGCTCTAAATCAATTAGTAAATCATCTGGATAAATTAGATAAAATGTCATCAAAACAACTCAAGGCAAAAGTAATAATTAGAACTTCAATAGGTTCCAAGAATCCTTTAGATGGTGGGCCTCAGCATACACAAGACCATACACAGGCATTAAAAAAAATGTTAACAAATGTTGAAGTGATTAAATTAAAAAAAACAAATCAAATTTTTAAAGCGTATAAAAAGGCACTAAATAGAAGAGATAATAAGTCTACACTATTAATAGAATATGGTGATTATTACAACAAACCTTAATCTAATTATCTGTCTAAAAAATTCTTTGTTTTTACTTGGTCTCTCCAATAATCCAGCAGGTCCTTCATTGTATCCTTAAATTTATATTTTGGCTTCCATCCTGTATGATTTTTAAATTTCTTTACATCTGGGATCTGTAAATCAGCGTCTATTGCCCTATATCTAGTAGGGTCTTTAATAATTTTAATTTTTTTTCTATATGATGAAATACTTAATAAATATTTGAGAATATCACCAACTTTACAACTGTATTCTCCTCCAATATTATAACTTTCTCCTGCTTTTGGCTTCTTAGTAACAAGCATATAATAGGCATTTACAGCGTCCCTCACATCAGCAATTGTTCTTAACGAATTTAAATTTCCTACTTTAATTTTAGGTGGAATTACCCCTTTTTCAATCATTGCTATTTGTTTAGCGAAAGTTGATTCTGCAAAGTAATCTCCTCTCCTTGGGCCAGTATGAGTAAACATTCTTGTTATTAAAGTCTTTAAACCATAAGCCTCATAAAAATATTTTCCAATTAAGTCAGTACCAACTTTCGAAATAGCATAAGGTGAAGCAGGATGAAAACTGCAATTTTCATTAATTGGCAAGTTCTCTCTTTTTACTTTACCAAAAACTTCTGATGAGGAGCAAATATGGATAATTGGATTTATTTTTTTGAAATTTTTAATTTCTTCAAGCAATATTTGTGTACCTTTTACATTTGTATCATAAAATTTTAAAGGTGAAACGAAACTCATTTTTGGAAATGTTTCAGCAGCTAAGTGAAAAACATAATGAGGTTTACTCTCAAATATCGCGCTTCTTATAGATATATGATCATTTAAATCTCCATATAATAAAAAAAATCTTTTTTTTTTATTTACCAGATCGAGATTATGCTCAATGTTATCAAGTTTACTAGACCACCTCAGTAAACCATAAATATTCCAATTAGTATTTTTAATTAAAAAATCTACTAAATGTGAACCAACCATCCCATTTACACCTGTTATCAGGCAGTTAATTTTTTTCATAAATATTTTGTAATTTTGCAATTAATATTAAATAAATTATTAATACTATAATTATTAAGTAAGGCAACATTGATGTAAAAAGTATATATATCAACCAAGGAATTATAATTAGTAAGTTATAGATTAATAAAGACTTAAAATTTCCAAAATTATTTAATAAAAAGTGATGAAAATGATCTTTATCACCAATAAATGGATTTTTTCCTTTATAACTTCTTTTCAAAAATAATCTAAGCATATCTAAACCTGGCAACATAAATAATAGAAATATGCTTTCAATATTTAAATAGATGGCATTATCCTCTATGTTTAAATTATATGTAAAAACTGTAATAAAAGAAATATAAGAGACTAAAACAAAACAGCCTGCATCACCCATAAAACATAATTTTTTATAATTTAATATTGAGAATAAAACTAAAGAAAATATCAATACAATATTCATAAAATAATAAAAATTGTCATAAGGCAAAAACAAATTAATGAAAAATATCCAGATTATAAATATGTTACTGCTAAGAGAATTAATTCCATCAGCCATATTAATAGCGTTAAGAAGAACAACAAAACAAAAGGATGTAAATATTATTGAATTAAAATCTAAATAAAAAACATAATTTGTAAAAGAAATTAATTTTTTTAATTTATAGTCATCTGAAAAATATATTAAAGATAAGAGAAAAATTAAAAAAACTAAAGATAGTTTTAAGATTGGTCTCAAATTTTTTTTATCATCATAATAACCTAATAAAAATAAAAGAGTAATAGTAGTTAATAATAATAAATGATCATCTATATTAATTGCCATTGTTTGCAAAAAATTATTTTTCTCTAAAAAAAAAAATAAAATGAAAAAAAATAAAATTATTAATTGAAAGAACACCCCACCTACTATTAAAGTTGGTTTATTGTGAATTTTTCTATTATTATCTGGATAATCATAAACATTGAAAATTTTGCTAATTTTGAAACTAAAAAACAAAATCAAAGGACTTAATAAAATTAAATAAAATATGCTCATTTTTTTTGATTCTATTTTAATTTAGTAAAAAATCTATTTTCAATCATATAAATAATTGTGATTAAAAAAGAAAAGTATATTTGCATCATATTAGTAAAAAAGCTACCAGTTGTAATTAATGGCCAAAAAACTAAACATATCGATATAAAAGGAAATTTTATAGTTTCATCAAACTTATATATATTATAAATTTTACGTAGCAGTACTACTAGAACTATTAAAAATATTAACAGACCAATAGAACCTGTTTCTGACAATATTTCAAAATAAAAATTGTGAGGATGTGTTGCACATCTTATAACCTTAAGTTTTGATATATTATTATCATATATTTTATTTGAACATTCATATCTGAATTGTTTTAATCCTATTCCAATCAATTTATTTCTTTTCCATATCTCATAAGCAGTTTCCCAATGAGCTCCATAATGGCTGTCAATAAATGATCTCCCTAAATTTTTAGTTATTTTACTAGATTTTATATCTCCATTTTCTTTGTTAATTGATATACCAAATTGATATAGACTATGGTCAATTATCCTTTGTTTTAAAACAGAGTTATTTGATACCAAAATAAAACTAATAATTAAAAGAATTGTAACGCCAGAGAAGATTAATACCCGATATCCTTTAAACAAAATAAAAAAAATAAAAACACCAAAAAAACTCAGAATTGTTACTGATCTTTCGCCTGTAAGAATAATTGTCGTTAGACACAAAATCAAAAATACCAAAACGCTCAAATTAAAGGATTTATTTTTTTTAAATAATATAAAAATAAAAAATATTGATATAAATAAATATCTCATTAAGAAAGAACCCGGAATAAGTTCATCTCCAAATGGACCACTTAGTCTTCCTATTGCTAATTCATTTCTTTCCATTGGCACAAAACCAAATATATCTTTGCCATTAAAATACTGAAATAAAGTATCAAAGATTACAAATAAAATAGAAAATAAAAATATTAATAAACTTTTTTTTTCTAAAATTATATCATATTTCTTTATTATAAAAATTATACAAATTGGATAAAATATAAATCTAAATAAAAATAATGATCTCGAAAAATATTTTTTGAAATATTCAATTGATAGTTCTCCATTATAAAAAAAATTTATAGTGGAACTAAATAGAATAAAAATATAAAAAAAAAAGGAAAATTAATATTAAATAATCTAGCTTTTTAAAATAATTTATCAAAGCATCATTTTTACTTATAAAAAAAAGATATAATGAAAAAATTACTGTAAACGAAATAATAAGATCTGGAAAAAAAGGTCCTAAGATTGAAAATACAGGAATGAAGAAAAAAAGATTAAGTAAAATTATTGATGTTCTTTTATGAAAATTATTCTGCATTTTACTTAATATAAATTCTCCAAATACCTGGTTCCTCTGAATTAATATCGGTATATAGATAATTTTCTAATTTTTTTATCTTTACGTGTAAAGGAAAGTATTCTGAACTATAGAATTCTTTTTTTGATCCAATAAAAAAATATTTTTTATTGGATTCAAAATCATAATTTTCCATGAAATTTTTTAATCTAATAGTAGGTTTATTTATTATCCATTTATTATGATAACTATATTTTGATAGAAATATTTCATTATCAGCAAAAAAACCATCTCTATTATATTTAAACTCCTCTAAATTTTTTAACAGCATGTATGTATTTTTTTTATAATTTAAAAAGTAAAACCAGCCATATAATGTTAAAATTAATACAAAAAAAGATATTGATCCAGAATATATAATTTTACTATTTATTAAATATCTATAAGTCTTGAAATTATCTTTTAAAAAATAAATTATACAAAAATTCGTAAATAAAAAATATCTTGAAATTAAATCAGTAAGAAAAAATAAAAAAATTGAAGTTAAAATTATATAGATTATAAAAAATATTTTAATTTTATTTAATTCTGTTTTAAAAAGATATTTTACTATAATAGTAAATATTATTAAAGATGAGATAAAATACAAAAGTTCATCAACTTTTTTTAAATTTTCGGGTAGTGCTATATTTACAAGTTTTGGTAAATTAGTAAAATTTATATACATAGTAAAATGAACCTTTAAATTTTTAAATAAGATATTAGAATTATTTAAATCAAAGTTGATAACAGAATTATAAAATCCTTGAAAATAAAGGTTTATGATATCAATAAAATGAAATGGGTTAGTATTTGTAATGCTATCTAATTTACTCGAAATATCAAATCCACTTAAATATTGAAAAGTAAAATTTATTATAACAATATTTATTATGATAATTAAGATACTAATAAAAAAGTCTTTAAATTTTTTCTGAGTTAATAAATAAATTGATATTGCGGATATAAAAACTATGTGTTGTATCCTAAAAATACTACCAACACATAAAAAAATACTAAATAGTATACTTTTTTTAAAAAAAGACTTATTTTTTTCAATTCCATTTGAAATTTTTAAAAAACTAAAAATTAAAAAAGGATAATAAAATGCTTCGTTATAAAATGACGAAGCAGAAATGAGATAATCATAATTAAAAAAAATTAAAAAAGGTAAAATTATAGAAAATTTTTTTTTATATAAAAAACTTTTTAAACTAAACTTATATAATTTTTTTAATAATATAATCCAGATGAAAGATAAAACAATAACATATGATAATACCCAAAAAGATTTAAAAAAGTATAGAAAAAATATTAAAATTAAAGTACTTCCAATTTGGGTGGTAGGAAATTGATAAATATTTTCATCTATTGTTCTAGTTACATCAATTAAAATGTTAGTTTCAAGAAAATACTTTGCTGATGTAAGGTACAAAACTCCATCATTAGGAATTTTAACTGTATAATTGAGAGTAGTTAAAATCGATAAAATTATTAAAATTAAAAAAAAAATTATTTTTAAATAATAATTATTAATCATAAATTAAGTCTGATAATATTTCATAATATAAGTAATGACCTTTAGTAGATAAATGAACATTGTCACTATAAAATCTTTTAAAATTATTTAATGTTTTTTCATCAAAGTATTTTTGAATATCTATAATTTCAATATCTCTATCCTCAATATAATTTAATAAATTATTTCTTTCAGTAAAATAAAGGCTGTCATCGTTACTTAACAGATATTTGAGGTAATTTAGATTGGGACTGTAAACAAAGATTAATCTACTATTAATTTTTTTTAGTTTTTGATTAAATTCAGATAATTTTTCTACAGATGATATAATGGTTTTTTTATTATCCTGTCTTATAAAATTAATATTTCCTTCTACTCCTTTTTTATTAGAGGAATAGTTTCTCTCGTTTAATTTAAAAATTATTAATTTATAAAAACTAACTAATGCTAATTTATCTTTTTTTTTAAAAAATAAATTTTGTTCACTCTTTCTCAAATTTCTGGTGAAACAGTCTAGTATACATGTAAGGACATAAGTACTATTTTCTTTGTATAAGTCGTGAAAATCTATAAAATTTAAAATATTAGGTATCCCCCAACCATTTGCAGCAATATTTAAATATTTTTTTTGAAACTTTTCTGAAATTAAGAAAGAAAAAGTTTCCTGATTATTTACAATACTTCCACCATATGTAACGGAGTCTCCCAAGAAAAAAAGATCAGAATTATTTATATTAAAATCTTTAGGATTTCTATTACCTAAATTATCTAAAGATATCAATTTATCAAATCTACTTGAAAATTGCTGGTTAGGTTCATGATAATAACCATAATAATTACTTGAATAATAAATAGTTAATTTATTAAAACCAAACAACCTTAAAGATAATTCAATAAATACAAAAGAAATTATTGTTGAAATTAGTATCAAAGTAATTTTTTTAATTGTCATATGGTTTTTTTGCTAATAAAAAAAAGTATCATAATCAAGCCTAATTAAATATTTTGTATGACTATTATTAATTACTAGGCTTGATAATGAAATTAAGACGTATTCATGCATTAAATTTTTTTTTAGACATTTTAAAAACTAGTAGTGATTGATATATACCATTAATAATGGATATTAAACTTAATAAATTATTCTTTGTATTTTGTATCTTTTCAATTCATCTAATACCGTTTGCAAATTTTTTTACATTTGAAACCCTCCCAGTTATGATTATTCTAACAATTTTTTGTACTTTACTTTATACAAAAGTAGATTTTGAGAATTTTTTAAAATCAAGAAAAATTATCATCTTATTTATAACATATTTACTTTTGTTTTATATTGTAAATTTATGGGAGGATCATAATTATCTCTCGGAATTAATCAAATACCTAGTAGGACCGACAATCTTATTATTTTATTTACAAATTAAAAAATATTTTGGTTTTAATGAAATCGTTCTATTTGGGGTTGGAATAATTTTACTTTATTTTATTTTTCTTTTTCAAATTCCAATATTATTTGAAATTAGTTGTGGCTCATTAGAATTTTTTATAAACAGATTGGATTGTAGCAATTCGCTTAACTTAAGTAAGCCTTTTTTAATAACTCCAGAACCTTCCTATCTGAGTCTAATGTTGAGTTTTT
>MDTG01412235.1_pt1 | contig 25194 bp, 23 predicted proteins | sample 811421 | NCBI WGS metagenome assembly MDTG01 (sample SAMN05326645, study PRJNA326480) | marine metagenome | isolation source: seawater | place: Pacific Ocean: South East | collected 2011 | reverse complement strand
GCGAGGCAAGCATCAGGGCGAGGATATCGCGATGTGCGGGGTACCGGTGCATTCCGCCGAGGGCTATCTGCTGACGCTTATTCGCAAGGGGTTTCGGGTCGCTGTCTGCGAGCAGATGGAAGACCCCGCCGAAGCCAAGAAGCGCGGATCGAAATCGGTGGTGCGTCGTGAGGTTGTACGACTGGTCACCCCCGGCACACTGACCGAGGAAAGCTTGCTCGACGCGAGGCGGCACAATTATCTTGCGGCCTTTGCGCAGGTGCGTGGCGAGGGCGCTCTGGCTTGGGTGGATATTTCGACCGGTGCGTTTCATGTCATGCCGCTCTCTGCCGCGCGGCTAGGGCCGGAACTCGCGCGATTGGCGCCACGGGAAGTCGTCGTATCGGAAAGAGATGAGGCGGATTTGGTCGATATCATCTCGGAATCTGGCGCCTCTTTGACAGAGCTCGGACAGGCGGCGTTTGACAGCACAGGCGGCGAAAAGCGGCTCTGCGCACTGTTTGGCGTCGGTACGCTGGAAGCTTTTGGACAATTCACGCGGACCGAGATCGCGGCAATGGCCGCGATTGTCGAATGGCTGGAGATCACGCAAAAAGGCAAGTTGCCCTTGCTGCGCGCGCCTGTGCGCGACGTGCAGGCGCGGGTTATGCAGATTGATGCTTCGACACGCCGCAATCTCGAATTAACCCACGCGCTGGATGGCAAACGCGCCGGCTCGCTTCTGTCCACCATTGACCGAACGGTAACGGCGGGCGGCGGGCGGCTATTGGAGCGTCGTCTGTCAAGCCCAAGCAGGGTTCTGGACGTCGTGCGGGAACGGCTTGACGCGGTGAGTTTTGCTCTGGAACAGAGCCGTGTGTCTACCGATTTGCGCGATTTGTTGCGCCGGGTGCCCGATCTGGATCGCGCGCTGTCGCGACTTGGGCTGGACCGGGGTGGACCGCGCGACCTGGCGGCAGTGCGCAGCGGGCTGGCGCAGGCGGCCGAGATCGCGGAACGTCTGGAAGGGATTGACCTTCCCCCTCTGCTGGCTGAGGCGATTTCCGGGCTGACCGGGCAGGAGGCGCTGCTCGGTCTGCTGGATCAAGCGCTTGTCGCGGAGCCGCCCCTGCTGGCACGCGATGGCGGGTTCATCGCGCCGGAACATGACGCCGATCTCGACGAGGCGCGCAAGCTGCGCGACGAGGGGCGTGGCGTGATCGCGGGAATGCAGGGCGACTATATCCGTGAGACTGGGATCAATTCGCTCAAGATCAAGCACAACAATGTGCTGGGTTATTTTGTCGAAGTGACAGCGACCCATGCCGAGAAGATGCTGGCCGCGCCGCTGAACGAGACGTTCAAGCACCGCCAGACCACGGCCAATCAGGTGCGCTTTACCACCGTACCGCTGAGCGAGATGGAGACCCGTATCCTCAATGCCGGAGGGCGGGCGCTGGAGATCGAGAAGCGGCTCTATGAAAGCCTGAAAACGGCGATTCTGGCGCAGTCGGCGGAGATTGCACAGGTCGCGCGCGGCTTGTCCGAGCTCGACCTTGCAACGGCATTGGCTGATCTGGCGAAGGGTGAACAGTGGTGTCGCCCCCGCGTGGATGGAAGCCGCGCGCTGGAGATCGAAGGCGGGCGGCACCCTGTGGTAGAGCGGGCGCTGCGCACACAGGGGGGCGCGCCCTTCATCGCCAATGATTGCGCGCTTGGCGGAGAGAGCGATATCTGGCTGCTGACCGGGCCGAACATGGCAGGTAAATCGACCTTTCTGCGGCAAAACGCGCTGATTGCGCTCTTGGCACAGATCGGCAGTTATGTGCCCGCGCGGTCGGCGCATGTCGGCATGGTCAGCCAACTTTTCAGCCGGGTCGGCGCGTCGGACGATCTGGCGCGCGGGCGCTCGACCTTCATGGTGGAAATGGTCGAGACTGCGGCGATTCTCAATCAGGCGGACGATCATGCGCTGGTCATCCTGGACGAAATCGGGCGCGGGACGGCGACCTATGACGGGCTGAGCATCGCCTGGGCGACGCTGGAGCATCTGCACGATGTGAATGGCTGCCGGGCACTTTTCGCGACGCATTACCACGAGTTGACCAAGCTGAGTGATAAGCTCGACCGGGTGGACAACGCCACAGTGGCGGTCAAGGAGCATGACGGCGACGTAATTTTCCTGCACGAGGTGCGGCGCGGTGCGGCGGATCGAAGCTACGGGGTTCAGGTGGCGAAACTCGCCGGGCTGCCTGAGTCTGTGGTTGCGCGGGCGCGGGTGGTGCTTGATGCACTTGAAAAAGGCGAGCGGGAGGGAGGCGGAGCGCGGCGCGCGCTAATAGACGACCTGCCGCTCTTTGCCGCGACACCGCCCCCTGCCCCGGTCCCGATGCGCCGCTCGGAGGTGGAGGCGCGGCTGGAACATGTTTTACCTGACACGCTCAGCCCGCGTGAGGCGCTGGATCTGCTTTATGAATTGAAAGGGTTGGCAGACAAGACGGGGTAATGCCCCGCCTTGTCGTCAGTCGCGATTGGACGACACGCCGACCTGGGCCGGACGCAGGATGCGATCATGCAGCATGAAGCCCTGCGCGGAGACCTGAATGATCTCGCCAGCCTTGGTGCCAGGCAGCGGGGCCTCGAACATCGCCTCGTGACGCTGTGGATCGAACCGGTCGCCGACCTGCGGGTCGATCACGGTAATGCCATGCTTGGCAAAGACGTTGCGCAACTCGCGCAGGGTCAGTTCAATCCCCTCAAACAGGGCAGCGGAACCGGCGCGCTGATCCTCGTTCACCGTGTCGAGGGCGCGCTTGAGGTTGTCATGCACTGGCAGCATGTCACGGGCCAGTTTGGATCCGCCGTAATTTTCGGCCTCGCGTCGGTCTTTGTCGGATCGCTTGCGTGCGTTCTCGGCGTCGGCGAGGGCGCGCATGAACTTATCTTGAAGGGAATCTCGTTCTGCCCGCAGCGCATCGATTTCCGCGGCTTCATCTGATATTTCGCCTCCGGAATATTCCTGTTCTTCTGCTGCTGCCTCTTCGATATCGTCTAGGAAGCTGTCTTCTTTCGGCTCTGCCATTTTTCACCTCTAACTCCGGTCGGAGATCAGTTTGCCTACCAGTTGCGCGGTGTAGTCCACGATCGGCACGATCCGCCCATAATTCAGGCGCGTCGGGCCGATGACCCCGACCGCGCCAATGATCTTACGGTCAGCGTTCATATATGGAGAGACGACCAAAGAGGAACCCGAAAGTGAGAAAAGTTTGTTCTCAGAGCCAATAAAAATGCGCACGCCTTCGCCATCTTCGGCCAATTCGAGGAACTCGGCAATGTCGCGCTTGCGCTCAAGGTCGTCAAACAGAATGCGGATGCGGTCGAGGTCTTCATCCTCAGCCCCGGAATCGAGCAGATTCGCACGACCGCGCACGATCAGGCGTTCATAGTTGTCGCCTTCGCCTTCCCAGACCGCGAGACCACTTGCAGCCATGGCTCGAGCCAGTACGTCGATTTCTTGCCGCCGTTTGGATATTTCGGAAGCAATAACACGCTGGACGTCTGAAAGTGTGCGCCCCTCGATCAACGCGTTAAGGAAGTTTGCAGCTTCCCGCATCGAACTTGGGGTCTGGCCCGGTGGCGGTGTAAAGATGCGATTCTCGACGTGTCCATCAGAAAACACCAAGACCACAAGTGCCCGATCATGCGCAAGGCTGACGAACTCGATATGCTTGATCGGGGCCTCATGCTTGGGGGCGAGCACGAGAGACGCCCCGCGCGTCACACCCGAAAGCGCCGATCCGATACGATCCAGGATACCGCCCACATCCTTGGAATTGCTGGTCACCGTCGCGTCGATCATCCGGCGATCAGTCAGTTCGACATCAGATACTTCAAGCAAACCATCGACGAACATCCGCAACCCGTCTTGGGTTGGAATGCGACCGGCGCTGATGTGAGGGCTCCCGAGAAGCCCCATATGTTCGAGATCCTGCATGACGTTCCGGATTGTCGCCGCGCTGACCTTTTCGCTGAAATCCCGAGTGAGGGTGCGTGATCCGACAGGATCACCGTTGGCAAGATAGCTCTCTACGACCCGGCGAAACACCTCGCGTGAGCGATCGTTGAGCTGGTCCAGGATTTTGCTGGCGTCATTCATTCGGCACGGTTCCTGTCTAGCCCGCCATTAAAGACAGGCGGCGGCAAAGGTCAAACGGGCTTGCCATTCGGGGCCCGGCGCATGTATCCCCAAGCCAGATCAAAAAGGGGAAAGCGATGCGGCCTTCGGGTAGAGACTTAAGTGATATGCGGTCAGTTTCAATCGAAACCGGTGTGCTGAAACATGCCGAGGGCTCTTGCCTTATCAAGGTGGGCGACACCCATGTTCTGTGTTCTGCAACGATCGAAGACCGGGTGCCGCCATTTGTGAAAGGCTCCGGGCTGGGCTGGATCACGGCTGAATACGGGATGCTGCCGCGGTCCACAGGTAGCCGGATGCGACGCGAGGCGACCGTTGGCAAACAAGGCGGGCGGACCGTGGAAATCCAACGCCTGATCGGGCGGTCTTTGCGCGCCGGGGTGGATCGCGTGGCATTGGGCGAGCGGCAGATCACCGTGGATTGCGACGTGATCCAAGCCGACGGTGGCACGCGTTGCGCCTCAATCACCGGAGGTTGGGTCGCGTTGCGGCTGTCCGTCGCCAAGCTGATGAAGGCCGGTGAAGTGATCAGCGATCCGATGGTCGATCCGGTCGCGGCGGTCTCCTGTGGTATCTATGCCGGGCAACCGGTCCTTGATCTCGATTATCCCGAAGATTGCGAGGCCGGAGTGGACGGTAATTTCATCATGACGGCATCGAAACAGTTGATCGAAGTGCAGATGAGCGCAGAAGGCGCAACATACAGCCGGGACCAGATGAATACTTTGCTGGATCTTGCCGAGAAGGGCGTGGGCGATCTTGTTGCCAAGCAACGCGAGGCTACGGGTGCGTAAATTCACCGGCGATACTCTCTTGGTAGCAACCCACAACGCTGGCAAGCTGGAAGAGATCTCGACGCTTTTGGCACCTTATGGGGTGACGGTAGTCGGGGCAGCGGAAAAACGCCTCCCCGAGCCCGAGGAAACCGAAACTACCTTTGTTGGAAATGCTCGCATCAAGGCCCATGCCGCCGCAAAAGCCACGGGCTTGCCTGCCTTGTCCGATGACTCGGGGATCGTGATCGACGCACTTGGTGGCGCGCCCGGGGTTTATACAGCAGATTGGGCTGAAACAGAGACTGGTCGTGATTTCACAATGGCGATGACCCGGGCACATGACATGCTTGTCGCAAGCAAACAGCCGCAACCGTGGACAGCACGATTTTGCTGTACGCTTGTGCTGGCTTGGCCTGATGGTACGGACGACGTGTTCGAAGGTATGGTCGAGGGCTGGATCGTGTGGCCGATGCGCGGAAACCATGGACATGGGTACGACCCGATTTTTCAACCGATAGGCCATGAACTTACCTTCGGAGAGATGGATCGTTGGGAAAAGAACCGGATCAGCCATAGGGCGGATGCGTTCGAGAGATTTGTCGCAGGTTGTTTTGGCTGAGGATTGGCAAAACGGTGGATTTGGCCTTTATCTTCACTGGCCGTTTTGTGAGGCGAAGTGTCCGTACTGTGACTTCAACAGCCATGTCACGCGCACGATTGACCAATCTCGCTGGCGTGCGGCTTATGTGCGCGAGATTGAGCGCTACGCGGCTGAATTACCGGGACGCGTGGTAAACAGCGTATTCTTTGGTGGCGGCACGCCCAGCCTTATGGAGCCCGAGACGGTAGCCGAGATTCTACAAGCTGTATATCGCGCCTGGCCGGTAGCCAATGATCTTGAGGTAACGCTGGAAGCCAATCCAGGATCAGTCGACTCCGGGCGCTTTCGGGCCTATGCGGACACAGGCGTGTCGCGTGTCTCGCTGGGCGTTCAGGCGCTCAATGACCACGACCTAGGGCGCTTGGGGCGCGTCCATTCTGTGGCGGAAGCAATACAAGCACTTGATATTGCTAAGGAAAACTTCAATCGCGTCAGCTTTGACCTAATCTATGCGCGACAAGATCAAGATCTTGAGTCCTGGCGCCAAGAATTGACTCGCGCCTTGAAAATGGCCGTGGATCATCTCTCGCTTTATCAATTGACGATCGAGGGTGGTACAGCTTTCGGCGATCGCTATGCGGCGGGCAAGCTGCGCGGGCTGCCAGAAGATGATCTTGCGGCGGACATGTATCATATCACTCAAGAAATCTGTGACAATGCAGGCTTGCCAGCCTATGAAGTCTCAAACCATGCCAGATCAGGTTCAGAATCGCGGCATAACTTAACTTATTGGCGATATGGCGATTATGTTGGCATAGGCCCTGGAGCGCATGGTCGAATTACCTGCGCAGGTCAGCGCCATGCGACGGAAACCTGGCTCCAGCCAGACCGCTGGCTACGTGAGACAGAAGGCGGCGAAACGGAATCGCGACGCACGGCTCTCTCAGGTCCGAGTCAGGCTGGTGAGTACCTTTTGATGGGGCTGCGGGTGACCGAAGGCATAGATACACGGCGCTTCACCGCGCTGAACGGGGCTTCACTTGATCAACGGACGCTTGAGCATTTGCACGAGATCGGGATGGTCGAGACGGAAGGCACGTGGCTGAGAGCGACGCGAAGGGGTCGCGCCGTTCTGAATGCCGTTATCACGGAACTGCTACCGTACAACCAATCCTGATCATATACTTAACATACCGATCAGGCGATCGAGTTGTTCGAGCGAGGTGTAACGGATTGTCATCTGGCCTTGCTCCTGCCCAGGACGATGATCGATTGTCACCGCCATAGTAAGATTGGCCGAAAGGTCGTCTTCCAGTGCCTTTGTATCGGCGTCCTTTGAGCCTGCTTGACGAGATGATGTGTCACAATTTTTCTGGCTCCTTCCTGCTGTTTCACCAGATTTGGCGAGCTTTTCGGTCTCACGAACCGAAAGCGATTTTTGGATGACCTGACGTGCAAGGCCAGCTGGGTCTTCTGCAGTGATCAGGGCCCGAGCGTGACCCGAAGAGAGGCGGCCGTCGCGCAGATAGGTCAGCACTTCGTCAGGCAGGTTGAGCAAACGAACGGCATTGGCGATATGGCTGCGGCTTTTGCCCAGAACGTCGGCTAGTCTCTCTTGGGTATGGCCGAATTTCGTCATCAACTGACTGTAACCTGTTGCCTCTTCGATTGGATTGAGGTCTGCACGTTGAATATTCTCGATAATTGCAACCTCAAGCACCTCGGTATCATTGAAATCGCGAAGAATGACGGGAATCTCGTGAAGCTTCGCCATCTGCGCGGCACGCCAGCGGCGTTCACCAGCGACAATCTCGAATTCGGTGTCGCGGTTGGGGTTGCGACGCACAATAAGGGGCTGAATAATGCCTTTTTCCCCGATTGAGCGTGAGAGATCGGCCAACGAGTTAGCATCAAAGTGGCGACGTGGCTGATTTGGATTGGGATGAACCTTTTCCACCGGTACCATCATATCAGGTTGTGCTGCAGAACCCTCATCGCGGCTCGGACTCGCGTGGTTGACGTCAGCCATCAGCGCAGACAGGCCTCGCCCGAGACCACGGTTCTGGACTTTTTTGCTGCTCATCGCCAACTTCCTCTTTTTTCAGGCCGCGGCCCGGTTGTGTTTCCGCATCACTTCGCGCGCAAGATCGCGATACGCCTGTGCGCCCTTTGAATTTGGATCATAACTCAACACCGAGAGCGCGTAGGATGGCGCTTCGCTCACCCGGACATTTCTCGGAATACAGGTTTGGAACACGAGATCACCTAGATTATCCCGCGCATCCTTTTCAACCTGTGCCGATAGATTATTTCGCGAATCCACCATGGTGAGCACGATTCCCTCGATGCGTAGATTAGGATTAGCAGTCTGGCGGACCTCGCGTATTGTGAGCATAAGCTGCGATAGGCCTTCCAGCGCAAAAAATTCGCTTTGCAAAGGAATGAGAACAGAATGCGCGGCGACCATCGCATTCACCGTCAGCAGGCTGAGGGATGGAGGACAGTCAATAATAATGACATCGAGCGCCAACGTACTCATTGCGTGCTGCCGCAGAGCATCGTGTAAAAGAAAGCTGCGCTTTTCATTGGACATAAGCTCAATATCCGCAGACGAAAGATCAACCGTTGCTGGGATTATGCTTAGATTGTTATGGGGTGTTTCTTGTATGATCTGATCAAGGGGCACATCATCAAGCAGAAGATCATAAGTTGTGTATTTGCGCGCCTCGGGCTCAACGCCAAGGCCCGTCGAGGCATTGCCCTGTGGGTCGAGATCGACGATGAGCACGCGTAGTCCGGTTTCCGCGATCGCTGCCCCGAGATTGATTGTGGTCGTCGTCTTGCCAACTCCGCCTTTCTGGTTTGCGACAGCGATGATTCTCGGTTTGGTCTGACTCTGCGGATCAAGCACGGAGCACTCCTGTGACGCTCAAGATAACGGGACCGATTTCTGTCTTACTATTATCAACTTGGTAATCGAATTGCCACTTGGATTGCGCGTCAGGCAGTTCTCTGCGCCAGTTATCTCCCTTTGGAAAAAGTGCGCGCCCATCTGCGTTCATGTGGAGTTCAGCAAAAGACAAAAGCTTGGAGAGGTCTGCTAAAGCACGTGCAGATAATATATCGGCGTTCTGACGTGGTGTAGCTTCGATCCTCTCCGTGATCACTGTGGCGTTTATACCCGTTTCGCGGATTACCGAACGGAGAAAGGCGGATTTACGAGCGTCGCATTCTATAAGCGTTGTCCGGAATCCGTTGGTACGCTCGGCCCCAAGGATAGCCGCAACAAGACCGGGGAAGCCCCCTCCTGATCCAATATCAACCCAGTGCGTGACGCGCGAAGGAGCCAAGCCGTAAACTTGAGCAGAGTCAACGAAATGTCGAGTCCACAAGCTGTCTATCGTGGACCGAGCCACGAGATTGATGCGCGAGTTCCACTTTTTCAGGAGTGTAGCATAAATGTTGAGACGCTCACTTGTTTCACGTGAAACACCATCAATGTCGTTCATGCGGATCGTGACCGTCGATCATGCCGGAGACGCGCGAGAATAAGGGTCAATCCGGCAGGAGTCATCCCGTCAATGCGTGCCGCCTGGGCAAGGTCTTGAGGTCTTGTTGCCGCTAGCTTTGTTTTGAGTTCGTTGGACAAGCCTTGGATAATGCCAAAATCAAAATCGGGCGGTATCGCCTGCGACTCGTCACGGCGCAACATCTCGACATCCCGCGCCTGTCTGGCAATGTAATTGGCATAGGTCGCGTCGTTCTTTAACTGCGTCCTGACGTCCTCATCGATCCCTGCCAATCCTGGATCAAGCGAGATCAAATCGTCAAACTTTGTATTGGGAAACGCCAATACCTGAAGTCCATTACGACGGGTTCCGTCCTGATTGACGACAAGCCCCGCGGATTGGAGATCTTTTGGCGTATAGCTTTGGCCTTCGAGGCGCGACCTACCATCCGTCAGGCGATCAATCTTCGCTTGAAACAAGCGCTCACGGTTCTTGCTGACGCAGCCCAGAGCTATAGCGAGCGGGGTCAGGCGTTGATCCGCATTGTCGGCCCTCAACGAGAGGCGAAACTCTGCGCGTGAGGTAAACATCCGATACGGCTCCGACACTCCGCGCGTGGTCAGATCATCTATCATGACGCCTATATAGCTATCTGTGCGGCTGAACCGGACAGGATCCTCACCCCGGGCGAAACGAGCCGCGTTGAGCCCAGCAACCAGGCCTTGTGCCGCTGCCTCTTCGTATCCAGTTGTGCCATTGATCTGCCCCGCCAGAAAAAGGCCTGAAATATCCTTTAGGGAAAGGCTTTGCGTCAAGGCACGGGGGTCAACATAGTCATATTCGATTGCATATCCCGGCTGGAGTATCTTCGCCGCCTCAAGTCCTGCTATTGAACGAACGTAATCAGCCTGGACAGATTCGGGCAAAGACGTCGAAATGCCGTTTGGATAGATCACGTCATCATAAAGACTTTCTGGCTCCAGAAAGATCTGATGGGAACTTTTATCGGCGAACCGAACGATCTTGTCCTCGATCGAGGGGCAATAGCGTGGCCCAACACCATCAATGCGACCCCCATACATTGCGGATCGCCCAAGATTTTCACGGATGATGTCATGCGTTCGGGCGTTTGTATGGGTAATCCCACAAGAGATTTGGCGCGCTACAGGCGCGGTTGAGAGAAAAGAAAACATGACTGGGTCATCATCCGGTGGCTGCAAATCCAACCCGTCCCAGTTGATCGTTCTGCCATCTAGCCGCGGGGGCGTCCCGGTTTTCAGCCGCCCGAGCGGTAAGCAAAAGCTATCAATCCGGGCAGCAAGCTGAACACTTGGTGGGTCACCCATGCGACCGCCGGGCCGCGACTCATCACCGATATGAATAACCCCACGAAGAAACGTGCCAGTGGTGAGAATGACCGCCTTTGCTGGAATCTTGCTTCCATCAGCGAGCAGAACTCCAGTAACGCCTCTCGATGCCATCAGAAAATCTGCGGCCTCGCCTTCTATCAGCGTGAGATTCGCCTGGCCTTCCATCTCACGCGCCATCGCTTCTCGATAGAGCTTGCGGTCGGCCTGCGCACGGGGTCCTTGAACAGCGGGCCCTTTGCGACGATTTAGAAGTCGGAACTGGATTCCGGCCTGATCGGCCACACGGCCCATAACACCATCCAGAGCATCAATCTCGCGAACCAGATGGCCTTTTCCCAAACCACCAATCGCCGGATTACAGGACATCACACCAACATCGCGCCTAGACAGCGTTACAAGTCCTGTAGACACACCCATGCGTGCCGCAGCGTGGGCTGCTTCCGCGCCTGCATGACCGCCCCCAATTACAATGACGTCAAAATGTTTCACGTGAAACACTCCTCATTTGCCGAGGCAGAAGCTGGCAAATATCTCATCTAGAACCGACTCGATGTCAACTCTCCCTAGCAGAGAATCGAGAGCGCGAATAGCGGTGTGCAACTCCTCAGCTACAATATCGATGTCAGGCTCTATCTCTGAAATTAAGAGCGTCACGTTCTGCAGTGAAGAGACGCCGCGCCGCATGGCATCCTCATGTCTGGCACGGATCGCGATACCAGCGCCTGCCGCGCGCTCTTCGAGAACAACCCCAATTTGGCGGACAAGCTCATCAACACCCAGCCCACTCAGGCCCGAAATAGATTGTCCTACATCCCCATGAAGATCACCCTTGCCTTTCAATACGATGTCCTTGTCCCGAACAAGATCAATCGGAGCTTCTCCATCCGACGTCAAAAAAACTCGAAGATCTGCCGCGCTTGCCCTATCTCGCGCCCGAGAAATGCCAATACTTTCGACGGCGTCCTCCGTATCACGCAGACCCGCCGTATCCAGTAACGTCACTGCCAGGCCGTTCAAATCCATACGAACCTCAATGACATCACGCGTCGTGCCCGCATGCTCCGACGTGATGGCCGCATCACGGCCGGCCAAAGCGTTGAGCAGAGTAGATTTTCCGATATTCGGCGGACCAACAATCGCCACCTCGAAGCCATCCCTGATACGCTCTGCGACACCTACACCCGCGATTTGAATAGAAAGGTCGTGACTGACTTGCTCAACCAAGGCCAGGACGTCTAGTGATACATCCTCAGGGACATCCTCATCGGCGAAATCAATCGTTGCCTCCAGAAGGGCGGCCGCTCGTATCAAGGACTTCCGCCACCTTACCGCCTTTCGCCCGAGATCCCCGGACAAGACGCGCATCGCTTGCCGCCTTTGCGACTCGGTTTCAGAGTCGATCAAATCAGCGAGCGCCTCGACTTGCGTCAAGTCCAATCGTTCATTTGTAAGTGCTCGCCGCGTGAACTCACCCGGCTCCGCTGCCCGCAGACAATCAAATCGACCCAAGCACTCAAGCACCACAGATACGACAGCCACACTCCCATGCACCTGTAATTCAAGCACTGGCTCCCCGGTAAAGCTCGCAGACCCTGGGAAATGAAGCACAAGCGCCTCATCAAGACGCTCACCTTCTTGATTCAGTAAAACACGCAATGTGGCTTTTCTAGGCGTTGGTACGCCACCGCAAACCACTTCCGCTACCTGTTCGACATCGGGGCCAGAGACGCGAATCACTGCCACTCCGGCCTTTCCCCGGGCGGTCGAAACAGCATAGATCGTATCCATCACACGACCCCGCAGATAGGTTTAGGTATTCATGGAGTCGAAGAATTCCGCGTTTGTCTTCGTCTGCTTCAGCTTGGAAAGCAGAAACTCTACGGCATCCGTCGTACCCATAGGATTGAGGATACGCCGCAGAACGAAGGTCTTCTGAAGGTCGGTCTTGTCGATGAGCAAGTCTTCCTTGCGGGTGCCAGATTTCAGAATGTCGATCGCGGGGAAAACACGCTTGTCCGCAACTTTGCGATCAAGAACGATTTCAGAGTTACCAGTCCCTTTGAATTCTTCGAAGATCACCTCGTCCATCCGGCTACCAGTATCGATGAGCGCCGTTGCGATGATCGTAAGTGATCCACCTTCTTCGATATTCCGGGCTGCACCAAAGAACCTCTTAGGTCTTTGCAGCGCGTTTGCATCCACACCGCCCGTCAGAACTTTACCAGAACTTGGAACCACCGTGTTGAAGGCCCGCCCGAGGCGCGTGATGGAATCAAGAAGGATTACGACATCCCGCTTATGTTCCACCAAGCGCTTTGCCTTCTCGATCACCATTTCGGAGACTGCTACATGCCGCGTTGCCGGTTCGTCGAAAGTCGAACTTACAACCTCGCCCTTAACTGATCTTTGCATATCCGTAACTTCTTCTGGACGCTCATCGATCAACAAAACGATCAGATAGCATTCAGGATGGTTCTTCTCGATGCTATTGGCGATATTCTGCAAAAGAACCGTCTTGCCCGTCCGTGGTGGTGCGACAATCAGCGAGCGTTGCCCTTTACCTATTGGTGCTACCAGATCTATCAAACGAGCAGAACGGTCCTTGATCGTCGGATCCTCGACTTCCATCGTCAGACGTTCGTCGGGGTAAAGCGGCGTCAGGTTATCAAAAGCAATCTTGTGCTTGGCACGTTCAGGCTCTTGGAAGTTGATCTGAGTAACCGACGTGAGCGCAAAATACCGCTCATTATCATCCGGTTGACGCATCTCCCCTTCTATAGTGTCACCCGTGCGCAGCGAGTATTGGCGTATCATGTCCGGAGATACATAAATGTCATCCGGACCAGGAAGATAATTCGCCTCGGGCGAACGCAGGAAACCGAACCCATCCTGCAACACTTCTAGCACACCATCGCCGAACACGATCCAGCCTTCATCGGCGCGTTCCTTCAGGATCGAGAACATCATCTCGCCTTTACGCATTGTCGAGGCATTCTCGATTTCGAGCTCTTCGGCAATCGAAAGCAGTTCCTTGGCACTCAGCGCTTTGAGATCGGACAGGTTCAGACGGTCGTCAGACATGATACATCCTATGGTCATACCGGCAACGGGCATGTCTTTGTTGATATGGGAAGGTCATGGCCACCCGGACGGGCGCTTGGACTGCATCATAAGCATGTTGGCGTTGAAGGTCAATCTTTCCAATGTCCCAGATGCAAGCACCAAGGATCATTATTAATAATTAAAAGAGAAAAAGATTAGTAGTTTGATGTAAACATAGCGATACCTGTGGATAAAATATTTGCGCATTGAGTTATCCACGTGTTGGTAACATTGTGCATGTTTTTTCGAAGCAGGTAAAATACCGGAAACTATTTCTAATTAATGTAATAATATCCATAATTTATAAGTTTAGAATTATAGCGCAGGCATGCATCAGCTGTGTTGACAACTTACCTGTTTACGGGATTTCAACATGACCAGAGTCGTCCTTGTCAGACCGGGATATCAGGGCCACAGTATCCCCGAAACAATACGTAAAATAATGATGGTCGGCTCGTCATGGAAACTTGGCCGGTATCTCCCAAAGAAACCCTTAACATTTCCTTAAGGTTATCCACATGACATTCTCGCTGACGCTCGCTTCCGGTTCAGAAATCAGACGCCAACTTCTGGAAAACGCGGGGCTGCAGATAGATGTCGTGCCACCCCGAGTAGACGAATCGGCTCTGCGTGACAGTCTGTTGGCAGAACAAACCCCGCCCCGCGATATTGCCGACGCCCTCGCTGAGCTCAAGGCTTTGCGCGTTAGCTCAAAAAAGCCAAACGCGCTTGTCCTTGGTTGTGATCAGGTCCTCACTCTGGAGAGTCGACTGATGTCCAAGCCCCGCAACCTCGAAGAAGCCCGCAGCCAACTTCGTGATATGCGGGGAAAACGCCATGATCTTTTATCTGCCGCCGTGCTGTGCGAAGCGGGCAAGCCTGTCTGGCGACATGTCGGTGTTGTGCGCATGACCATGCGCAAATTTTCCGAAGACTGGCTTGAGGGGGATCTTGAACGGAATTGGCCTGGAATCGGCGCGAGTGTCGGTGCCTACCAGCTAGAGGGTGAAGGTGTGCGCTTGTTTTCTCGTATAGAAGGCGATTATTTCACCGTATTGGGGCTCCCCCTGCTCGATCTTTTATCTTTTCTGACCATGCGAGGAGATTTGCCGACATGAGCCATGCCAAAATTCCCTTGGCCGGGGTCATCGGTAGCCCGGTTGCCCATTCTAAATCCCCGCAACTACACCGCCACTGGCTCAAGTCACTGGGCATATCTGGTTATTACGTTCCTTTGCATGTCGAGGCCAATGACCTTGAGGAGGTTCTTCACAGTTTGCCGAAGGCAGGGTTTGTGGGAGTAAATATAACCGTCCCCCATAAGGAGCTCGCTCTTGAAATTGCTGACCTGGTTACCGATCGCGCAACATTGATCGGCGCTGCCAACACGCTTATTTTTCGCAAAGACGGTAAAATCCATGCGGACAATACAGACGGGTATGGCTTCATCCAGAACCTGCGCCAGAATGCGCCCGATTGGCACCCCGAGGCGGGGCCGGCTGCAATCCTCGGTGCAGGTGGTGCGGCGCGGGCGGTCGTGGCATCTCTCCTTGATGTTGGGGTGCCGGAAATCCTGATTTCCAACCGGACTCGGGTGCGCGCCGAGGCCTTGCAGCAGGAATTTGGTCGTCGTTTGACGGTGATTGATTGGGTTCAGGCCGGGAACATGATGGATGACGCCTCAACAGTCGTGAACACCACTTCGCTCGGTATGATCGGGAGCCCACCCCTGCGTGTGCCGCTTGACGGATTGCGCAAGGGTACGGTCGTCACTGATCTGGTTTATGCACCTCTCAAAACGCCCCTCCTGATAGAGGCGGAAAAAATGGGCTGCACCACGGTCGATGGGCTCGGTATGCTGTTGCATCAGGCCGTACCCGCTTTCGAGCGTTGGTTTGGGACGCGCCCGACGGTGGATAGTGCCACCCGCGCTGCAGCCTTGCGATGACGTTCCGCCTTGGTCTTACAGGATCTATCGGGATGGGCAAATCCACGACTGCCGCCATGTTCGCTGACGAGGGCTGTCCCGTGTGGGATGCCGATGTCGCTGTGCAACAGCTTTATTCCAAAGGTGGATCTGCAGTTGCCCCGATGGAGCGTGCCTTCCCAGATGTGGTGCGCGAAGGGGCGGTATGTCGCAAGGCGCTCAAACAGATCATTCGTGATGATCCAGGTGCCTTGCACAGGATCGAGGCGATCGTGCATCCCCTAGTAGCGCATGATCGACACGCATTTATCGATGCGCAAACGGCACCGGTCACCGTGCTTGACATCCCGCTCTTGTTCGAGACCGGTGCGGAGCGGTATCTTGATGCGACCGTGGTCGTCTCAACGACACCCGAAGAGCAACGCACCCGTGTCATGATGCGCGGCACCATGGATGCCGGGCAATTCGAGGCGATCATGCAGAAACAGATGCCAGATGCCGAAAAACGCAAGCGCGCAGATTATGTAATCGAAACCGACAGTATTGATCATGCCCGCACTCAGGTGCGAGACGTGCTCGCTCATATCAAAAGGACCCGACTCAATGCGTGAGATCGTTCTCGACACGGAGACGACAGGATTCGATCCCGAAAGCGGCGACCGGATTGTCGAGATCGGGGCTATCGAGCTTTATAATCACATGCCGACTGGGCGAACCTATCACCAGTATATCAATCCTGAACGGGGCATGCCTGATGAAGCCTTTGGCGTGCACGGAATTGGCCCCGATCTTCTTGCCGCGCCGCGCCCGCCGCGTCCCGGCGAGGTGACGCTGAAGGACAAGCCGATGTTCCGTGACGTGGTTCACGCTTTTGTCGAGTTTATAGGCGACGCCAAGCTGGTCATTCACAATGCAGCGTTCGACATGAAATTCCTTAACGCCGAACTGGGTTGGCTCAGTCTGCCGCAACTGCCATGGGCGCAAGCTGTCGACACGCTGACCATGGCACGGCAGAAGTTTCCTGGATCACCTGCATCTCTCGATGCACTTTGTCGGCGTTTTGGGATCGACAACACCGCGCGCACTCTGCACGGAGCTTTGCTCGATTCGGAAATTCTGGCAGAGGTCTATCTGGAATTGATCGGAGGGCGGCAGCCCGATCTTGTCCTGTCATCAAGCCATGTATCGCATCAGGTCGCGAGTTGTTTGGACGCAAACTGGCGCCCTGGCCCACGCCCAAGGCCCCTTCCTGCGCGTCTCAGCGCGAAAGAAAGCGCCGCCCATTCCGCATTCGTCGAGCAGATGGGCGACGCAGCACTCTGGACACGTTAGATCAGGCGTCGGCGGTCTGGGTGCCAGCTTCTGCCTGGCGGCGCGCGATCTCGTTGCGATATAGCTGGACAAAGTCGATGTTTTCGAGATTGAGCGGTGGGAAGCCACCGTCACGTGTGATGTCGCTGACGATACGTCGGATGAACGGAAAGATCATCCGGGGACATTCGATCAGCAGAAAGGGATGAAGCTGCTCTTCTGGCACGTTTTCGACATGAAACACGCCGACATAGTCCATTTCGAGCACGAAGAGCGTCTCTTCGCTTTCCTTGTTCCGCGAGGTGATGTTGAGTTTGGTCGCCACCTCGTACTGATGCTCTGTCGAGCGCTTCTTGGCGTCGAGATTGACGGCGACCTGAACGTCAGGCTGAACCTCGCCGCCCGTGCCGCGCTGCGCAAGCACGTTTTCAAAGGACAGGTCACGCACAAACTGCGTCATGATGTGCATGCGCACCTGCGGGGTCTCCTGGGCAGCTGCCCCGTTTTCCTGTTCTGCCATGGGTCTCTCCTGATGGATGGCTCAAATGAATATCGCGAGTTCCATAGCAGGCGGTGCGTGGTGCCTCAATGCCTAGTCCAGCCGGAGGGCTTTCCTGAACTGGTTTTTGAGGCATCAAGATCTTCGTAATCCGCATCGATGATATCGGGTTGTGGGTCGGGCCGTGGCTGCGATCCCGCCTCGAAACGGGCCACATGCACGCGTTTACGCAGTTCGATGAAGATCCATCTGCGCACTGGCGGCGTCAGCAGCGCAAAACCAACGGCATCGGTAAAAAACCCCGGTGTCAGCAAAAGCGCCCCCGCAAACAGGATCATCGCGCCGTGGGCCAACGGCTCTGACGGGTCCTCGACCTCCGAGAAGCTGCGTCGCAGATCGGCGAGTGCCGCAGGACCCTGCATGCGCAACAGCCACGTCCCCAGCAGCGCGGTTAGGATCACGACAGCCAATGTTGGCCAAAGTCCAATCATGCCGCCCACCTGGATGAACAATGCAATCTCGATCAACGGGACAGCGATGAATGCAAGCAACAGCCACATGCGCGACCCTCCTTCGTTTTCTAGTCCTCACGGTGGACTTGGTCCATCGCGTCCCCTACATAAGGACGAGCGACAGAGCTTACCATGCCCCGCACAACATGAGGTGCCCATGAATTCGCCCATTCTGCAGTTACTGGTGCTCGCCGGTATTGCCATTTTCCTGATCTTGCGGCTGAAGAGTGTTCTGGGCACACGGGATGGTTATGAAGGCCCGCCACGCACCCAGCCCCGTACCGGACAGGCCTCTCGCCGGGAGTTCGAGGTGATCGAGGGTGGTCCTGATCATGACATCATCGATCATGTGCCGGAGGATTCCGATGCCGCTGCCGCCTTGGCCGAGATGAAGCGCATTGAGCCTGATTTCAGCGTCACCGGCTTCTTGCAAGGTGCGAGAGGGGCTTACGAGATGATTCTCATGGCCTTTGAGCAAGGAAAGCTCGACGAAGTGATGCCATTCATGGATCGCGATGTATACGAGGCGTTTGCCCAGGTTGTCGATGATCGCGAAAAGCAGGGCCTGACTATCGAGGCGGAATTTCTAGGTGTCCGTGACCTTTCCCTTGTTGATGCAAGGTTCAATTCCGATACCAAAAGCGCCGAGATTGATGTGCGGTGTGTGGGCGAGTTGATCTCGGTCGTGCGTGATGCCAATGGTGAGATCATCGAAGGCGCGCCGGGACAGAGCAAGCGTCAGAAAGATATCTGGACCTACGAGCGCGTCATGGGCTCGGACGATCCTAACTGGCGTCTTGTTGCCACGGGCGAATGACTGGGGCTCTGCGGGCCTTTTGTTTTGGTCTGGCCATCTGGTCGGGCCTGGGTGCGCAGGCTCAGGAAATACGCCACAAGATTCTGGAATTCAGCGAGCTGGACGGTTGGGAGGCAGATGATCACGGGGCAGCCCTGGATGTTTTTCTGAACACCTGCACCGACCTTGACGATCCCGATTGGAGCGCGCTCTGCGCCTTGGCCGACCAACGGCCCGATGCGCGTGCATTCTTTGAGCTGTTCTTTCGCCCTGTCGTGATCAGTGACGGCAAGCCCGCGCTTTTCACTGGTTATTTCGAGCCGGAACTGAACGGCGCGTTACGGCCTGACGCACGCTATCGTTATCCCGTCTATCGTGAACCGCCGGAGGCGAAACGCAGCAACCCGTGGTTGACACGGCGTGAAATACTGGAATCGGACGTGATGCGGGGGCGAGGTCTGGAAATCGCCTGGGTTGACGATCCCGTGGAGTTATTCTTCCTCCAGATACAGGGGTCCGGCCGGATCAGGTTGGCCGATGGTCGCGTGATCCGCGTCGGCTATGGCGGGGCGAACGGGCATGAATATCGCTCCATCGGCGTCGAATTGGTGCGGCGTGGGGTCTACGAAGTGCATCAAGTCTCGGCGCAAGTGATCAAGAATTGGGTGCGCCGGAACCCGGCCGAGGGGCGCGAGCTCTTGATGCACAATCCGTCCTACGTGTTCTTTCGCCGGATTGATCAGGTGCCCGCCGAACGCGGACCTCTCGGCGCGATGAACCGATCCGTCACCACCGGGCGCACAGTCGCAGTCGATCCGGCCTATGTGCCTCTGGGTGCGCCGGTCTGGATCGAGAAGGCGGGCAGCGACCCCATCCACCGCCTGATGATTGCACAGGATACCGGATCGGCGATCAAGGGGGCGCAGCGCGCCGATATCTTCTTCGGCACCGGCGATGCGGCAGGTCTTGCCGCAGGCAAGTTGCGCGATCCGGGGCGCATGGTCGTGCTGATGCCGATCCAACGCGCCTATGCCATGCTGATGGAGCACGAACCGTGAGCCGCCGCCGCCTGCGCCCAGATGAGCTGGCCCTCTGGGAGGAGGTGGCGCGCAAGGCAACGCCGCTCGCACCTGAACGCAAGCCGCAACCTGGCGCTCTGACCGATACTGCGAGGCCCAAGCCCAAGCCTGTCACACAGCGCGCCACCTCGGTCGCGCCCTTCACCATTGGCTTATCCGCCAACGGTCAGCCGAACGGCCATCACGTGCTGCCCGGAATTGCGGAACGCATCGGCAATGCCCCGGTGAAGATGGACAAGAAAGCGCATGCCCGCCTGAAACGCGGCAAGCTGATGCCCGAGGCCAAGCTTGACCTGCATGGCATGACGCTCGACCAGGCGCATCCCGCGCTCAAAGCTTTCATCCAGCGTTCGCATGCCGGAGGGCTGCGCCTCGTGCTGGTCGTCACCGGCAAGGGCAAGCATCGAGATCCAGGCGGGCCGATCCCGGTGCGCCACGGCGTCCTGCGCCACAACGTGCCGCAATGGCTCAGGATGATGCCGCTCGCGCCGCTGGTCCTTCAAATCAGCGAGGCGCATCTGAAACATGGCGGCGGGGGGGCCTATTACGTCTATCTAAGGCGTCAGCGATAGCTGCGGACGCGCACGCGTCACACCGATGGCCATCATCACGCTGGTAAAGATGAAATAGCTTGCGATCAGAAGGAACTGCGCCTCAATCCCGAGGCCGAGGTCGATGCCCAGCCCCGTCAGCCCCGGCCCGATGGCCGAGCCGAAGACCATGATCGCTGCTGCCATCGCCTTGATGCTGCCCATATGCGCGGTGCCGTAGAATTCTGCCCAGAAGGCATTGGGCAGGGTGCTGTTCGCGCCGGTGGTCAGCGCCAGGAAGACGAAGCCGAGGATCAGCATCACCGGCCCTTCGGAAAACGCAAAGAGCGTGAAGGCCACGACCATCGGCAGTTGCATGAAGGGCAAGAGCCGCGCCGTGCCCAGCCGGTCGAGGGCCCAGCCCGACAGTACCATCGCGCCGATCCCCACCACCGTGTAAAGCGGGAACATCGCCACCAGCTCGACATGAGAAATCGCTTTGATTTCAGCGATATGCACCTGGTGAAAGAAGAACGCGGTGTTGAAGGCGGACGGCCCCAGAAGCGCCGGGATCATGAACCAGAAGAGGAAATGTCGCAGCGTCTGGCCCCGGGTCCAGTGCCGCCCGTCCATGCCGAGCGACTGGCTGGTCTGCGCCCAGCTTTGCGGTGTGCGTTCGCGGCGGAGGAGCAGGAGGAGGAGCGGAATGCCGATCAGGGCCATCACCGCGGCGGCCACCCAGAGCACCCGCCAGTCATGGATAATCAGCAGGGAAACGAAGATCAGGGGCAGCAAAGACTCCCCCACCGCGTTGCCTAAGGTCGCGATAGATAAGGCTTTTCCCCGGCTGGCGATGAACCAGCGGGCCATGGCTACGACTGCCAGGTGGCTCATCATGCCTTGGCCAGTGAAGCGGAGGGTGAAGATGACCAGCGGCAGCAGCCACCAGACCGGGTTGAGCGCCATGAAGAGGCAGGCGCCGGTCATCAGGAGGAGGACGATGGGGGCGAGCACGCGGACGCGGAAATGGTCGGTCAGGCCCCCGGCCCAGACCATCACCAGCGCCGAGGCGGTGGTGCCGAGAGTGTAAATTCCGCCCCATTCCCCGTGACTTAGCCCAAAGCCCGCGCGGATTTCACCGGCAAAGACCGAGATGAAATAGGTCTGCCCGAAACTGCTGAGAAAGGTCAGCAACACCCCGGCGGTGAGCCAGGGCGCGTTGTCGCGGAGGAAGGCGAGAATCGGCATGTTCCCTTCCTTGCGTGAAACCGGGGGGAGAGAAAAGCGCTTTCCGCGCAGGCTGTATCGCGTCGGTATTCTGTCGGTATTGCGTCGGTGTCGAAAAACGAGGCCTAAATCGCGCTCAGGCGGGGGCGGGCGCGCTGATTTCGTCGAGCCAGAGCACGCCGTCGCGACAGCCACCGCGGATGAGCCGCCCCGGTTGGCCGATCTCGGGATACTCCCCGGCCCAATCGCGGTAGCGGTCATTGGTGACGATCGGCGCGTCATAATCGCGCGCGATGGTCAGCAGGTAGCTGTCGGCAATCGTGCCCTTGGGCACGACCAGCACACGGGCGCCGGGCAGACCGAGATGCCCGGCCATGACGTGATCATCCTGATAGCGACCCGACAGCAGGTAGCCCGCATTGGCATCGAAGATCACGGCAGGCGTCCGACCGAGGCGCGTGAGATGGGCGATCACCTCGCGCAGCGTGTCAAACTGCGGGGTGTTGTCCTTCCAGTGCATGACGTTGGAGCCGTCGATCAGAATCCAGTTCGGCGCGGCAGGACGTTTGCGGGTCAGCGCGGCGCGCAGCCACAGGATGAGGGCCGCAACGGCACAGGGCCCAGCCAGAAGGATCAGATCGCCATAGCCGGGCAGAAACAGTGCCACGGCGACACCGACAAGGGACAGGATCAGAAGCAGGACCGGAACAACCATGAGAGGTGTTTAGCGCGGGGTGTGCGGAGGGGGAAGCGGGGGATGCGTCAAATAAGTGAAGTATCCGGTGGTATCTTCGTGCCGTTAGCAGGTATATGGCCGGTCTTCTCAGAGCACTCTGACGGAAAACTTGCCATAGTGAGACTGTTCGTGAAAACATCCGAGATGTCGAAGGTCTCCAATCCTATATTGAATGTCAGAGACAAATGCATGCAAGACAAGCGCAACCGCATTCTCGCCGCGACCACCGCCGTAATCCGTGACAGCGGCCTTCAGGCATTGTCGTTTGAATCCGTCGCACGGGAGGCCGGTGTTTCTCGGCAGCTGGTGCGCTACTATTTTCCAGATCTCGATCAATTGATCACAGCGGTTTGCGATGATCTCGCAAATGGTTACCGCGATACGGTGATCGCGGGGATCGTGAAGGTCGATAAGGTAGACCGACTGGGCTTCTTTCTTGATTTTTTCTTCGAACTTGCTGATGGCCATCCGATGCCCGACAATCTGGAGGCTTACGATAGCTTGTTGGCTTATGCTGTGGGCTCTGAACGGGTGCGCGACAGGCTATGCGATCAGTATAATACGTTGGGAAAGGTGATTTCCCATGAACTGGCTATCACCTATCCAAATCTGGATGGGCATGCCAGCGACGAGCTGTCTTACCTCTTCGTCTCCATGATGCACGCACACTGGAGCTTCGTTGCGAGTCTGGGCTATGCACAGGATCATGGCCAACTGATGCGGCGGGCAATTGATCGGCTCATCGAATCATACATGAAGGATTCGTCACGAACCGCTGAGAAACCCTGGTCTCGCGATGCATCAGCGTGAGTGCTGATTTTTCAGAACGAAAAAATCTTCCGCCGATCACCTTTGTTACTTGTCATATGGCTTGGACGAGGTGTTTTGTATTGCCTTGACCCCTTGTTTTCTAACTGAAAAACGCTCTCATTTTCCGTTGACAGTTTGGGTGTCGCTGCGTCCTGTATTGTTCACCTAACCATCATTTCTGATACAACAAAATCTGGGGGAACAATGAAACGCTCTTTCATTCGGACCGTGCTTGTCTGTTGCGCCATGGGTTTCACAACTGCGGCGCACTCGGCTACATTAATCAACTATAACGACATCGTTGTTGAAACCTTTGAGGGTTTTGGATCCCAGTCTACCGGGACAAGCGGCACGAGCACCACTGTTCCCGGCTTCTTCTCTGCATTGGCGTTCAACGGTTTCACGGCCGCCGCGCCCGCAGGTTTCCCGGGCGTATTCGGCTCAGGCGGAAGCGGCACTTGTGGTAACTCTGACCGCTGCCTCGATTTCTCTGTTACACAAGCGAATAATACACTCCTCGGGTTCAATTCCGGAACCACCCAGGTGGGCTTCGAGCTTGGCGAAAGCACTGGAAACCAGTTCGAACTTGAAGAGGACGTTTTTGTCACCGTAAACGATCTGCTCGGAAATTCTGCGACGTTTGATTTTGATACAGGTGGCACTGAAGGTTTCCTGGCGCTGGTTGGTTTCGAAGATCTTGATGGCATCGAGAGCATCATCATCACGAGCCCCAATGTGTTTTCATTCAGGCAGTTCACTATCGACGATGTAATTACGTCAACGGGGTCGAGCGCGACGCCTATTCCATTGCCTGCGGGCCTGCCGCTGCTTTTGAGCGCGTTGGGGTTCTTGGGGATCATGCGCCGTGCGCGCGTCGCTTGATATCGAATGGCATGATCTGAAGGAAGCGGAGCGCCATGTGTGACGTCTTGTGCGGCGTCATTGCCCAATCAAGTCCGGCGGGAGCGCCTTCGAGCGCTCCCGCTGCGTGATGACCGATAGTCTGGTCTATTCATTAAAGCAGGCAGGTCTGCAACGCTCGCTGGCGAAACGCAGAAGACAAATTCACAACACATACCGCGACAAATCCGCGGACCTCATCAGCTCGCCGAGGTTCTCTTCGACAAAGGCCGCGTCGACCACAACGCGCTCGCCCGCGCGGTCGGGGGCGGTGAAGGACAGCTCCTCGAACACCCGTTCCATCACCGTGTAGAGCCGCCGCGCGCCGATGTTCTCGACCGACTGGTTGACCTCCGCCGCGATGCGGGCGAGCGCGGCGATGCCGTCTTGGGTGAAGTCGACCGTCACCTCCTCGGTGCCCATGAGGGCGGTGTATTGGCGGGTGAGGGCGTTGTCGGTCTCGGTCAGGATGCGGACGAAATCGGCCTCGGTCAGGGCGCGCAGTTCGACCCGGATGGGCAGGCGGCCTTGCAGTTCGGGCAGCAGATCCGAGGGTTTGGCGATGTGGAAGGCACCCGAGGCGATGAAGAGGATATGGTCGGTCTTGACCGCGCCGTGCTTGGTCGAGACGGTGGTGCCCTCGATCAGCGGCAGCAGGTCGCGCTGCACCCCCTCGCGGGAGACATCGCCGCCGCGCGCGTCGGATTTGGCGCAGACCTTGTCGATCTCGTCGAGAAAGACGATGCCGTTCTGTTCGACCGACTCAAGCGCGGCGCGGGTCACGGCCTCATCATCGAGAAGCTTGTCGGCCTCTTCGCTGACCAGGATATCGTGGCTGTCGGCGACGGTGATGCGCTTGGTGGTGGTGCGGTTGCCGAACGCCTTGCCGAAGATATCGCCGAGATTCATCATCCCCATCTGGCTGCCGGGCTGGCCGGGAATGTCCATCATGCCCAGGGGGTTGGAGGTGTCGGCGATCTCGATCTCGATCTCGGTGTCGTCAAGGAGGCCATCGCGGAGTTTCTTGCGGAACATCTCGCGCGTGCCCTCGCGGGCGTCTTCGCCGGCGATGGCGGTGATGACGCGCTCCTCGGCGGCGGCCTTGGCGCGGGTGCGCACGTCTTCGCGCATGTAGTCGCGGGTCTGGACGATGGCGCTGTCGACGAGATCGCGGATGATCTGCTCGACGTCGCGGCCGACATAGCCGACCTCGGTGAACTTGGTGGCCTCGACCTTGATGAAGGGGGCGCGGGCGAGTTTGGCGAGGCGGCGGGAGATCTCGGTCTTGCCGACGCCGGTGGGGCCGATCATCAGGATGTTCTTGGGATAGACCTC
>MDTG01053237.1_pt1 | contig 25200 bp, 29 predicted proteins | sample 811421 | NCBI WGS metagenome assembly MDTG01 (sample SAMN05326645, study PRJNA326480) | marine metagenome | isolation source: seawater | place: Pacific Ocean: South East | collected 2011 | reverse complement strand
GTTGATAGGCTGGGTGTGGAAGTGCGGTAACGCATGTAGCTGACCAGTACTAATAGCTCAATTGGCTTGATTTATGCACTGAAAAAAATTTTATATATTCGATGATATTGAAAATTCAATGTTAACAATTAAACAATTTCTCAAAAAATAATTTGTTTTTTTTTGCAGTTTCAAGTGGGTTCTCTTCTCTAGGAGTTTCAAAAGTAAAGTCCTTTTTATAATTTATTTTTTTAAGAGCATTAAATACTCTTTGAAAATTCACAAGTCCTTTCCCAATTGGAACATTAATATTTTTATTATTTTTGTCTTTTAAATGAACGTGTCCAATATGCTTGTTTAAAATAATTAAATCTTTATAAATATTTCTGTTAAGATTAACCCTATTTCCGGTATCAAATAAAAACTTCAATTTTTTTGTTTTAAGTTTTCTTTTTATATTTATAAAAACTTCAGGGGAAATATCACTTTCAATTAGAATATTTAAATTAGATTTATTATCTTTAATTAAATATTCCAGGTTTTTTAAAAATAAAATATAATTTTTATCGTTCATATAGCTTTTACCATAAAATGGTAAGGTAAGGTTTTTAACGCCAAGAATACTTAATTTTTTTAATAATTTGCTCAAATATTTAATTGTTTTTTTTTCGTTAAAAAAATTAGCTATAATAAAATTATCACAGTGGCAGATTATTTTTAAATTATTTTCCTTACATTTATTCTTATATTTTAAAATTCCTAGCTTGCTCCAAATAGGATTGTTTTTATTTATTTTTTCTTCAGTAAAAAACTCGATAAAATTATATTTTAATTTTTTAGCGAGAATAAATTCCTTTTCCCAATTTTTAGGAAAATACTGCAACTTTTTTCTAGGTGCCCTACTTAGTCTGCCTTGAAATATTCCTATCATATTACATTATTCACAATATGTTTTATTTGGTTTAAAAATTTTTTTTTTGGATATTCAAAGTAAATATTGCTTTTTTTGAATGCTTTTTGATCTGATATTTTATCTCCTATAGCAAAACTTTTATTTTTATTTATATAAAAATCTTTTAAAATATTTTTAATCATACCATTGCCAGGTTTTCTTAGGTTGGTTTTTTTTTTATATTTAATATCAGTTGCATTTTCGTGATATGGGCAAAATTCAATACGATCAAAATAAATTTTTTTACCTGCAAAATATTTTTTTAATTTCTGATTAAGTTCAATAAATTCATTTAAAGTAAAAATTTTTTTTGCTATTCCAGCTTGATTGGTAACTATAAATATATAAAAATTTTTCTTCATTAAGTATTTCAATGTATTTAGAACATTTGGTTTAAGCTTAAAGTCTTTAAATTTGTGAACATAGCCCAAATCATAGTTGATGACCCCATCTCTATCAAAAAAAGCTGATTTTTTTTTAAAATTTTGGGAAGTTTCTTTTTTGCTATTTTAAGATATCCAGGGGTACCTATGTCAATAAAAAAACTTTTTGATCTCAATCCACTGATTTTACATTTGTCAATTTCTTTTTCAAGAATCTCGTTTTCGAAAGAGAATGTTTTTTTTTTGATTTTAAGTAAAATTTTTTTTTGTAAGTGGTAAATACCAGCGTTCATTAAATTTCCTTGTTTAGAAAAAAATATTTTACCTTTACTATTTATTTTTAAATTTGAGAGTTTTTTACTTTTTTGTTTTTTTTTACTAGTTAATAAGATTAAGTTCTTATTGCGAATATATCTGTTATTAAAAATAAAATTTAGATCCTGAAGCAAAATAGAGTCTCCATTCACTAATAAAAATCTCTTTGAAATTGTTTTTCTTATTTTTCTTAATGCACCACCTGTACCTAATTGTTTATTTTCAACTATGCATTTGATTTTTGTAAAATTTATAATTTTATTATTAAATTTATTAAAAATAGATTTACCTTTATACCCCGCTAATAAATAGACCCTATTAAAAGGATATTTTAAATAATGATTTAAAAGCAATGTTAAAAAACTTACTCCATTGAAATTAAATAAAGGTTTAGGGATATTTTTTAGATATTTTGCTATTCTACTTCCCTTACCACCTACCAGAATAACTAGATCAACTTTATTTTCTTTCATAATATTGTCAAATTTATATATTAGATTCTTCTTAAAATAAATTTTTTTGATTAGAATACATCTATGGATACTAAACATAAGTTAGCAAAAGTAATACTTAGCTCATCAAAATCTAAAAGAAGTCTAATTCCTCAGAGTAATCAAATTAAAAATGCAATAGAAGTCATAACTGAATCATTAAGGAAAAATAAAAAAATTATGATTTGTGGGAATGGTGGCTCAGCAGCAGATGCACAACATTTAACTGCAGAATTTTTAGTAAGGTTGAGACCAAATGTAAATAGACGTCCTTTACCAATAATGTCTTTAGCAATGGACACATCAACAATAACGGCTTGTGCCAACGACTATGATTTTAAATATCTTTTTTCAAGAAATTTTGAGGCATTCGGGAATAAAGGTGACGTGTTGATAGTAATTTCTACTTCTGGAGACTCTAAAAATATAATCGAAGTTACCAAATTATCAAAAAAAAAAAAAATTACCGTAATTGGTTTCTTAGGAAAAAATGGGGGAAAAGTCAAAAAATCTATCGATATTCCTATAATTGTTAAATCTAATAATACAGCCAGAATTCAAGAGGCACATATAATGTTAGGCCATTTTATTTTTGAGCAGGTTGAAAATAGATTAATCAATAAACTTAATAAATGAAAATATTAATCACTGGTGGAGCAGGGTATATTGGAAGTTATATGACTAAAAAATTTTCTGATATGCCAGAGGTAAAATCTATAACTTGCCTTGATAATCTTTTTTTTAATCAAAATTTTCAAATTTCTTCTTCAAAAATAAAAAGTATAAAAATTGATGTTAGGGACCAAAATAAGATGAAAAATTATTACAAATCCCACGATATAATTATACCTTTGGCAGCATTAGTGGGAGCGCCAATTTGCAAAAAATATCCAAAAGAAACAAAAGAGATAAATTTTGAAGTAGTGGAAAATATGTGCAAAAGCTTATCAAATTCTCAAATAGTGATTATGCCTGTAAGTAATAGCGGATATGGCATAGGGTCAAAGGATAAATTTTGCGATGAAAACTCTCCGTTAAAACCAATTAGTCTTTACGGTAGAACAAAAGTTATGGCTGAAGACGCAATTATGCAAAGGCAGAACAGCGTGAGCTTTAGACTTGCAACTGTATTTGGTGTATCTGATCGTATGCGGATTGATTTGTTGGTGAATAATTTTACTTATATTGCCCACTTTGAAAAGATTCTAAAAATTTTTGAGCCTCATTTTAGGAGAAACTATATCCACATAAGTGATATATTTAAGGCTTTTGATTTTACTATAAAAAATTTCAATCAATTAAAAGGAGAGATTTTTAATTTAGGACTAAGTGATGCAAATCTCACAAAAGAGCAATTGTGTAAGGAAATTCAAAAAATAATACCTGATTTTAAATATATAATATCAAAAGATGGAACCGATGAAGATAAAAGAGATTACTTTGTCTCAAATAAAAAAATTGAAGATAAGGGATTTAAAGCAACTTTTAAATTAAAAGAGGGTATACAAGAGCTCGTCAATTTATATTCAAGGTCTGATTTTATTGCATCAAAAAATTGTTAAAAATTATTCAACAAATAAATTAATTTATTTAATTTTTTAAATTTAAATTGTGGATAATTTCCAATATAATAACCAAAATGATGAATATATTCAGTGTTTGTGAAGTTTTTTTTTTAAAAGAAATTAAATTTTTTAGATAAGGTTGTCTCATTTGATTTCCACCGCCAGCATTTCCTCTTCGAAATTCAATAGAATTTTTCCTTAAATATCTTTCAAACTGATCTCTCACCATAATTGATTTTTCTTTTAATATTATTGGAAAAGCATAATTAGACATTCCCGAAGTATCAAAATCAGTGAAATATTTTGTCTTATCAATATTTTTAAGGAAAAAATTCATGTTAAAATTTCTTTGCTTAATATTTTTATTTAATCTTTTTAATTGGTTTATTCCCAAGACCGCACCAATTTCGTTATTTCTAAAGTTGAATCCTTCATTTGCGAAAATAAAATCTTGATTCAAATCTTTAAATTTTTTTAAATAATAATTTTTTGTTTCTTGAAATTTACTTTCGCGTACAAGACCATGACCTTTCATAATATAACATAAATCATAAAATTTTTTATTATTAGTGCATATCATCCCCCCTTCAATTGTTGTTAAATGGTGTGCATAATAAAAAGAAAAATTACTAGCTAAGCCAAAGTTTCCACATTTAATTTTATTATTTTTAGCACCATGTGACTCGCATACATCCTCAATAAGATAAATTTTTTTCATTTTAAGTATTTTAATTAATTCAGAGTTGATTGCATTAAAACCTTGTATATGACTTAAAAAAACAGCAAGTGTATTTTTATTGATCTTTTTTTTTATTTCATTTGTACTCATAGAAAGATTGAATAAATTAATATCTACAAACACCGGTTTAAAATTATTTTTTAAAACTGCAACTATATCTGAATTCCAACAAATGGTAGGAACAATAACTTCCTTTCGCTTGTCATTTTTATTTATAAAATATTTTAATGCAGCTAGTGTTAAAAAATTTGCACTTGAACCAGAGTTTAAAAAAACGCTGTATTTGCATCCTAGCCATTTTGACCAATTTTTTTCGAATAGACCAACAAATTTTGATGCTGTGAGTTTAGGTTTTTTCTTTAAAAAGTTAATTAATACTTTGATATCCTCAGCATCTATATTGTCATGCATAAGGGGGAATTCAAAAAATTTATTTTTCATTATATAAAGATTTATATTAAAATATTTTATTTTTAAAGTTGATATTTATATTAGATTTAAGACCTAAATTTTTATTTATAAACTTTTGATTAAGATTTTTAAAAATTTTGTCTGAACTTTTTCCAAAAATTAAATTCTCAAATTTCGTATTTTTGTATATTTTTTTTATAAATTCGTATCTAGAATATCTTTTATTATAGGATAGGTGAATAATTCTCTTTTTTATTATTTTTTTTAAATATGTTTCGCTTTTGATCAATCTATCCAGAAAATAAGATACATCCTTTACGTTAATTGGGCTAAAAAAAATATCATTTGCTAAATAAATTTTTTTTCTGTTTTTTAAACTTTTTCTGATATTAAAAAAAAGACCTTTTTTTGCATATTTTGAGAATAAATGAGGCAATCTAATTATTAAACTTTTTGAGTTTTTTAATAAAATTTTTTCCGACATAAGTTTTGTTTTTCCGTAAAGATTTTTTGGATTAGGTTTATCAAAAATAGTATTTAATTTTTTTCTAAAATTAAAGAAAATTCTATCTGTTGAAAAAAATATAAAATAGCAATTATTTTTAGTAGAGTATCTGCTTAGTTTTTTTGTTAATTGGTAGTTTGTTTTAATACATAAATTTTTATTTAATTCACATTTTATTTGATCACTTACTGCCGCAAAGTTTATAATTATATATGGATTTATTTCCTCTAATTTTTTTTTAAGTAATTTTGTATTTTCTACGTAGTTGAATTTTTTTCGTGTAAATATAAAAATTTTTTTTCCTCTATTTTTTTTTTGAACTTTAATAAATTCTTTAGCAAGATCATTATTTTGACCGACAATCAATATTTTATTATTATTTAACATTAGTATTCCAATTTATATTTACATTAGTTTATTTACAAAATATATATATTATAAATATTTAATTATTATTTTGTGAAAATATCAGTTCTGCTTCCAACTTTAAATAATACAAAGGGTTTAAGTAAATCAATTAATTCTTTATTAAAAAATTCAAAAAATAAAAGTAAAATTGAAATTTTACTAGCAATTAATAAAAATGATTTTAAGACTAAAAAATTTATTCAAAGCGTAAATTTCAAATATAAACCAAAAATTTTATTTGTTGACAAGGGCGAAGGTTACTTTGATGCAGCTGAAAGACTTAATAAGTTGTTTAAAGCTTCATCCGGTGATTACCTTTTTTGTTTTAATGATGATATGATAATAACTACGAAAAATTGGGACTTGAAGTTAATAAAATATATTCAGAAATTACCGAAAGACCAGTTGATCGCAATGTTTCCATCGCATAACCAAAGAAATCAACACTGGCCAATATCACCTATAATTTCCAGAAAATGGTGTAAACTTATTGGAAAGTTTGCAAACGTATTCGAGGCTGATACAGAAATTTATATTTTGGGAAAACTATTAGGCCGAATCTATAAGTTAGATAATATAAGAATTCATCATAAAGGAGGGTATAAGAATAAAATAAAACAAAAGGCATGGAGAGAAACAAGATGGCGACTCATTTCAAAAAATTTTAAGCACAGAAAAAGTATTAACTCTTATAAAATATTTTTTGTATTAAAAGATTATTTAATTTTAAAAACTAAAATTAAAAATAAAATTTATTTTTTGGAATATCTTAAACTCATTATATTCTTTCCTTTTTATTTAATTAATATATATAAATTAACTAATATCAATTATTTCAAAATTTTTTGGAACAACTTATCAAAAAAAAATTTTGAAACAAAAAGCTATAAATGAAAAAAATTTTAGTTTGTGGTGCAACAGGTTTTATTGGATCAAATTTAATAAGGAAAATAAATAAACCTTATAAAATTATTGCAGTATATAATAAAAAAAAGCCAACCTATTTTAAAAATATAAAGTGGATAAAGTGTGACTTGAGAAATTATAAACAGTGTTTAAAAATAACAAAGGGTATTGATATTATAATCCAAGCAGCTGCAACCACTTCAGGTTCAAAAGATATAATAAACTCACCGTACTTACATGTGACTGATAATGCAGTTATGAATTCTTATTTACTTAAAGCGGTTTTAAAAAATAAAGTTAAACAATTTATATTCACCAGTTGTACTGTTATGTACAGACATTCAAAAAAGCCTTTGAAAGAGCATCAGGTTGATGAAAGTAAGATTTATCAGGGATATTTTGGAGTTGCAAATACCAAATTATATATAGAAAAGATGTGTGAATTTTATTCTAAAATTACAAAAACAAAGTTTGCAATTATAAGACACTCAAATATTTATGGCCCTTTTGATAAATTTGACACTAATAAAGGTCATTTTATTGGTTCGACAATATCAAAAATTTTTAATGAAAAGATACTTTCAATGTTTGGTAAGGGAAAAGAGAAGAGAGATTACTTGTATGTAGATGATTTAATACAACTAATAAAACTAGTAATTACTAAGCAAAAAAAAAAAATATGAAATTTTCAATTGTTCATATGGAAAATCTTTTAGAATTATAGATGTAATGAAAAAAATTAATTTAATTACAAAAAAAAAAAGAAAAATTTTACATAAAAAAGGAAAAAATCTTAATGTTGATATACTTATACACAGCGGAAAAGCAAAAAAAATACTGGGCTGGTATCCCAAAACAAGTTTGGAGAGTGGCTTAAATAAAACTATCTTATGGTTTAGAAAAAATGAAAAACTTTTATAAAAATAAAAGAATATTGATTACTGGAGGTACCGGCATGATAGGCTTCCAATTAGTAAAACTCTTAAGCCAATTTAACACAAAACTATCGGTTGCTTCTCTAGAGAAAAATCCGCATATGCCAAAGAATACTAAATTTTTTAGAGTAGATTTAAGAGATTATTCAAATTGTTTAAAGATAACAAAAAAAATTGACTTGGTATTTCACTTGGCAGGTATTAAAGGTTCCCCAAAACTCACTAAAAAAAAACCATATAGTTTTATGACTCCAATGCTTCAATTTAACACAAATATGTTAGAGGCTGCAAAAAAAAATAAAATAAAAAGATTTATGTATACAAGTTCTATTGGCGTTTATCATCCAAATAAAATAATGAAAGAAGAAGACGTTTGGAAAACTTTTCCATCTTATAATGATTGGTATTCGGGATGGACAAAAAGAATTGGAGAATTACAATTGGATGCTCTAAGCAAGGAATATCCGAGTAAAATGAAAACTGTTGTAGTAAGGCCTGCAAATGTTTATGGACCTTATGATAATTTTGACCCTGAAACGTCAATGGTAATTCCATCATTAATTTCAAAATTTTTTAAGTCAAAAAATAATAAAGTAGATGTTTGGGGAGATGGAAGTCCAGTTCGAGATTTTATTTATTCTGAGGACGTTGCAAATGCTATGATAGCTTTAATGTATTCAGCTCCTCAATACCCCGTAAATATTGGTAGTGGCACAGGAGTGAAAATAAAAAAAGTAGTAGAAATTATAAATAATTATTTCAATAATTCTTTTAAAATAGTTTGGGATACTAGTAAACCAAGTGGAGATAAAAAAAGATTGTTAGAAATAAAAAAATTAAATAAATTTAAAAAATTTAAAAGCACTGATTTGAAGAAAGGTATATTTAAAACTATAGAATGGTATAAAAATAATAAAAAAACAAAATTTAATAGATATAATGCTTTCAAATAAAATAATTAAAAAACTTATAAGTTTTGAGGATGAAATTGTAAAACTGTACGAAAAAAAAAAAGTCAAAGGACCCATTCATCTCTCGGGAAATAATGAAAAAGAGTTATTAAATATTTTTAAAAAAATTAAAAAAAAAGATTGGGTTTTTTCAGGCTGGCGAAATCATTACCATGCTTTATTAAAGGGTTGTAATCCAAATAAAGTTAAAAATAAAATAATAGCAGGCCAGAGCATGACTTTAAATTTCCTGGAAAATAATTTTTTTACATCCTCAATAGTAGGAGGAATTATTCCAATTGCTTTAGGCACCGCTCTATCAATAAAATTAAAAAAACAAAGAAATAAGGTATGGGTTTTTATTGGGGATATGACATATGAAACAGGTGTTTTCTATGAATGTTATAAATATGCGAGAAATTTTAATTTGCCAATAAAGTTCATTGTTGAAGACAATGGCTTTAGTACAAATACCCCTACAGACAAAGCTTGGGGAAAAAAACAGAAAAAGCTGCCTGGTGTTATTTACTTTAGATATAAAAGGAAATATCCGCATCACGGCATCGGAAAATGGATACTTTTTTAAAAATTTATGAACTATTTAGAGGAAGTACAAAAAAGCATGAATTATCTTTCAAAAAACAAAAAAGTCATTTTCATTGGTCAATCAGTAGAATTTCCTGGTAGTTCCATTTATGTAAGCTTAAAAAAAGTTCCAATGCATAAGAGATTAGAATTGCCAGTTTTTGAGGAAACTCAAATGGGACTAAGTCTTGGTTTGGCTCTCAACGGCTTTATACCAATATCATGTTTTCCAAGATTTGATTTTTTAATTCTTGCCATGAATCAATTGGTCAATCATTTAGATAAGATAGATTATCTGACAAATAATAAATTTAAATCAAAAATAATAGTTAGAACATTAATCGGCTCGACAAAACCTCTTAACGCTGGCCCACAGCATACCCAAGACCATACCATTGGAATAAAAAAAATGCTTAAATTTTCAAAAGTAATTAATCTTAAAAATAAAAAAAATATATTTAAAACTTATAAAAAAATAATTTCTTCTAAAAGCAAAGAAAAAATATTTGTTATTATTGAAGATGGTAATGAATATAATAAATGAATAGAAAAATAAAAAAGGTTTTAATTACTGGAATTTCAGGAAGTGGTGGAAGCTATTTAGCTGAATATATAATTAAAATAAACCCTGCTATTAAAATTTTTGGAACATATCGAAAATTTAATTCTGTCAATCTAAAAAATATAAAAACAAAAATCAAAATATTTAAATCAAACCTATCTTCTATTAAAATTGTCTCAAAGATATTAAAAAAAGCTAAACCGGATGTTATCTTTCATTTAGCATCAGATGCAGATGTAAAAAAGTCATTTTTAAAACCATATAAATTGGTTATGGAAAATAACTCGATTACCCTAAATTTATTAGAATCAGTAAGAAAATATAAAGGAAATCCACTTATAATAATGTGTAGTACATCTGAAGTATATGGCGATGTTCCAAAAAAAAATATGCCAATTAGTGAGAAAAATAAAATTAACCCAAATAATCCATATGCTGTTTCAAAAGTTTTTCAAGATGTTTTGTGTCAAACATATCACAAAAATTTTGATATGAAGATTATTATAACAAGAATGTTTACTTATCTCAATCCAAGGCGAAAAAACCTATTTGCATCACACTGGGCTTACCAAATAAATAAAATTAAATTAAAAAAACAAAAATATCTGTTTCACGGAAACCTAAATTCTACAAGAACAATTATGGATGTTAGGGATGCCGTAAGAGCTTATTGGTTAGCTGCAAAAAAATGTAAGGTTGGTGAAATATACAATATAGGCAGTAATAGAATTATTAAGTTGAAAAGTTTTATGAAAATTTTATTAGTTAACGCTAAATTAAAAGTAATTTGTAAAAAAGATAAAAAATTGTTTAGAAAAACAGACATATCATTCCAAATACCAGATAGTAGAAAGTTTAAAAGAGAAACAAAATGGAGGCCCGAAATTGGTTTAAAAGATAGTATAAATTTTTTAATAGAAGAGACAAAAAAGTTAAAGTAAATTAGACTTTATATATATTACTTCCATTATTTTCTATATCAACATTTATAAACTTTAAATTTTTATATTTTTTAAACAATTTTTTTTTTGTTGAATTACTAGCCATTATAGAGATAAAACCATTAGACCCGGCACCCAAAAGTTTAGCGCTGTAAGCACCATCATCTATAAATGATTTACATAAATGGTTGACAGTTTGATTTGAAACTTTTTTATTTAATTTTTTTTTTAATTTCCAGTATTCATTAATATAGAAATTAAAATTGTCAAACCAACTCGTTTTATTTGATTTAAGCTCATTAAGTGCCTCACCGGTTATTTGAAAAATTTCATCGTAAATATTTTTATTTTTAAATATATTTTTTTTCTTTTTTTCTTCAATTTCTGATGAATTTCTAGAGCCAGGTACAAAACATAGATACAAAGAGTTACTCAAAGTCTTAATTTTATTTTCACTAATTTTTAATTTTCTTACATTAAAACTATTAGGCTTAAATTTTATATAATTTAGTCCCCCACATGATACTGCTATTTGATCCTGCAAACCCGAATGTTCTTTTAAAATATTATGTTCAAAATAAATAGCTTCTTTTGCTAAATTTAACTTATTTATTTTTTTATTTTTAAATGAATAAATAGAATTTATAAAACCTACTGTAAAGCTTGAACTTGTACCCAATCCAGATCTAGATGGCAATTCGCCATCATAAGTAATATGTAATTTTTTGTTTTTTATATTATAAAATTTAAGACCGTGTTTTATTACAGGGTGTTTAATGTTGTTAATATTATTTGATGTTTCATTTAAATAATACCTAATTTTATAATTATAATTATATAAGTTATCTATTTCTCTAAAAAAAATATATCCGTATTTGTTTATGGTTGTACTAATTACGTGTCCTTTTCCGTAATAATTTATCCAAGGTGGTAAATCTGTTCCACCCCCTAAAAATGAGACTCTAAAAGGAGTTTTGCATATTATCATCATGTTTAATATTTTACTATTTATACGAATTTAGGAAAGATAAATATATAAATACTATTTAAAAAGTAAAAATTTTAAATCCTTTTTAATTGGTTAAATTTACTTAATACTTTTATATTTGAGTTGTTGATTAGAGTTTTTTTAAATCTTAAACTTTCTCCAAGGTTGAGTAGATTCTTTACTGAATAAGTCTTTATACCGTAAAGATCTGAAATTTTTATTCCTGTAGTAGTTATACCTATTATACAATGAATACAATTTTTATTTTTTTCTAAAACTTGCTCGAGATAATTGTTTGTATAACGTATTTTAAATTTGTGAAGTTTATAATTTATTTTTTTTTGCCTTGGATGAGGCTTGAATATTAAGTTATACTTTTTCCAATTTCTTTTTGATATTTCCTCTAGAATTTTATTGATATTATTTATATATTTTTCTTTATTTTGATTATTGTAAAATGTTAAGAATTCTATACCTCTATCTATAAATATTATTTGTTTTTTTTTACTTTTCTTTTTATTATTTATTTTAATATCTAACTTAACAAAGTTTTTTGTTTTAAAAATTTTGTTTTTGTTCGAAAAAATATAATTTTTTTTAAAATAATTTTTGATATATATTTTCTGCATAATCGTGTTTCGTTTGTTCACAAAAACATTTACAGTGGGAATTTTGATTAAAAATAATAAATTATTAATTATAGTAGATCTAATTGAAATTCTTTGATCTCTATCACGATAATTGTTTTTAATCCCGAAACAGTATAAATTTTCAATATTTTTAGATTTTAAATTAGCAATAATTGCTTTTGAGGAAAATGCTGATATTGTTTCACCTCCGAAATAAAAATTGTCATCATTTGAAAACTTAAATTTCTTTACTTTAGTCAGAAGTAAAATAAATCTTATTATTTTATTAATGTAATTATTTTTAAGTTCATAAATAATCGAATTTTTCCATCCTAAATCAATAAAATCGATTTCTTGAGTTTTATTATAACAATCATTTATTTTTTTTATCTCCTTTATCTTGAGATTAAAATTTTCTTCTAATAATTTACTGTTAAAAATTAATATATTTTTTTTTTTAGGAAGTTTTTTTTTTAATATAAAATAACGTGAAAAAAAAATATCGGTTGGGTGAAAACATATAAAATAATTTTTCTTTACCAAGTAGTTCTGCCCCCATCAATTGAGATAACCGATCCAGTCATATATTTTGAAAAATCAGAACAAAGATATAAAATTATTCCATCGTAATCATCTATATTTGCCATTCTACCCATAGGTATTAATTTTTTAATTTTGTTTCTAAAGTTTTTATTTTGATTTGTCAGTATACCACCTGGACATATTACATTTGACCTGATTTTATTTTTTGCAAAGTAGGTAGCGAGATATTTGCTAAAACCTATTATACCATGTTTGATTACTGTGTAAGATACTGGTTTTTTAAATTTTCCATAAATCGTTTGATTTGGAGCAATTAAACCAAGATCAGATGAAATATTAATTATATTACCATATTTTTGTATAATCATTTTTTTGACAACCTCTTGAGTAGTTATTAAAGATCCAGTAAGGCCAATTTTAATTTCTTCATTCCATTGTTTTAAAGAAATATTTTCAAAATTATTAATTTTAGACTCTAATTTAGGGTTAAATCCAGCATTATTTATTAAACAATCTATTTTTCCAAATTTATAATAAACTTTATTCACTGTGCTTTTTATTTGTTTATGTTTTGTAATATCAACTCTATAATAATGAACTGAACTGTTTTTGTTACCAAAAGCTTTTTTCAATTTATTTATTTTTGCTTGATCATTATCAAAAACAATGGGGATACCCCCATTTTTTTGTATTATTTTAACCATTCTTGATCCTAATAATCCAGCACCCCCAGTAATAATCACTATTTTTTCTTTTAGATTAAAATTCATTCTTTTTGACTCGTTGCAACTGCTTGAAAATCAGCAACCCTCGTAAAAACTGTTTCGCAAGGTTTTCCAAGTAGATTATTTTCAATTTTCTTATTGTTTTTTATTATTTTACTTAGTTTTTTAAACGCATATTCGAAAGCATTCAATGAATTATCGATATGTTTTACCTCATGAGAATAGCAAATAGAGTGATATTGGGACCACAAAACACCTCTTGCCATCAATTCTTGTTGAATAAAACTTTTTGTTATCAAAGGTTTTTTATATTTTTTTAACTTTTTAATTGTCATAACAGATCGACAAGGATAACCAGCGCAAGCTATTAAATCTTCCAGATTATAAATTTTGGCTAGCTCATTCATCCCTTTTTTTAAACGAGCTCCAACCTTATACAAATGATCTATGACATTTTTCTTTTCCATTTTTTTAATGGTGGCTTTTGCTGCAGCTAATCCAATACAATCTCCTCCGTAAGTAAAAGAAAAAAAAGTTTTTTCTAAATGTTTTATATACTCCCATTTACCTGTAATTGCAGAAACCGGTATACCATTGGACATAGCTTTGGCCCAACATGATAAATCAGGGATAACATCAAACATTTTTTGAGCGCCTCCCATGTCGTATCTAAATCCGGTTACCACTTCATCAAAAACTAAAAGTGTTCCATTCTTCCTACAAAGCTTTTTTACATCAGTTAAAAAATTATCTTTTTTGTTATAATCCATCCATTTCGTAGATCCTGTCGGTTTAGAAACAGGGCCGTTAACTGTTATTGGTTCCATAATTACACATGCAATTTTATTTTTATATTTTGAAAATATTTTTTCCAAACTTGATATATTGTTGTATGCAAATGAGTGTGCTAGTTGGTTGTTAAACTTTGGTATACCGGAATTTAAATCAGTTGTACCTATAAACCAATCATGCCATCCATGATATCCGCAGAAAGCAATATGATCTCTTTTTGTAATTGATCTTGACAATCTGACTGCGATAGAGGTTGCATCAGCTCCATTTTTGCCGAACCTCGCACCTTCTGCATCAGGTATATGTTTGACTAACAACTCTGCAACATCAATCTCTAATTTATTGCTCACACTAAAAGTTGAACCAAGATTTAATTGTTTTTTTATTGCTTCATTAACATCCTTGTCTGCATATCCTAAAATAAGTGGTTGATTTGCCATAACATAATCAATAAATTTATTTCCATCAACATCCCACACTTCACAGCCTTTTCCTCGAGACAAAAATTTAGGTGATACTCCATCACTGAAAGCTTTTACGCCCTTACTATAAGTTTGCGATCCATAAGGTATGATTTTTTTTGCTTTGTTATAAAGTTTATTTGAATTCTTTATATTAATAGTTTTTCGCATAATTGATATTTAAAATAATCTTATGGCTTATTTCCAGTTATAAATTTTAAAACCTTTTTATTTTTTAAATTTAAAAATAGTTGGTAATCGTGTTTATTATCAATTTCAATCATAGAATTTTTTTTTTTATCATCTATAAAAACAGGATAAGTATTTTCATTAATTAATTCTTCATTTAATTTTTTTAATTCTTTAATCTTAAAAACAGAAATATAGTGAAAATGTTCAAATAATTTTATTTTATCTTGGCGTCTAAAAACTTCGTTTTTAGTGAATTTTAATATTTTTTTCTTTTTTATTTTCCAAGTATCATCAGGATGAGTTAATGTACTTCTCAAACTAATCATACTATTTATATTTTTCATAGTAATTTTTTTCTTAGCAAATTGGAAATCTTTAACATTTCTTAAGGGTATCGTTAAATAAAACAGCCAAATAATATCATTTTTGTCAAAATTAAATTTTTTACAAACCTCAATCATAACTGATTTTATTGAAGCTACAGCCCTTGAGTTTTTTTTAGACCTTTTATGTATTATGTATCCTTTTTTTAGTGCTTTAACTTCCAAAAATTTATCATCTGTAGATATCAAAATATTTTCAAACCAATTAATCTTTTTAAGAAACTTAGCTGTAATATCAAATAAAAAACGATTTTTATTTTTTAAACCTATACTATTTTTTCTAGCAGGTATAATTGCAAAATGTTTCATTTATATTTTTTCTTCACTTTATAGAAATCTTTTTTTAACATTGAGAAAATATAAACATCTTTATACTTACCATCTTTAATAAAATGGTCTCTTAAAATCCCTTCAATTTTCATGCCAAAACTTTTATTACTATAGATTGACTCTTTATTATCTATAAAAACATAAGTAAAAACTTTATTTAACTTTATCTTTTCAAACGCCAGTTCACAGATCTTAAAAAGCATCAACTTTCCATAACCTTTATTTTTAAACTCTTTTTCACCAATCATTCTTCCATATGAACAAGTTTTATGTATTAAATCGATGTTATTCAGCTTTATATTTCCAAAGTACACTTTTTTATGTTTATCGTAGCAGGCAAACATTTTTGAATTATCTTTTTTTAAACTGTCAACATAGTCTGAGAGTTTTTTTTTATTAAAACCTTTAGTATTAGAATTTAATTTTTTATTAATACTTTTATTTTTTATCCATTTAAGCCATCCTTTATCTATATGCTTTTTGTTTATCGGTTCTAAAAAAATTGAATGACTAATTTGATTTTTACTCATTTTTTAATAAAGGCTGTTGGGCTATGAGTATAAGGAATTGTTTCAATTTTAAGTTTTTTATTTTTGAAAAATTTATCTACAGCATTTGTCTCACCCCATCCTCTTGATCCATACTCATCAAGAACTATTATTCCTCCTTTGCTGACAAAAGGAAAAAAATTTTCTAAAGCGGATTTTGTACCGACATAGGTATCCAAATCTAAATGTAAAAGAGATATTTTAAATCCATAATTCTTTTTTACATATTTTCTTGCTGTTTTTGTAATATCACCTTTAATTAATTCAAATTTATTTTCTTTTACAATTTTTTTAGATAAATAATTTAAATTATTAACATTTAAACCTTTAAAATTTGATGATTTAACATAATTGGAAGCATTTATTTTTTCAAACTTGTTTAAACTTGTTTTAGGAAATTTTGAAAACATATCAAAACCTATTACTTTTTTTGAAGAATTTGGTGCAAAAATTTTTAAACACTTAAGCCAAAAAACAAAACTCACACCTTTAAATACACCACATTCGACTATATCGCCAGGAACTTTAATTGTACTTTTGAATAAATCGTATCTAGAAAATATCTTGGTTAATCTAGAAATATCTTCAGATAAAAAAAGTTCATTATAGTTTTTCCAAAGTTTTTTTTCATTCATACTATAAGATATGTGATCGTAATTTACTTGCTATTTTTTTTTCTTCTTTTAAAAATTTTTTTAGTCCATCACCCATGGCAATTTTTATTTTTTTAATTTGTTTTATCATTTCGGTAAGACCTTTTTCTTCAATTGATGCAGATTGATCTGATCCATACATTGTTCTATCAAGTGTAATATGTCTCTCTATAGATGTGGCTCCTAAAGTCGCGGCTGCAACAGATATAGCAATTCCATTTTCGTGTCCACTATAACCTACATTACATTTAAACTTATTTTTTAATTTATTTATCATTTTTAAATTGGCATCGTTGTCTCGCATTGGATAAGTAGACACACAATGCATTAATTCAAATTCGCATTTATTTGTTTTAAAAATTTTGACTGCATCAGAAATATTTTGCATGTATGACATACCTGTAGAAATAAAAGTATATTTTCTTTGTTTTGCAACTTCATATAAAAATTTCTTATCAACTAACATCGCAGACGCAATTTTATTATATTTTAAATTAAATTTTTTGAGAAATTTTACACTTTCTAAATCCCAAGCTGAAGCAAACCAATTTATATTGAGTTTTTTGCAATAATTATTTATTAAACGATAATCACTATAATTTAGCTCCAGTCCTTTTTTTTGATCTCTATTGGTTTTACCCCACGGACTTTCTCTTGGAGAGTCAAGCTGATCTTTTGAATATACGAGATCTATATTCCTTTTTTGGAATTTGACAGCATCACATCCAGATCTTTTAGCAATATCTATTAGTTTTTTACAAATTTTGATACTACCATTATGGTTAATACCAATTTCAGCAATTATAAAAGGGTTCTTTGCCATAATAAATACAAAATATTTTTATAGTTATAGTAAAAGTTTTACAAGCTTTTTATATAGAGATATTTAAAATTTGTCTCTATATGATATTGACTAAACTTAAAATATTAAATCTTATTAATTTATGGGTTTACTTTCATCGAAGAGATTAAAATTAATTAAAATTATTTTTATAAATTCTCTGACCATTTTTAATCAAATATGAAGATTATGAAATGAAAATCTATTTTGATCATCAGCTATTCAATCTACAAACATTTGGTGGGGGCTCAAATTATATAGTAAATCTTGTCGAAAATTTATCTTCTAATTTAAATCCATTGATCATTTCTCCTTTTTATAAAAACCATTATTTAAAAAAATGTACGAAAAGTCATAAATTTTTCCAATTCAATAAATTGGGGCATATTTCAAAATATTCTTCAAAGTTTAATCAATTTTATTTTGATTTTTTTTCAAAATTTAACAAACCTGATATTATTCACTATTCATATTTTAATGAAAGAATAATTTATAAAACTCAAGCTAAAACAGTTATTACAGAGTTTGATCTGATTAAAGAAAAATTTTATAACGAAGATTTTAAAGATCAGATTGAGTTTAAAAAAAATTTATTTAAAAAAATCGATAAAATCATTTGTATTTCCGAAAATACAAAAAAGGATCTTTTAAATATATATAATTTAGATAGTTCAAAAATTTCGGTTATTCATTTAGCTGTTAAAAAAGATAAAAACTATAGAGAAAAATTTTTAAAACTAAATCCATTTATTCTTTTTGTTGGCTCTCGTGCACGTTACAAAAATTTTAAAAATTTTTTAATTGCTTTTTCAACTTCGTCAATCTGTAAAAAAAATTTAGACATTGTTTGTTTTGGAGATAAAAAGTTTTCGAGAGAAGAAGAAGATCTTTTTAAAAAGCTATCTATATCCCGAAGTAAAATACATCATTTTATTGGGGATGAATTAGATTTAAACTTTTTTTATAAAGAAGCAAAAGTTTTTATATATCCATCTTTGTATGAGGGATTTGGAATTCCATTGTTAGAAGCCATGAATATGGATTGTCCTGTGGCTTGTAGTAATACAAGTTCTTTTCCTGAAATAGCAGGAAAAGCAGCAGAATATTTTAATCCAAACAATACAGAATCTATTAAATTATCTGTAGAAAAAATAATCAACAGTCAGGAAATTTCGGATAATCTCATTAAAGAGGGAAAAAATAATTTACAGAGATTCAGTTGGATTGAATGCGCTAAAAAAACTGAAAAATTATATTATAATTTAAAAAATGCTACCTAATTATCTAAAACCAAAAATAAGCATTAAATTAATTAGAATGGGTTCACTAACTGATGGTGGATATTTTGTACCGTTAAAGATTATAAAAAAAATAAAAAAAATTATATCTTGCGGACTCGGAATTGATTGGTCTTTTGAAGAAAATTTTAAAAATAAAAACAAGGGTGTTGAAATAACGTTTTATGATCATTCAATTAATACATTTTTCTGGTTTAAAAATTTTTTTTATTATCTTTATTTCTATTTAAGATACAGACAAAACTTCAAAGTTATTTTTGCATACTTTTATTACTATAAATTTTTTAGAAATAAAAAAATAAATCACAAAAAAATAAAAATATCAAAAAGTGATAATTTAAATCAGAATATTATATCCTTAAAAAACCTATTAAAATTAGAGAAAAATCACATTTTGCTTAAAGTAGATATTGAAGGAGATGAATATAAAGTCTTAGATCAAATAATTAAATATCAGCAAAAGTTAGATTGCATAATTATTGAATTTCATAAAATTAACAAGAATTTAAATAAAATTAAAAGCTTTATTAAAAAATTAAATAAAATGGAAATTTGTAATATTTGTCCAAATAATTCATCAGGACTTGATGAAAATAAAAATCCTAAAACAATAGAAGTTATATTCGTAAATAAAATTTTTTTAAGTAAAAGTGATTATAAAAAGAAAATTCAATTAAAATGTTTACCAAATAATCCTTATAAAAAAAATATACAAATAAAATTTCGAAATTAAAATGGATTTAGCACCGATAGCACTGTTTGTTTACAATAGACCTGAAATTCTCAAAAAGAGTATTAATTCTTTAAAAAAAAATAAACTAGTTGAGAAATCAATGATTTATATATTTTCAGATGGAGCAAAGAAAAATTCTAAAGATAAAATTCTTGTGAACAAGGTGAGAAAAATAGTTCGAAACACAAAAAATTTAAATATTAAAAAAGTAGTATTTCATAAGAGTAATATTGGTTTAAAAAAAAATATAATTAGTGGTATTAATTTTGTCTTAAAAAAAAATAAAAAAATAATTGTATTAGAGGATGATATTTACTTGAGCCCAAACTTTTTAAAATATATGAACAGATCATTAGAATTTACTAAAAGAAAAAAAAATATTTGGCATGTTAGTGCTTGGAATTACCCTATTAAGATTAAAAAAAAAAATTCGAACGATGTATTTTTATGGCAAAATATGAATTGCTGGGGTTGGGGAACACATAGAAAATACTGGAAAAAAATTAACTCAAATCCTAATTTTTTTATTAAAAATTTTTCTAAAAAAAATATAAACGATTTCAACTTAAATAATACTTTAAATAATTGGTCTCAATTACAAAGAAATTATAAAAAAAAAATAAACACATGGGCAATTTTTTGGAATGCAACTATATTTTGGAATAAAGCATTTTGTTTAAATCCAGCTAGAAGTTATACTGTAAATATTGGTTTTGAAAGTGATTCTACACACACAAAAAAAAAAATTTTTAATCAATCTAATATAAATAAATCCTCAAGAGTTGATTTTAATATAAATGAGAAAAAAAACGAATATTATGTTAAAAAAATAAAGTTACTTTTATATAAATCTAAAAGTATTAACACTTTAAAGTTTTTTTCAAAAAAAATTTTAAACTTTTTGGGGTAGTTTTGACTAGATTGTTAATTATAAATGACTAGATATCATTCAATTATTATTGGAGGGACAGGACAGGTAGGAATAGTACTAAAAAACCATTTAACTAAAAAAAAAAAGAAAGTTGTAATAACTTCAAGATTTTTAAAAAAAAAAATTAAAAAAAAATTATTTAAAATAGATCAGCTTAATATTTATAACAAAAAAAAAATTGAGATAATTTTGCGAAAATATAAACCAAGTTATGTATTTTATTTCGCTGGCCAAAGTTCACCAAAAATTTCTTTTAAAAGAAAAAAAGATACTATTAAAAGTAATTACTTAGGTTGTAAAAATGTTTTAGAAGTTATTTTTAAGGTAGATAAAAATATTTCTTTTTTTAATGCCGCCTCATCAGAAATGTATGGCCATCTTAGAGAAAAAATTAATGTTGATAGCCCTAAAAATCCAATAAATCCGTATGGTTTTGCTAAACTTAAATCATTCAATATTACAAAATCTTATAGAGAGAGGTATAAATTAAAAGCCTATAATGCTATTTTTTTCAACACAGAGTCTTACTTAAGAAAAAAAAGTTTTTTTATTCCAAAAGTATGTTTTGCGGCAATAAATGCATATAAAAAGGGCATCAAAACAAATTTTGGAAATATTAATATTTATCGAGAATGGAACTGGTGTGAAGATCAATGCGAGCTATTAACAAAATTTATGAAAAAAAAACCACAGGACTTTATTCTTTCAAACGGAAAATGCTTGTCAGCAAAAAAAATAATCCAATATGCATTTGAATACTTCAAATTAGATTATAAGAAATATATTTTGATTAATGAAAAATATTTTAGACCTTCTGAGGTTAAAATCAAAAAGTCCAATTATTTAATTTCACTCACTAGAAATAAAATTTCAAAAAAAAATTTTGTATATGGTAGAAAAATGATAAATAAATTAATAGAAAATTATTTAAAATGAACTATTTTAAAATTTATATTAAATAATAATTAAAATGATTAATCAGTTTTTTGGAATTTTAAAGGTTATAGGAAAAAAAAATACTTTCAAAAGTTTACAAATAATTTTAATTTTATTAACAATTGTAATATTAGAATTACTTAATTTTGGTTTAATTATACCAATATTAACTTTATTGTTTGACAGTAACAACGCAGAAAATTTAAAATTTTTTAATGATATAAATAATCTTGCTGGATTTGATGAAATAAATATTTTAACACTAGGACTAATTTTTTTATTTATTATTATTTTAAAAATATTATTTTTACTATATTTTGAGTATAAGTCTGAATTATATTCAAGGGAAATACTCATAGATATTTCTCTTAAAGCTTATTCATACTTTTTATTTTCACCTTGGCAAGAAGTTTCAAGTAAGGAGCATTCTTATATTTTAAGAAATATAATTTCTGATACCAAAGATTTTGTAACTCAAGGTGTAATAAAGTACATTCAAATAATTAAAAATACTTTAATTTTATTTTTTATTGTTGGATATCTTTTTTTTATAAATTTTAAAATAACATTAATAATATTATTATCCTTTTCGTTTTTAACATTATTTTTCTTGTTAGTTATTAAAAAAAAGTTATTAGATCTTTCAGAGGCTTCTGCTCAATTAAGTAAATTTAGATTAAAAAACATTTCTGAGAGTATAATTAGTTTGAGAGATATTAAATTAAGTGGAAATCCATACTATTTTTTAAAATTATTCAAGGAAAATGAAAAAAAAATTACTAGCGTAAGTATATCTAACACCATCCTGAGCAAGATTCCCAAATACCTTCTTGAAATATTTGTTGTAATTGCAATTTTGTTCACAATTTTCTATTTAGAAAGTAATAATTTTGATTTGATAAATTTAATACCAATTATAGGTCTCTATAGTTTTGCAATTTTAAGACTAATCCCAATTTTTGTTGCGTATAATCAAGACATTCAAGCAACTAGAGTTGTTAAATTTCAAATTGATGAAGTAATAAAAAATGCATCTAAGTTTTCAAAAATATTCTACAATAATCAAATTAGTATAAAAAATATAAAAACTAATGATTTAAGTTTGGATGAAGAAATATTCATTGAAATTAAAGATTTAGATTTTTCATATAATAATAATCAAATTTTTAAAAATTTAAATCTAATATTAAACAAAAACTCGACTATTTACCTAGGGGGTCAAAATGGCTCTGGTAAAAGTACATTCGTAGATCTTTTGTCTGGTATGCTTCTGCCAAATAAAGGCGATATATTTATAAATGGAAATAATTTATCAGACATAAAAAATATATGGCTTAAAAATTTAGGTTATGTGTCGCAAACAAATTTCTTAATTAATAGCACAATCAAGGACAATATTGTATTTGGAAGAGATAACATCAATAACAACAAATTAAATAAAGTAATAAAATTGGTTGGATTGGAAGATTTTTTAAGCAATTTTCCTAACGGTATTTTAACAAACGTCGGAAATTTAGGTGGAACTTTATCAGGAGGACAAAAACAAAAAATTGTTATTGCAAGAGCTCTTGTTAATGATCCAAAAATAATTATTCTCGACGAATCAACAAATGCCCTTGACATGGAAGGTCAAAGAAAATTTTTGGAAATAATAAATAAAATTAAAAAAAATAAATTAATAATTTTTATTGCTCACTCAAAAATAATCGAAAATTTTTGCGATATAAGATTTAAAATTGAAAATAAATTGATCAAATCTCTTAATGATAAAAAATAATTCAAAAATATTAGTCACAGGCAGTAACGGCAGATTTGCTTCCATAATGAAAAAAGAATATAAAAAATTGAAAAATTATATTTTTTTAGATAAAAGAAGATTAAATATACTTAGTAAAAAAAGTATTAGAAAAAATTTAATAAAATATAAACCAAAAATAGTAATTCATTTAGCCGCTTTATCTAGACCAATGCATTTACACTATAATAATATACAAAAAAGTATAAGTATAAACATTATAGGAACATCAAATTTAGTAATTGAATGTTCAAAATTAAATATAAAACTTGTTCATTTTTCCACTCAATATGTTTATCCAGGGTTAAAAGGTAACTATTCTGAAAATTCACCTTTATTGCCAATGAACAATTACGCTTGGAGCAAACTAGGTGCAGAGTGTGCTGTTCAAATTTACAAAAATTCTCTAATTTTACGGGTTGCAATGGTAGAGAAGCCATGGACTTATAATTATGCTTATAAAAATATTAAATCAAATTATTTGTATCATGATGAGGTAGCAAGATTATTACCAAAACTACTTTCAAAGAAAGGTATTATTAATATTGGTAGCACTACAAGTTCTATAATTAAATTTGCTAAAAGAACAAAAAGAGACGTGAAAACTGCCACTTTTTTTCAGAAAAGCAATGAGCCTAAGACCCCAATTAATTCTTCAATGAATATAAGTAAATTAAAAAAAATTTTAAAAGTTTAGTTCTTTAATTTTGTATTAAATTTTTTGATTAAAATTGGTAGATCTTTTTTTATGTTAAGTTTAGACTTAAAGTTAAATTCTTTTCGAATTTGATTTATATTAATTTTAGGCTCAAATATTTTTTTATTTTGATTTTTGAGTACAACTTTACAATTTGTTTCTTTTTTTAATATTTGAACTATTCTTTTAAGAGTGATGTTATTTCCACTGGCAACATTATAAATATCCCTTCTACCATGTCGTAAAATTTTAAAAATCATTTTAATAACATCATCTATATGGATATAGTCTTTTGTTGAATTTTGGTTTATAAAAATTTGAATTTTTTTCTTTGTAATCCCATCTCTTATTAATGTTGGTAATAAAAGTGGAGATTTATAATTAAAACCAAATACATTTGATAATCTAATTATTTTTACATTCTTATTCAATCGTATTAGTAAAGACTCAGATGCTAATTTTAAAATATTATAATAATCGTTAGCTTTTTCACTATTAACCAGTAAATTTTTCTCCTCAAAAGTATGACTTGAATTTATATATATCCTTGTCGTAGATAAAAAAATAATACTTTTAAAATTATTGTTAAAAACAATTTCTGTTAAGTGACCAAAATTTGAGTAAAAACCTTTTTTTGGTTTTTTTTGCCAATCATCGGACCCAACACAGTAAATTATATGACCCAGATTTTTTTTAAATTTAGTTTTTTTTTTATTTGGCAAGAATACTTTCTTGCGCATCTTTTTAAGATAGTTTGAAATTTCATTTCCAATAAAACCAGTAGATCCAAATATTGTATACATTATGGTATATTAATTCTTCTAAATGATTTACTTCCCAAATAGGAATTTATTAGTCCACTAACTCGGCTAGAATAAATAATTCTTTTTCTATAATTGAAAGGAAGAAAGAGACAGAATTTAATCATATCAACAAATAAATCTCTTAAGGTTTTTTTGAGAGCATATATTATAGTAAAGTTTTTTTTAAAAAAATAAAACTTAGACCACATAAAGTGCCAATTTTTGTTAGCTTCTATTTCGATAGAATTAGGTAAATTAACAGATTTTCCACCAAAGTGCTCAACTTTTATCTCCG